>SXGR01354788.1_pt1 | contig 16414 bp, 19 predicted proteins | sample 3174711 | NCBI WGS metagenome assembly SXGR01 (sample SAMN11356860, study PRJNA531348) | freshwater metagenome | isolation source: freshwater sample F1-60 | place: China: Fuxian Lake, Yuxi | collected 2017-12-25
CTGACTTTGGCGTATAAGCCCACGTCTGTGTACATCCTCTCTGCCTCTCCGAATCCAATCTAAGATCTCAGGATAGGCTTGGGACCGGTACCCGGTTACGCCGCCGCTAACTGGTTCCCTTTTACTCCGCCGTTCACAGCCAGTCTGGACGATTCGACCCCACAAAACTCAGAGCGCAGCAACAGAATCAGGAGACGCTTGTTGGGTACGGTAAAAAGAGCCGGTCCGCAGTCTCTTGGTTCGTGTCCTTTAACAGCCGCCCAACGTCACTTAAGGTAAAACACAGAAAAAGCACCAGCGAGCCTATAGCCCTCTTTGCAGGGATCGAGCGCGAGTTTGCAATGCTACAATGATATCCAACGATCAGACGTCTCAGTGCTGGATAGAAAGCTGGCCCTGCCCGAGGTCTGCTGCCGGTGCCTAAATAACTCACGCCTGCCGGTTGAATTCATTCACGAGATAGCCATGTTTAAACCCACTGTGATCTTCGCTATGTTTCTCTGCCTTCCGCTCTGGACTGCAGCGCAAACAGCAAATCGCGAGGCGTTTGGTGTTGACGAGAAAAACAATGCTTAATATCTGGAGACGGACAACATGACCCGAAAAGGTTATGTCGTCTATGCTTGGCAACACGTGAATCGCATGCGGGAGAGTGAGATCAATGCGCGCTCCGTACGTGAAAAAATTGAATTTGATTGCAATTTCAAGAAATATCGCATCATGTGGGTTATGGCCTATGCGGAGCAGGACGGCCGAGGTGCGGAACTCCTGTCGGAGGCGGTAGGTAACCCGGCATGGCGCCCGATCGCACCGGATTCCTTGTCCGAAAAAATGTTGTCTTTCGCCTGTGTGCACGTATTCCGCCCGAAGTGATTCGCGTACCGGGTGCGCGGTTTTTCGCTCACAAGTTTTCGACCCATGAAGTTAAGTAAGGTTTGTACAACGCTATTTTTGGCTCGCATCCTTGCGCCTATTTTGCTGAACCATGGTGAGTAGGCGGCTAATAAAAAACACGATCAGCATGGATTTTTCGTGTTGCAAAACTTCCGCTCGTTAAGACCAAGTCCATGAAACTATCCTCTAGCCATCTCAACATCATTGCGGTGACCGTTACCGGCTGCGTACTTCTCTGGCTAGGCGTCAATGTCTACGCCGGTAAGCGCGCAGACTCCTGGATGCGGGAGTTTGTGGCGGCATCGGACAAATCGCATAGCTATCGACTGCATAATCTGCAACACCAGCGCGGATTGCTGTCGTCGCAAGGCTCGGTGGATGTAGCGTTGATCGATGAATGCGGTGGCAAATCTCGTCCTGAGTGGATGACAACCCGATTGACTTATCAGCTCAAGCACACCATTTTTCCGCTGGCTTTGATGAACATCGAATGGGCGATCGAGCCATTGGGTCAGCAGCGCGAGACCTTCGAAAAACTGTTTGGTGGCCAGGCAAGGCTCGAGGGACGAGGTAAAGTCGGCTTGAACGGCGATGTCCAGTCTGACATGCAGCTGCCCGAGATTCAATGGTTCAACCAAGGCACACGTTTTTTGGTATCGCCTTCGGTCGGCTCTATCGTCGCAGGAAAAGACACCTTGAAGCTGGATTGGCATACCGGGAAAATCAGCACGCGCAGCAAAGATTCGGTCGTGGCGATCGACGATCTGCATTTGGCGATAGACCTGACTAGCACCCGTCGTGGTCTGGGCAAGGTGGCACTAAAGATTGAAAAATTTGGCACAACTGATGTCACCGCCAATGGCGTGAGTCTGGTCACTCAGGTGCTGGAAAGTGCGGGGCGTATGAATATCGATGTCAGACCGGAGACCAAGTTACTTCAAGTGGGTGGCAAGCGGTTCAAAGATCTCGTGTTTGATGTTGGGATTCATGGGCTGCATGGCGAAAGTGCCGACGACTTGTTCAACCTTGCTCAGAACAGCTGTAATTTCCAGAATCTCACCCAACCAGAGACGGACAAGCTTCGAGCAAGTCTGCGCAAGTTATTGTTCGAGGGATTCTCGGTTGGTATTGGCCGCATTGCTGGTGCCGTTGATGGTGGTGACCTGGATGGCATATGGTCGGTGACATTGGCAAAGACGCCGGGTGAGGAGTTTTTTCTCATGCCGGTATTGAGTTCGCAGGGCGAACTCTCGCTGACCGGCAAAGATATCAAGCAGATCGAGAAAAAAACACTTATATCACTGGGTTTCGCGCAGGAGATACCGGACGGGATGCGCGGCTCCTACGACTTTGCCAATGGTGTTCTCAAGCTCAATGGCAAAGTGAGCGAGGCGGTCTTGATCGAGACCATGTTACAAACGGTAGAGCAACAGATCCGTAGTTTTCTCAAAGGCGAGCCGATTCGCAGCACGGGTGACGGCCCAGCCGAGGAAAAGATGGAAGCTCCAGCAGAAGCGCTTGAAACCTGACGTGATGCTTATCGTGTATGACGGTGCTTGCCCATTTTGCGGGGCTTACGTAGGCCTGCTGCGTTTAAGGGAGCAAGTCGGCGAGGTGGAATTACTCAATGCTCGCGATCCCGATGCCCGCATTGCGAATTATCAGCAACAGGGATTCGATCTGGATCAGGGCATGTTGGTGGTGCTGGGAGACGCAGTCCATACAGGGGCTGATGCCATGCAGGTACTGGCCTTGTGTAGTACGGTGTCTGATTGGTTCAACCGCTGTAACGCCTGGATTTTTGCTTCTCGCCTTCGGGCACGGCTCCTGTATCCCTTGCTCAGAGCAGGACGTCGGATCGCGTTGCTCATGCTGGGTATTCCTCTGATTCGCAAACATCACTGCTGAGCAGAGCAGTACACAATCGCTGGGAAATTAACGACCCACGCCCAAAAAAAGCGATTCAGACCAAAAAATCGGAATACCAGAAAATGAAACACGGCGGCGATTCCACACCAAACCACGGCCCACGCAGGTCCGGTCATGGTGAGCGGGAAGCAGCACTCCCAGAGGATGAAGGCCCACGCGCAAATCATTGCCACGAGAGGCTTGCGGAACACACTGCGCTCGCTTAACGGCCCATACAAACCACCATCCAAAAAAAAACTGAGTGCACTTCCATTGCGCCAGGCTGGTGAAAATAATTTAATCGCACCGGAAATGAAATAAGAACTCATCGCGTGGATAGTGATGTACCAAAGACCTGCTTTCCAAGCGAGTACTGGCCCCACAAACAAGGCGGCAATGTTAGCGATCACTAATCCTGTCAGCACCACAATGGTCATGAAGTCACTGCCGCCATTGAACGCACCGCGCCAGCGTATCAGTATCAACATCGTGCTTGTGAACAGTAGCACCGCACTGAAAGGACTACTGCCCCAAAACAGACTGGCGGCTGCACCGGCACGCAGCAGCAAATGCAGGTGATGTATGCGATCACGATAAAGCACATCGAATACCTTGCGCAGCCAGAGCGGTGCGTGGGCGATATCGGCCCGCTGCACTTCCCATGACCAGACGCCCGTACGCGTTGTTGCTGAGCGCATTCTCAGAAATTCCAGTGTCTGTATCAGCAAACTAATCGCGCACAAACACTCCAGTGCTCGCACGGCGGTGTACAAGCTGATAGGTCCACTGATGCTCATGTGATCTGCACCGGTGAGGTGACTACGGCCATGTTTTCCTCGGCGTCGGTGCCCGGTGGTATGAGACGCAGCTGAAACTGAAACTGGACCACATCGGCGCGGAGCCTCGAGCGTACCAGCCGCTCGACCAGTTGATAGGTCACCAGATCGCGCACATCGCCGTCATCTGGCTGCGTCTGTACATCGGCACTCAAATGATCCACCAGGTTCTGATAGGCGAGCATCAGATTGTTACGTGGGTTGTGCAACAAATCACTGAGATGAAAAGCCGCGCGCGGCATGAACATTTCCCACAGTCGCCACTCTCCCGTGTCATCCATGACGCGGACAAACAGGCGGGGCTGATACCCCAGTCCATGATAAAAACGCCAGTTTGGAAAGAAACTGCGCAATAAAAATAGCCAGGGCCCGGCCACCACCTTGCCTCGACGCAGCAGGCTGGCCAGAAGAAAAATGAAATAAGCGGACATCAGCAAAAGGCTGATGTCCGAGGCGCTGAGAGCCATGGTGCGGGTAATTGAGTTTCGTAAAAGAAATTTTACGCGAAGGGCGGCGGGCTCGGTCAGTGCAGGGTTTACGGGCTGCCGCCCAATGCCGGTAAGGCTGTATTGCCGAGGTTGGCTGCCCAGACAGGGATTTCCCCGTGGGGACGCCGCATTGTTTAAAATCACGGCTTCGGGCTATCAGAGGTTGCAGATGAATGCAGGGATGATCGAAACAAGGCACTGGGTACTGGCGATATTTATCGCTTCTGCGTTGTATGTGCATTTCCGTGGCACTGTGCGTTTTGGGTTGGCACGAGCGCTAACGGACTTCACCGTCCTGCTGGCCCCCGTCAACGCGATCATGTATTTGTTCTCGCGCACGCGACGTACCGCCTATATTGACCCCGGCGAGTTTCCCGAGCTCGCACCCCTGCAGGCTAACTGGCAAGTCATTCGCGATGAAGCAATGGCACTGGCTGATGGCGGTCAGATACGCGCGGCCTCGGGTTATAACGATATTGGTTTCAATTCTTTCTTCCGCACAGGCTGGAAGCGTTTTTATCTCAGCTGGTATGGACGCGAGCTGCCCTCGGCGATGCAGCGCTGTCCCAAGACACTGGCCTTGCTCAAGCAAATTCCGACGGTCAAAGCGGCGATGTTTGCTTCGTTACCACCCGGCGCGACGCTGGTACGGCATCGCGACCCCTATGCGGGGTCACTGCGTTATCACCTTGGATTGGTGACACCCAACGACCCTGGTTGTTACATCGATGTTGATGGTCAGTCCTATCACTGGCGCGATGGCGAGGCGGTCATGTTTGACGAGACCTTTATTCACCATGCGGCCAACACCACTGACCACCAGCGCGTGGTGCTCTTTTGCGATATCGAGCGTCCGCTCTGGACCGCGCCGGCACGCTGGTTCAACCGTCTGTTTGCGAAGTACGTGATGGCCACTGCCTCCTCGCAGAACGTGGAGGGGGAATCGATAGGCTGGCTGAACCGGTTTTTCAGCGTTGCCTACCATCTCCGTGTGATGGGCAAGAAACTCAAGTCCAGTTCGCGAGCCACCTACTACGTTGCCAAATGGGTAGCAATCGGTGCGGTGCTTTGGCTGATTTTCTGGTGATCTTTACCCGCGGCGTAGTCCAGGCCTCAGCGCGCTGACCGGGTTTGCCTGGTGCGACCCATTAAGTTTCCTGTTTACAATATTTCGGGAAGTTGTTAGATTTCCCGGATTCAGGCATCCAGACACGGGTGTGTCCACGATGAGTCCTCGGTTTCCCTACAAAGCGCTCTCTCTGGTGCTGGCAGTTCTCCTTGGTGGCTGCGCTAGCCAGTCGGAGCTGGCTGCTTTGCGTCTGGATACCAACAATCCTCAATATCGCAGCGAGGACTGCCAAAGCAGTATTGCTGGCAGCGCCGTGCATCGAGATATCAAAAACATCACCATGGTGGCAGCTCCCGTGCTCGTGGTTCTGAGTGCCGGGCTGCTGCTTCCGGTGGTCGCCGCTAATGCAGGGCTGGATGCGGCAGATCGTATTGATGCGTCAAATTTGACCAATCGTTGTGGTGGTCAGGGTGAGAGCGGTGGTGAGATCGCCGGCAGTGTCGCGGCCGGCGCTGCGCTCGGTGTCGCAACGGGTCTCGCACCAAAATGAGAACAAGAGCGTCGAGAGCGCGCCAATTGACAAAGCTGCGCGACACGACAACAGGTTCACTTTGCCTGTTCGCCTTGCTGACGATCTGTAGCAGGGCGCAAGCGGGCTGGACCAGCGTGGGTCGATTTGATCGCGGCGAGTTTTATACCGACCGCAGCACTATCGAAGTCAAAGGCGACCAGCGCGAAGTCTGGAGCATGATGAATTACCGCAATCCGGAAATGCATCCCAATGGGCATATTTTCCGGTCCACGCGCTCGCTGCTGCAGCTGCAGTGCAAAGCGAGGCTGGCGCGAGCCGTCCACATGTCGCATTTCACGGACTCTATGCTTGGTGGTAAGCAGATCAGCAAGATGGGATCTTTGCCGGAGTGGGATCCCGTACCGCCCGAGACGCCGATGCGTGAAATTCTCGATCTTGTCTGCCGATCGTGACACGACAGGTGGGTTGCGCTGGCATTTGCGCGCTTTCTTGCAAAGGCGGCGCTGGCGGCCAACCTCCGCGCTGATAGCCGAGTGGCTAGACAGTACCCGCCCAGCATCGTCTCATTTACTCCTGATTGGCGGTAGTGCCGGCTGGATGATGTCGTCGGCGTGGTTGCAACGTTTCCGGAGAATCGATTTGATTGATATCGATCCTCATGCGGCCTGGCTTTTTCGACTGAATCACGGCCGTGCCTTGCGCGTCTCCGGTTCGCATCTGGCGTTTTTTCAAACAGATGGTCTGTCAGCACTGGACCGTTTGCTGAGCGAATCGCCTGAGGCGACGATTTTTTTCGATAATGTGCTTGGTCAGCATCTTTACCGGGTTCGCGACATGGTGCGGGCCGAATCCGAGCTTCAGCAGATCGGCTCCCGGCTCAAAGGCCGGGATTGGGGTAGCGTCCACGACCTTTACTCCGGACCTGTCGACAGCACGAGGACGGTGGCGCAACCGGTATGGCGCTATCACGCGCTCAATGATGCACAGGGACTTGCGGTGAACGGATTGCGCGAAACGCCGATGCACCGACTTTTGCTATCGCAGGTTGGTGGACATGATGTGTGGATGGATCATCTGACGTCTGGCCTATTCCCGCCCGGGACACCTGGCCAGCTCATTGCCTGGCCTTTCCTGCCGGATTACGCACACTGGCTACAGGCGGGCTGGGTCTCGGGCACCGGCTCAAGTTCCGGGTAATCTTGCCGAATAGAATGAAACGGTAAACTCCATCATAGCCCGGGTGAACACCCTTACACGATTGCCAGAGGATGCACATGAAACACAAGTTCGTCAGCCTGTTTGTCTTGGCACTGTTTGCCGCGCCCGCGCTGGCAGCCGCTCCAGAGCCCCATTGGGAATACGAGGGCGAGGTCGGTCCGGCGAATTGGGCTGGCGTTGATCCTACCTTCAAGACCTGCGGTGTCGGCAAGCGTCAGTCGCCGATCAATATCGAAACCCGCGATGTTGAGACGGGCGGTCTGAAACCGATCATGTTCACCTATTTTCCCGGTCCTGCTGAGATACTCAATAATGGGCACACCATCCAGGTCAATCTGCCTAATTCAGGGACTGCGCGCTTCGATGGTCTTGAATACAAGCTGGTGCAGTTTCATTTTCATACGCCGAGCGAAGAGAAAATTGACAGCATGGCTCAGCATATGGTGGCGCATTTTGTTCATCGTGCCGGCGATTCCAAGCTTGCTGTCGTAGGCGTCTTGTTCAAGCTGGGCAAGGAGAACGCAATGCTCAAACCCGTATTCGACAACATGCCTAAAAAGGCCGGACTTACGTTCGAGATCAAAGAATTCAATCCTGCGCAATTGCTGCCGGCTGACCCCACTTATTTTTCTTTTATCGGATCATTGACGACACCGCCTTGTACCGAAGATGTAAGATGGCATGTCATGCGTCAGCCCATCGAGATTTCCTATGCACAGCTGGCTGCATTCAAAAAGCTGTACAAAATGAATGCTCGCCCGGTGCAGCCACTCAATAGCCGGCGCGTACAAATGCTGCAGCAGTGAGATAGGGCTGGCGACGTTGCTCGTGTGAGGGACGGTGCCGTGACCCCAGGCGGGTTGGTTTCGATCGGCGGGGTAATGAATCAGATCTTGTCGAGCGATTGATGCAGTCGCAGGATTTTTTCCTTGAGCTCTGGGCGTGATTCCATCATATCACCGTTGGGGACCAGATGTCTTTTCGCAATGGGCTCAACCGGTTTGGGTTGTTCAAGCCGTGGTTTCGTTAGCAGGTGAATCGCGGTGAGCGAGACACTTATCAGCAACCACGCTATCCACACGCTGCCACCGGGCAAGGCGTTCAAGTGCGCGATAGCGCCCATATCACTTAACCAGCCCGACCAATTCAGTCTCAGCCACCAGAGCGCGCCACCCTGCGACTTACTGATCCAGGCGAATACGGCTAAAAACAGGCTCCAGTTCAATAGCAACAACATCGCAGAAAGGCGGTGCCTCGGTTGCATAAACGTTGATTAGTTTTTGAGTGTGGAGATGAGTTTATCGTGCAGCGACTCAGCAATCTGCATCCGCAGTTTGGAGGTTTCATGCACTTCTTGCTCGCCGCGGTAAGCATTGGATACCAGTTCTGAGGCCAGGGTGCGAACGCCTTCGATTTCGGAATCCAGCGCCTCGATACGTGCCCGCAAGGTTTTCTGCTCTTGAATCTTACCGCTGATCAGACGGATTGCTGAATGGACCTGCGTCCATGCCTGCAGGCGCGGATCATTGATTTTCAGGCTGTCGAAGACATCCTGCATCGACTCTCCCAGATTTACCAGAGCCTCAGCAGATAATGGCTCGGCGTCGATTTTCTGTTGATCTTCGGGCTTATCTTCTGGTTTGAGGTGGTCATTAATCGAGATAACCTGACCGCCTGCATCAGACCACCCAGATTTAGGCTCGAATCGCATCATTGTCGGTTTTGCCGATGACTTTCCCATGCCGAATTACCTCCCATGCAAAATAATCTTGTCTTTGCGGAAAAAACTGATCTATACTACAATGAAATAATAGAGCAGAATAGCACCTCAAGCAACGTTAAATTATAATTCATCAATATATCAAAGGCTTGCGGCCGAAGCGAAGGAATACTATGAGCAACGCACTCAAGATCCTTGTTACGAGCCAAAAAGGTGGGGTTGGCAAAAGCACCGTGTCGGCGAATCTCGCCGCGTATTTTTGTTATATTTCTGGCAAAAGAACGGCATTAATCGATTTTGACCACCAGGCAACTGCCGGAAAATGGGTCAAAAAAGCTTATCCAATTGGCATCAATTGCATGACCGTGGATTTGCCAAACGCAAAAGGCTCGGGTATTGCGTTATTAAAAGCCAAGGAAGCTTTGCGCAAGTGCGTCGACACCATGGACGTCGTCATTACCGACCTGACTTGGACCGATGTACTTCCGCCTGATTTTCTGTTCGAGTTTGATCTGGTACTGGTGCCAAGCTCCCTGTCGCGGGTTGAGCTCGACAGCACCCTCGAGTTCGTAAACCGGTTTTCCTTTGTATTCAATTCCCGTCTACGCAATCCGCCCAAACTGGTCATCGTACCGAGCCGGGTCGACGACCTGCAGACCTACGAGAGCATCTTCTCCAAGTCGTTCAACGCGGGGTTCTTCCTCTCGCCGCCGGTGATGTACAGCACGAGCGCCAATGAATTCTTTGGCACCGAATTCTTCGTGATGACGACCAACAAGGAGATTCGGGAGAACTTCATCGAGTTCGGTCGTTCCATTGAGCAGCTAGGTGAAATCGAAGCCGACCTCAAACTCAATACCCGGCAAAATGCGCTCACGCACAGGGTCAGCGGCTCCATCCTGGATCGTTTCCGTGCGATTCGAAACTCCAGCGAAAATCCTTCCGTTCCATCAGCCGCCAATGACAGTGCACGAGTCAAGCCTAACGGCCGCATCAAGGCCGTAATTCCGTCCTTCCTGATGATGGGCCGCAACAGCTAACAAGGCGCCTGATCAAGCTGGCAGGGGCATTGGAATGCCTTGCATTCGGAACACTGGCCTGCCAAGCCCGTACCTCTCGGCTTGCGCTCGACAAGCCGCACGAATCCGTGGCGATGCCCTCTCTATCGACCCACCGACCTAGTTTCAATACCTGTTCAAAACCCAATCCCCATCCCCGCTGTCGTAAGGGGCACGGCTCATTGAGAGCCTGCAGGCTGGATTATTTGGCTTCTGGTTTTTTCGCCTTGGGATCGGGCGGTGGCGGCGGTGGCGGTGGTGTGCCGTAAAGTAGTAATGCGATATCCGGGTTTGTCGCAGCAAAAACTTCCAGCAAAGAATCGATGGCAGCCGCCGCGGTGGCTGAATCTCCTGTGCCTAACCACTGTGCGCGGTTGTTACGCATGACCAGTAATTGCTGGGGGGTGCATTGCTTTCCTCGCCGGTTTATCCACGCCAGCGCCTTCGCCCGGCGTTTTTCCGGGTCCTGCGTATCGATACCGATTGCCCTGAAGTCCGCCACGATGCAGGGTGGTGGCTCGGCCTTGGCCTTTTTCGCAGGGGGTTCTGGGGGCGTAGCGTCGCCAGTCTTGTCCACCTCGGCGTCTGCTTCGGGGGCTTGCGTCGGGGGTGCGACGGGTGGTTTGGCATCCGCTGCTTTGTTGGCCGGCGCTGGCGATTTTGCCGCGTCAGGCGCCTTTGGCGTCGTCGCAGCGGGCTGCGTTGGCGGTGCCGCGGGCTTGGTTTGTGGCGTTGTTGCTGCGTTACCGTTCGCTGGTCGCGCTGCGGGGACTGCCGTCGTTGCAGGAGCCGGCGCATTTTGCGCAGCAGCCATGCCGAGCGTCAGGCCGCATCCCATCGCAACAAGCCAGGCACTTTGTTTCACCAGGTTTTGCATCGGCAGCCTCACTTACTTGGCATTATTTTTTGGGGGTGTCGTCGTGTCCTGATAAAGGACGGTGATGCTGATACGGCGGTTTCGAGGATCAGCCGGGTTTTCGGGGATGTAGGGCGCGGAGTCCGCGACACCTTCGATTTTGGTAAACTGCGACGGTGGCAGGCCCACACCAGCCATGATGCGACGCGTGCTCTCGGCGCGCTGACCCGACAGCGACCAATTGCTTCGGACGCCATCGTCATACGCCAGACTGTCGGTGTGACCGCGCACGGCGACCTTGTTGGGCATCCCGATCAGCGACTTTGCGACCTCTTGAATCAGCGTCGCCGCGCGACCTTGCATGCGCGCAGTTCCCAGCGCGAACATTGAGAAGTCCGCTTTGTCGATGACTTCGATCCGAAGACCTTCTTTCTCTCGAATGAATTTGACCTGATCCTTGATCTTGTCGAGCTGAGGATTTTGCTGAATCTTTTCCCGCACGGCTTGCTCGAGTTTGTCGAAATTCTTTTTGTCGGCTTCGGCAGCGATTTTTTGTCGCTCTTCTTCCGACAGTTCGCTGGGGTTCTTGTCGTTCAGCTCGTCTTTGGTTGTCCCACTGTCCTTGGACTGCCCACCTTCGGATCTTGGCGTTTCGCGTTCCATGAAGCTGGTGCGCTTGCTGGTGTTGGGCATGCCATCGGGATCCATGAGCGAGTTACCGCCACCAATGCCACCCGGCCCTGCCAGCGTACTCATCTGGACATTGCTGTGCGAGGTGGGCTTGAAGTAATCCGCAATGCTCTTGCGCTGGTCTTCCGTGGTGGCACTGAGCAACCACATCAGCAGGAAGAAGGCCATCATCGCTGTCATCATGTCGGCCAGAGCAATCTTCCACGCACCCCCATGCGCTCCGGCGTGATCGCCCTCGATGATCTTCTTCTTGACGATGGGTTCAAGCGGCGGGCCCTCCGGCGCAGCCGGAGCGCCTTCGGCTGGCTTTTGATCTTCGGCTTCAGCCATGGGTCATTCTCGTCCGGATCCGATGGAATGCTCAATGAATCGACACAACACAGGAAAAATTCAGGCTTCATCGGCCGAACCCCGCGATATGCCCTTTATGCAACATAATACCGTACATATTGCCATACGGCACTTCTTTAGCGGATAGCGCGAGGCCAGACTTGCCCACCGATTTCTCATCATTGACGCTGCGGTCTGCACTGAAACAGACTTGGGTTGCCTTGGCGCTGCTCGCGCCATTGACCGCACTGCATGCTCAGGAACCGCAGACGCCCGATGCCGCACCCGAAGCGTCCACGGCGAGGGTTTATCAGACACTGGTTCGTGCGAAGCGTTTCATGGCCGTGTCGGCGAACGCACTAGCGACACAAGCAGGTCAGGAAATTCTGCGTGATGGCGGCAGTGCCGTCGATGCCGCCATCGCCATGCAACTAGTGCTCGGATTGGTGGAGCCGCAATCCTCGGGGGTTGGCGGTGGCGCTTTCCTCTTGCATTACGATGCCGCAGCACACAAGGTTCGCAGCTACGATGGCCGTGAAACCGCGCCCGCATCGGTGGGTCCCGATCTCTTTTTCCGTCAGGGCAAGGTCATGTCGTTCGGTGAGGCCGTCAATAGCGGTCGCGCGGTCGGTACACCCGGCGTGCTGCGCCTGCTCAAATTGGCGCATCGTCGTCACGGAAAATTGCCCTGGCCTCGCTTGTTCTCTGCGGCGATCACGCTGGCTGAAAAAGGATTCGCGGTATCGCCTAGGCTACATGCGCAGATCGCGGGGAACCGTGCCTTGTTTGCCCAGGAGCCGGCGCGTGACTATTTTTATCCTAATGGTCAGCCCGCAGCCGTGGGTCATATCCTGAAAAATCCAGCCTATGCAGCGGTGCTCAAGCGCGTGGCTACCGAAGGCGTCACCGCTTTCTACGAGGGTGAGATCGCGGATGACCTGGTGGCCGCCGTACGTGCTCACCGGGTGCCTGGCGAACTGACGCTGGCCGATCTTTCAGCCTATCGTGCGAAGGAAAGAACAGCGGTATGCGGCAAGCATGCGGTCTATCAGATCTGCAGCATCGGTCCGCCTTCGTCGGGCGGCATTGCGGTCTTGCAGATGCTGGGTATGCTGGAGCAGCACCAGTTGGATCAGATGCAGCCCGGCTCGGTCGAGGCCGCCCACTATTTCTCCGAAGCTGGCCGACTGGCTTTTGCAGATCGCGAGCGCTACATCGCTGATCCGGATTTCATTACCGTACCCGTTGATGCTTTGCTGGACCCGCGCTATCTGCACTGGCGTGGCGCGCAGATTGACAGCCGCATGAGCATGGGCACGGCGCTACCCGGTGATCCTTTGAAAATGCTGGCCAAACGTGGCAAGGATCAGGCCGCTGATGTGCCATCGACCACCCATCTGGTGGTGGTCGATGCCCAAGGTGATGGTGTTTCCATGACCAGCACGATTGAATCCGAATTCGGCAGTAAGATTTTCGTACGGGGATTTTTACTGAACAATCAGCTGACCGATTTTTCGCTCCAGCCCAACGACCCTGAAGGACGCCCAATTGCCAATCGTGTTGAGCCTCGCAAACGGCCCCGCAGCGCCATGGCGCCCACGGTGGTCATGCGAGACGGGCGCTTGTTCATGCTGGCAGGTTCACCCGGTGGCAGTGCGATCATCAATTTTGTCGCCAAGACGCTGATGGCTGTGCTTGACTGGCAGATGGATGTACAGCAATCGATCGACTTGCCGAATATCGGTAGCCGTAATCGCGACACCGAGCTTGAACGGGGTAGTGCGGCAGAATCCTTGCAACAGGGCTTGCGGCAGCGCGGTCATCGCGTCACCATCTCGCCCATGCCCAGCGGCGTGCACGCCATCGTGTTCGACAAGGAAGGCATCACCGGTGGTGCCGATCCACGTCGCGAGGGCCGGGCCGCCGGCGATTGAAATAACTTCTCTGGAGAATCCCTGACATGAATTCGTTTTTTTTGTGCTGTCTGGTGGTGTTGTTTTTACCTGCATTGAGCGCGAGCGCCGATACGCTGGGCAAGATTACCGAGCGCGGCAGCATCGTACTGGCTTATCGCGAATCATCCGTCCCTTTCAGTTATCTCGACGGTCCCGGCAAGCCGATCGGTTTTGGCGTTGATATCGCCAACAAAGTGGCTGAGGCCGTAAGGCAGGCAAGCGGCAAAAAAGAGCTGCGTATCGAATATCAGGCAGTCACTTCGCAAAATCGTGTTCCGCTGGTTGCCAATGGCAGTGTCGATCTGGAATGTGGCTCCACCACGAACAATGCTGCACGCGCCAAAGAGGTTGCTTTCGCGGTCAATTATTTTTATGCGAGTTCAAGACTACTGGTCAAAAAATCATCCGGTATTCACAAGCTCGGTGATCTGGCAGGTAAAGCGATTGCCACCACCACCGGAACCACCACATTTGGACAGCTGCGCAAGCTCAGTCTGGAAAGAAATCTCAATCTGAGCGTTGTCCCCGCCAAAGATCATGCGGATGGATTTTTGCTGCTCGAATCCGGCCGCGCACAGGCCTTTGCAATGGATGACATTCTGCTCGCAGGACTGATGCTCAACGCAAAAAATCCTGGCGACTACGCTATCGTTGGTGAACCTTTGCAGGTCGAGGCCTACGCCTGCATGTTGCGCAAGGATGATCCTGGATTTAAAAAGCTCGTCGATGGCACGCTAGTGGCGATGATGAAATCCGGCGAATTCGAGAAGCTGTACAAAAAATGGTTCATGGCGCCGGTACCACCGCGTCAGCGTAGCCTCACTTTGCCCATCAGCGATCGGCTGCGCGAGAATCTGAAATCGCCAAGCGATCAACCCGCGAGCTGAAATGCATTGGGACTGGCAGGTCTTTTGCAACAGCACCCCCAGTGGTGAGGCCACCGCGTGCTTCGGCGCAGCCGGAGACATCACCTATTTGCAATGGATGATGTCTGCTTGGGGCTGGACCGCATCAGTCGCTGCATTGGGGTTCGTCATCGCGCTGGTGGCCGGTGTGGTGGTGGGCGTTGCGCGTACCTTGCCGCTGGCCCCAATGGTTGTATTCTCGACGGTGTGGACTGAGCTGTTTCGCAATATTCCCTTACTGGTGCAGGTTTTTCTCTGGTACCACGTGCTACCGGTGTTTGTTCCGGCGTTTGGCCGCGTGTCCTCATTCTGGCTGGCGGTGATTGCGCTTGGACTATTCACCTCAGCGCGTATCGCAGAGCAGGTGAGGGCCAGTCTGCAATCGCTGCCACCCGGACAGGCAATGGCCGCCAGAGCGCTGGGCCTGTCGCTGCCGAAGGTGTATGCGAAGGTACTGCTGCCACAAGCCTTACGCATCATCCTGCCAGCGCTCACCTCCGAAGCAATGAATGTGGTCAAAAATTCGTCAGTCGCTTTTGCAGTATCCGTGACTGAGCTCACGCTGTTTGCGATGCAAGCGCAGGAGGAAACCGGCCGTGGTCTGGAAATCTACGCAGGCGTCACCCTGCTCTATGCGGTGACTGCCCTGAGCGTGAATCGCGTCATGGCCTCGATAGAGTCACGCACGCGTCTGCCGGGCTTGGTCGGAGCGCGCTGATGAGCTTTGACTTTTCATTCTTCAGTAGTCAAATGCTGCAGGACTACCTGTGGCGCGGATTGCTGTTTTCATTGCAGCTCACCGTCATTGCGACGGTAGGCGGTATCGTGCTGGGTACGCTGCTAGCCTTGATGCGACTCTCGGGCAATCGTCTGGTGTCCTTGCCAGCTGCCGCCTATGTAAACACGATGCGTTCCGTGCCACTGGTGATGGTGTTGCTGTGGTTTTTTCTGTTGGTGCCTTTTATTCTTGGCCGCAGTACTGGCGCAGAATTGTCGGCAGTCGTAACCTTCATTGCTTTCGAGGCTGCCTTTTTCTGCGAGATCATGCGCTCAGGTATTCAAAGCATACCCAGAGCACAAATGCAGGCGGGCAGTGCACTCGGGCTTGATACCTGGCAGAACCTGCGCTTGATCATTCTGCCGCAAGCGTTTCGCCATATGACACCCGTGTTGCTTACGCAGGTCATCATTCTTTTTCAGGACACCTCGCTCGTCTATGCGATTGGCGCCTATGATCTGCTCAAAGGTTTTGAAGTGGTGGGTAAAAATTTCGGACGTCCGGTCGAAGCCTATGTGGCAGCAGCGTTGACGTACTTTGTGATTTGTTATGCGCTTTCATCATTGGTAAGACGCATGCAGTCCGGGAAATAACGTATCTCAATTTACAGACAAGCGATATTTAGTTTCCAATACTCCGATTGAACAAACGATCACCATACCCATGACCATGGATAACATCATCAGCCTCAAGCACGTCTGCAAATCATACGGCAGATTTGCTGTGCTGAGCGATTGCTCGGTTACCGTGGCGCGTGGCGATGTTGTTGTGATCTGCGGTCCCTCGGGCTCAGGTAAATCTACGCTCATCAAAACCATCAATGGCTTGGAAGGTATCAGCAGCGGTGAAATTCAGGTCGATGGCGTTGCAGTTCATGATAGCCAAAGCGACTTACGTGCCCTCCGTTCGAGGGTCGGCATGGTATTTCAGCATTTCGAGCTTTTTCCACACCTGAGCGTACTGGATAATCTCACGCTCGCACAGGTACATGTCAAAGGCCGCAGCGATCAGGATGCCGTGGCGCGCGCAGAGGCATTGCTCGCCCGCGTCGGTCTTCTCGAGCACAGGAACAAATATCCTGCCGCGCTCTCCGGTGGTCAGCAGCAGCGTGTAGCGATCGCGCGGGCACTCGCGATGGATCCGGTAGTCATGCTGTTTGACGAGCCGACCTCCGCGC
>SXGR01570921.1_pt1 | contig 16409 bp, 17 predicted proteins | sample 3174711 | NCBI WGS metagenome assembly SXGR01 (sample SAMN11356860, study PRJNA531348) | freshwater metagenome | isolation source: freshwater sample F1-60 | place: China: Fuxian Lake, Yuxi | collected 2017-12-25
ATCGAGGACCCGGCCCAGAAGATCGGCCGGCCCCGCCAGCTCTACACCGGCTACACCAAGCGCGCATACGTTCCGGTCGCCAAGCGTGGTTGAGCAGCGGCGCGCGTCATCGGCCGGGGCGGGCGCCAGCCCGCCCTCGGCACCGCGCGCCTCGGCTCATGAACGACGCCTTCTCGATCCCGCCGCCAACGACAACGCCCCGACGGCCGCCCAGCGCCTCCTGCGCGCCGCGATCTTCGTGGTGATCGGCTCCGCCCTCGCCTATCTGCTGCGCGAGATCCTGGGCTAAGCTTTCCGCCCAAGCTTCGGTTTCGGCCGGCCCGGGGAACGATCTTCATGGGCAGCGTTAGACACTCCGTGAAAGTTCACTGTGTCTGGACGCGTAACCTCGACGTTCCCTGCTCGGCGGGGCGCCTAAAAATTGCACGCAACATCCGCTCGTCGCTGAACGGAAGCCGGCATCCGCCGGTCCATCATGTCATGGATACGGTCCTCGAACGCTGGCGGCCGCTGGACCTCGCCCGGGCGGCAACCGACGGTGTCCGGCACAGGTTGCCGCTGCAAACGTGGCTGTTCAACACAACGGAAAACCGACGCCTGGCGGAAACGATCCCGGCCAGCACCGACGCGGTCTATCTCGACGGCATACGCACCGTCCGCATCCTGGAACGGCTGCGCCAGCGCCTGCCCAAGGCACGGCTGGTCATCGATTTCGACGACCTCATGTCGCGTCGCACCGAGGCGCCGATGGCCGCCAGCGAGGGTCTGTCGCCGGGCTATCTCACCGAGATGCTGCCGCGCTGGAGCCGCCGCCTCGCCCCGACCGCCGGCACCGGCCTGCGCTATGAGCGGCACGCCCTTCGACGCTGGGAAATGCGGCCCTGCGAGCTGGCGGACGACGTCGTTCTCCTGTCGCCTGTCGAGGCGGAGATGCTGCAGTCACGCCTGCTACCCACGGCCCGGGCGACGGCACGGGTGGTCCCACCGCCCGAGACTATCGTGCGTGAACCACAGACCCTGCGCGCGCCCTTGCGCTTCGTCTTCATCGGCATGGACACGCTGACGCAGAACCGGCTCGCCATCGACTACCTGCTCGATCTCTGGCGCCGGCTCTCGCCGATCATACCGCTCCACATCTTTGGGAAAATGCGCCGGCAGCAACGGGCGCCGCGCAATGTCATGTTCCGCGGCTACGCCGGCGACCTGGCCGAGGTCTATGACCAGCACAGCGTGCTTCTGTCGCCGGTGCTGTTGCGCGGCAGCATCAAGACCAAGGTCCTCGAGGCATTCGCCTGGGGAACAACCGGTCAGGGGCAACGACGATACCTTTGAGGGCATGGATCTGCAGGGCTATCCCCTGACCGGCCCCCTCAAGCGCCTCCTTCACGAGGTTTCAGGACAGGGCAGACTCCACCGGCTCAACGAGGCCGCGCGCCTCGGCAACGACTATGTCCGCAGACGTCACGATCCGCGCGTCATCGCCGCGACATGGCGTGCAGTCATCGAGAGCAGAAACGAGCCCGCCGGTCACCCTCAGCCCTGGCTTGAGCCGCGGCGCTACCGCTGGACCCACTCGAGCTTGAAGCCGTCCGGAGCCTCAATGAAGGCGATCACCGTCTTGCCGTGCTTCATCGGCCCCGGCGGACGCGTGATCTTCACGCCCATCTTTCCGAGTGTCTCGCACGTGCCGTAAATGTCCGGAACGCCGAGCGCCAGATGACCGAAGCCGGTACCAAGATCGTACGGATCCGGGCGGCCCCAATTGTGCGTCAGCTCGACGACCGTGCTCGACTCCTCGGGCCCGTAACCGACGAAGGCATTGGTGAACTTGCCGTCCGGATAATCGCTCCTGCGCAGCAGTTTCATGCCCAGGGGCCCGGTATAGAACGCCAGTGACCGGTCGAGGTCGAGCACCCGGATCATCGTGTGCAGCATCCGGAAGCTTCCGGTCGATGCGGCGGCAGCCGGTTTGGTCATTGTCTCCGTCGTCATGACACTGTCTCCCACTGGCAACCAAGGCCTTCGTACCATGCCGCATCCGGTTGCGCGGCGCCAGCCTCCCCCTGTCCCTGCCCCGCTTCTGCCGCTAAAGTCCGCGCGCCATGGTGGATGGACGGATTCGTACGGCGGTGATCGGGCTCGGTCATTTCGGCAGCTTCCATGCCGAGAAATACGCCCGCCTGCCGCAATCCCGGCTGGTCGCGGTCGTCGACGCCGACGAAGATCGCGCCCGCCAGACGGCCCGCAAGCTGGGCGCCGAACCGTTCACCGACTATCGCCAGCTGTTCGGCAAGGTGGATGCGGTCAGCGTCGTGGTGCCGACGCAGATGCACTTCGATGTGGCCCTGGAGTGCCTGCAGGCCGGTCTGCATGTCCTGGTCGAGAAACCGATCACCGAGACGCTCGATCAGGCCGACCGCCTGATCCGCGCCGCTTCTGAGCACGGGCGCGTGCTCCAGGTCGGCCACCTCCAGCGCTTTCTGCTGCAGCGTCTGGGCGCCGATACGGTGATCAACGCCCCGCTCTATATCGAATCGACGCGTATCGCACCCTATAAGCCGCGCGGGACCGATGTCGGCGTCACCCTGGACCTGATGATCCACGATATCGACCTGGTTCTGGCCCTCGTGCGCTCTCCCATCGTCCTGCTCGATGCCGTCGGCGCCCCGGTCGTCTCCCCCACCGAGGACATCGCCAATACAAGGCTGCGCTTCGCCAGCGGCTGCGTCGCCAACATCACCGCAAGCCGGGTCAGCCTGAAGACCGAACGCAAGATGCGTATCTTCCAGCGCGACGCCTATGTGTCTCTCGATCTGCACAACCGGAAATTCGTGGTCATGCGCAAGGGCACCGGCAAAGCCTGGTTCCCCGGCCTGCCGGCGATCGACCGCGTCGAGAAGAGCTTCGGCGAGGGCGACGATCTGGAAGCCGAGATCGGGGCGTTTCTCGATTCGGTCGCCACCGGAACGCCGCCGCTGGTCACGGGCGAGGACGGTCGCCGGGCGCTCGAGGCCGCGATGCGCATCACCGAATCCCTGCAGGAGAGCCTCGCGCGCGTGGCGTTGCCGCCGTCGGGCTAGATCTCGGGCTTGCGACGGGAGCGGATCGTGTCGAGCACGACGCGGGCTGCCCGATCGCTGGGCAGGATACCCGTGGCGCGGATCTCCTCCAGGCCCAACCGGACACAGACCTCGTTCAGGGCTTTCCGTTGAGGCCCGGGATTGGCCAGAAGCTGCGCCAGCTCGGCCGCGAGAATCTCCGGCCGGCACTCATCCTGCAGCTTCTCCGGCACCGCCATGTGACCAAGGATCAGATTGGGCATGGCGACATGCGGCACCTCGATCATGCGCCGGACCATGAACTCCGTCACCCGGTTCACCTGGTAGCCCACCACCATGGGCACACCGGCTACGGCCAGTTCGAGCGTCGCAGTGCCGGAGATGGTCAGCCCCGCGGCGGCGACGGCAAAGGCGGACTGGCGCTCTTCGGCCGTCGAGAGGACCTGATGGCGCACCGGCCATCCGGCCGTCGCCGCCCGCACCAACGCCTCGGTGCCGGGGACCGTCGGCAGCAACGCATGCAGATTGGGGCGCTGCGCCGCCAGACGTGATACCGCCTCGAGAAAGACCGGCAGCATGCGACCCGCGAGGCCGGCACGACTACCCGGCATGACCAGCACGGGCTCGGCCGCCGGTGCGAGGTTCAGGCGGGCGCGCCCTTCCTCGGGCATCGTCGGGCGGGCCGCATCCTCCAGCACCGGATGGCCGACATAGGTGCAGTCCACGCCAAGCTTGCCGAAGAATTCAGGCTCGAACGGCAGCAGGGCCAGCAGGCGGTCCACCCGGCCGGCAAGCTTGCGCGCACGGCCCGGACGCCAGGCCCAGAGCTGGGGCGCCACATAGTGGACAACCGGAATTCCGGAGGCGCGGACCCGGTCGGCCACCCGCAGGCCGAAGCTTGGCGCGTCGATCGTCACCACCGCGGCAGGCTGCATGTCCCAGACCGCATCGGCGGTCAGGCGCAACCGCCGGAGAATGAGCGGCAGGCGCGGCAGAACCTCGGTCAGCCCCATGACAGCGATGTCGGTAAGAGGAAACAGGCTGGTGAGACCAGCCGCCGCCATGCGTTCGCCACCCACGCCGGCAAAGCGGACACGACCTGCGGAGGCCCGATCCAGCGCCGCCATGAGCTTGGCGCCAAGCGCATCCCCCGATGGCTCTCCGGCTACCAGGAAGATGAGATCGCCATAGCGGACCGGCGTCATTCTCCCGCTCCCGCCACGTCAACGCCGACGACGAACAGACCGGCACCGTCGGCTGCCCGGGTCACGGCATCGCGATCGATCACCAGCGAGCCTGCGGCTTCGAGCGCGATCCCCGCCAAACCGGCAGAAGCGGCCTGTGCCACCGTGTCGACACCCACACTGGGCAGGTCGACGCGGCGTTCCTGCCCCGGCTTGACGATCTTCACCAGCACGCCGCCGCGGGTATTCTGGCTGGCTGCCGCATCGGCGAGCAGACGGGCCGTACCTCCAGCACCTTCTCGCGCCACCACCCGGCCACCGGCCACCAGGACAGCCTGACCGCGATCGTCGCGCCCAAGCTCGCGGGCGGCGGCGATCCCGACGGCAATCGACCGATGACGGGCCTCATCCGGACTCAGCGAGCCGAGCGGCCCGCGGGGCATCAGCAGTTCCGGGGCCACAGCCTCCGCACCGACGACCCGGAAACCATCCCCTTCAATCTCCCGGACCACCTGGGTCAGGACGTGGTCGTCACCCCGCCAGCGCCGCACCATTCGCAGCAGCAGCAGAGCGCCACGCAGGTCAGGACGAAGCGTCAGCAGAGATCCGGGGCGCCGCACGGGCCCGGCAAGCACGACGTCGGAGACGCCTTCGACATGCAAGCGGGAGAGAATGGCGCCGACCTTCTCGACCGGCATCCATGCATGCGGCGCACCATCGACTGTGGCTGGGTCGGTGAACCCCTCGAAGGCGATCACGAAAAACGGCTGCCGACGCGCCCGGCACGCCGCCATCACGCGAACAGGCAGCTGGCCACCGCCGGCCAGCACGCCAAGCTTAGGCAGCATGATCCTGTTTGGGGAGGCAGATCGAGCGCGCGGAATCACTGCGGATGAACTCGACCAGCGTCATTACCGGGCCGCAGGCCGCATAGAGCGACGCCACGTCCTCGAGACGCTCCGCCATCGTCCCTTCCTGGGCGAAGAGCAGCCGGTAGGCCGTCCGCAGCTCGTGAATCTCCTTGCGCGAGAAGCCCCGCCGCTTCAGGCCCACCATGTTGAGGCCGGAGAGGCGGGCGCGATCACCCATGACGAGCCCGAAAGGAATCACGTCGGCTTCGACGCCCGTCATGCCTCCGATCATGGCGTGCAGCCCGATGCGGACATACTGGTGCACGGCGGACAGACCGCCGAGGAAGGCGAAGTCCCCGACCCGGACATGGCCGCCCAGGGTCGCATTGCTCGCCATGATGACGTTGTTACCGACCTGGCAATCATGGGCGACATGGATGCCATTCATGAACAGGCCGTTGTCGCCGATACGCGTGATCATGCCGCCGCCCGCCGTGCCTGGATTCATCGTGGCCTGCTCGCGGATGACGCAGTTCTTGCCGATCAGCAGCCGGGACGGTTCGCCTTTGTACTTGAGGTCCTGCGGCGGATGGCCCAGCGATGCGAAGGGATAGATCCGGCTCGCGGCGCCGATCGAGGTATGACCCGCCACGACGACATGAGAAACCAGCTCGACACCGTCACCGAGTTCGACATCGGGCCCTACCACGCAATAGGGGCCGATGCGCACGCCCTCTCCCAGGCGCGCCTTCGCATCAACGATCGCGGTCGGGTGCAGCTCGGCCATCAACTGTCCAGGATCATCGCGGAGTAGGTCGCCTCGGCTACCAGCACGCCGCCGACCTTCGCTTCGCCGTTGAACTTCCAGACATTGCCGCGGTTACGTTCCCGGACAACATGAATATGCAGCTGGTCCCCGGGAACCACGGGACGACGGAAGCGTGCGTTGTCGATCGTCATGAAGTAGACGAGCTTGCCTTCCGCCTCGGCACCCAGCGAATGGACCACGAGCACTCCCGCGGTCTGCGCCATGGCCTCGATGATCAGAACGCCCGGCATCACCGGTTTCTGCGGAAAATGACCCTGGAAATGCGGCTCGTTGATCGAGACGTTCTTGATCCCCGTGGCGCTGGTATTCGGTTTCACGTCGATCACGCGATCGATCATCAGGAATGGATAACGATGCGGGATCAGCCTCATGATCCGCTCGATATCGATGCTTACCGGAGAAGCCCCCGCCGGGGCCTCGGCAGTCTTCGTCTCCATGCCTAGCCACCCTTCTTCCTGGCCATCCGCTTCAGCATTGCGACCTGCCGGCGCCACTCGACGATCGGGACAGCCGGGTAGCCGCCGACGGTCTGCCCTGCTGCGATGTCGCGATGCACGCCGCTCTGCGCCGCAATCTTGGAGCCGGCGCCGACATGAAGATGACCGGCAAACCCGACCTGTCCGCCAACGACCACGTAGTCATCCAGTCGCGTCGAGCCGGAGATACCCGCCTGCGCCACAATGACGCAGCCGCGTCCAAGGCGGACGTTGTGCCCGATCTGCACCAAATTATCAATCATGCACCCCGGGCCGATCACCGTATCTCCGGCACTACCGCGATCGATGCAGGTATTGGCGCCGATCTCGGTATCCTCGCCGATCAGGACACGGCCCAATTGCGGCACCTTGATGTGCCGGCCCGCATCGGTGGCAAAGCCGAACCCGTCCTGGCCGATGCGCACGCCGGGATAGATCGTGACACGCGCTGCCAGGATGCAGTGGCTGAGCGAGGCGCCAGCACCGATCACGCAGCCCGGCCCCAGCACGACACCGGCGCCGATAACGGCATTGGCATGGATCGTCGAGCCTTCGCCGATCTCGGCCTGCGCTCCGACGACGGCACCGGCTTCCACGGTGACTGCCGGTCCGAGGATGGCCGTGGCATCGACCCGGGCCGCAGCATCGATGGTGGGCCGCCGCGGGTGTTCGGGATGAAAGGCTCGGGCCACCGCGGCATAGGCCTTGTACGGCGTCGGCGTAAGCAGCAGCGCCATCCCGGGCGGCGCGCGGGACAGCAGGTCCGGGTGCAGGATGCAGGCCCCGGCCTGGCTCTTCGCCAGCTCCGGCGCGTAGAGCCGATTGTCGAGGAACGTGATGTCTTCCGCGCCCGCGCTTTCCAGCGCCGCGACATCGCGGCAGCGCAGCCCCGGCGCTCCCGGCGCCCCGATCTGCGCTTCCGCGATCGCAGCAAGCTCGGAGAGCGAAAACGGGCCCTTCCGCTCGAAGAAGCGAGGGTCCGCCATGACGCCCCTAGCGGCGCGGCGCAGGCGCCGATGCAGCTGGCGTCGAGAGGCTGACCGTGGGAACCTTCTTGTTCAGGCGCTGCAATATCTCGTCCGTGATGTCGATCTGATCGTGCGATGCAACAATGATCGCGCGCGGCAGGACCGCCTTGTAGTCATTCTCCTTGGCGACCTCGATGACGATCTCGTTCATCGCGGCCTCGAGACGCCGCTGCGCGGCACTGAACGCCTCCTCGAGATCGCGGCGCTTGCTCTGCGCCGATTGCTGGGCCTCACTGACCCGCCGCTCGAAATCACGCCGCCGCTGGTTGAAGGCCTCCGGCGCCAAAATCGTCCGCTGCTGCACCAGCTCCTGCTCGGCAGCCCGCAGATCCTTGTCGGTCTTCTCGTCCTCGGCGCGGAGGGCTGCCTGCTGACGCTCCGCCTGGCTGCGCATGACCTTCGCCGCGGCGGAATCACGCACGACCTGCGCGATATCGATAATCACCAGCATCGTGCCTTTCGGCGGCAACGGCCGAGGCGGGCGCTCCGCAGGCTGGGCCTGCGCCGGGCGCTGCGGCGCCGACTGGGCCGGCTGGGCAGGCTGGGCCGGCGCCGGCCGAGGCTGCTGCTGCGCGACAGCGGGCAGCGCCACTGAAGCAAACACGAAAACCGCCACAAGCGTGGCCGAACGACCGATAGGTTTTTTCATGGCATAACCGAGTTAAAAGCGTGAACCGAAACTGAAGCGGAAGATTTCTGACTTGTCGAACGCTTCCTTGCGGATCGGCTTGGCGAAGCTCACTTTAACCGGCCCGAACGGTGATCGCCAGAGTGCTCCAACGCCCGCCGAAACGCGGATCGTCTTCTCATCCAGGACGTCCGCGCCCGTCTCACCGGAGTCAGTCAGCATGCCGAAATCGGAGAAAACGCTTGTCCGGATACCGATTTCCTTCGGTAGGCCGGACGGGAACGTCAGCTCGGCCGAGCCGGCGTAAAGCTCGTGTCCACCGAGTGCCGCGCCGCGGACCGACTCGCGCGGTCCGGCACCGCCCGTCGCAAAGCCGCGCAACGAGTCACCGCCCAGGAAGAAGCGGTGCTGGATACGAGTCTTCTCACCGAAATCTTCGAGGTACCCCACCTCGCCCGTCAGGCTCGCCACCCAATCTTCAATGATCGAGTAGTAGGTTCCCACGGTGACCCGGTTGCGCAGAAACTTGGCATCTCCCCCCAGGCCCGCGAGATCATTGCTCAGACGAACATAGTAGCCCTCGGTCGGATCGAACCGGTCGTCACGCCGATCGTAGGTCAGGTCCTGACCGGCCGCCGACAGGACACTCTGGCCGGCATTCTCGCGAATGAACCGCGACACATCGCTTTCCAGTCTGGTCAACTCATCTTGGCGCAGGGTGTAACGGACGGTATGACGGAGCGGCTCTGCGATCTGATAGCCGGCGCGTACCATGAACCCGATATTGCGCTCCTCATAGCCGCTGATCTGCCTGAGGTCACGTGTGCGCTTGAACAGGTCAATGCCGGCCGCGAGGTCACGTTCCAGGAAATACGGCTCGGTGAAGCTCAGATCGATCTCCTGCCGCCTCTGCGAGATCATGAATCCGAGCTGCAGGTCCTGGCCACGGCCCAGCAGATTACGCTCGCGCAGACGGATGTCACCCAGCACACCATCGGTCGACGAGTAGCCGACTCCGAAAGACAGCTCGCCCGTCGATCTTTCACGCACCTCGACATTGACCGTGGTCCGGTCCGGCGTGTCGCCGGGGACATTTGTCACGTCGACCTTCTCGAAATAGCCGAGGTTCTGAATCCTCTGACGCGACCGGCGCATCTTCGCCGTGCTGAAGGCATCGCCCTCGACGAGCTGGAATTCGCGGCGGATCACCCGATCCAGCGTGCGAACGTTGCCGCTGATGTTGATGCGGTCAACATAGACACGCGGCCCTTCCTGGACCTCGTAGGTGACACCGACCGTCTTCTCCTCCCGATTACGGTTGATCCGCGGCCGCACGTCGACAAAGGTGTAACCCAGGTTGCCGACAGTGGCCGTCAACGAGTTGATCGATTTCTCGACCTCCTCCGCGTTGTACCAGGCCCCCTTCTGGGCCTGCACCCGGCCGAGCAGGTCTTCCGCCTTCACGTCGCGCAGCCGCGACACGACGTCGATCTCTCCGAACCGATAGCGTTCACCCTCGTCGATCGTGAACGTGATGTAAAATCCGTCGCGGTCGGGCGTAAGCTCAGCCACGGCCGAGACCACTCGGAAATCCGCGTAGCCGTTCGCCAGATAGTGCTTGCGCAGCAACTCGCGATCGAACGAGACGCGATCCGGATCGTAGTTGTCGTCGGTTGACAGAATGCGCCACCAGCGGCTTTCGACGGTGCGAATGACTTCCCGCAGCGTCCCGTCGCTGAACTGCTTGTTGCCGATGAAGTTGATGCGCTTGACGCCGGTGACCGGGCCTTCGTCGATCTCAAAGATCAGATCGACGCGGTTCTGCGGCAGCTGTACCACTTTCGGATCGACAGTCGCGGCAAACCGGCCACTCCGCCGATAGAGGTCGAGGATACGCTTGACGTCGTTCTGCACTTTTGTCCGCGTGTAGACGACGCGAGCGCGCAACTGCACCTCGGCCTGCAAAGACTGATCGTTGAGCTTGCGGTTACCCTCGAAGGCTATCCGGTTGATGATCGGGTTTTCGACGACCCGCACCACCAGACGCTCCCCTTCCATGCGCAGGGTAACATCGGCGAACAGACCGGTGGCAAACAGCGCCTTGAGTGACCGATCCAGTTCCTCGGCGGTCGCCGCCTCGCCCGGCTTGAGCAGGACATAGGAACGCACCGTCTCGGGGTCGATGCGCTGCGTGCCTTCGACGTCAACTTCGCGAACACTGCCGGCACGCGGAGCCTGGGCGTGCACCGGGAGCGCCACAACGGTGGCCAGCCCCAGCGCCAGAATCAACCCCAGGCGCCGCGCCCATGGCCGGCCAAATACCCGCACTGTCTGCCCCCTAAACCCGCGACCGCGACTACGATACTAGTCCCACCAGGAACTGGACCACCCGCAAATGGACCAGATCGTTCCATGTGGCGAAAATCATTAGACTAAATACCAAAACCATGCCGACCCGAAAACCATATTCCTGGGCCCGCTGGCCAAGCGGCCGCCCGCGGAGCCCTTCGAACAGATAGAACAAAAGGTGACCACCATCAAGCAGCGGCACAGGAAAAAGGTTAATCAGCCCGAGATTGATCGACAGAATGGCCATGAAAGCCGCCAGATAGCTCAATCCGCCCTGCGCGACCTCTCCTGACATCTGGGCAATGCGGATCGGGCCCCCCAGCTCGTCGCTGCTGCGCCGCCCGACGATGATCTGGCCCAGCGCCTTCAGGGTTGCGGCCGACTGCGTGTAGGTCTCCGAAACCGCCCGCCACACAGCCTCGATCGGTCCGTGGCGCACGAACTCGATGCCCCCACCTCGAATGCCAAGCCGCGCCACCCGGATCTGGTTGCCGAGTCGGTCCGTCTCCAGGGTTACCGCCGGGGTCGCCATCAGGGTCACATCGCGTCCGTCGCGGCGGACGACAATGGTCAGCGGTTGATCGAGCCCCAGCTGGACGATCCGCTGAATATCCTCGAAGCGCTCGATCTGCTCGCCGTTGATCCGCACGATCCGGTCGCCGGCCCGGATGTCGGCGCGTTCCGCGACGCTGCCCGCGACCACACCGCCGACTTCCGCCGGCGTGAAAGGCTGCCCGACAAAGCTGAACAGACCAGCGTACAACACAATGGCGAAAAGGAAGTTCGCGATGGGGCCGGCCGCGACGATGGCGGCGCGCTGACCCAGCCGCTTGTGATGGAACGAAACCGCCTTCTCCGCTTCGGTCATTTCGGGGAGCTCGGCGCCGGGCGTGCTCGCCGCGTCGGCGTCGCCGAAGAACTTCACATAGCCACCCAGCGGAATCGCACTGAACTTCCAGCGCGTGCCCGCCCGGTCGTTCCAACCGAACAGCTCGGGACCGAAGCCGATCGAAAAGACTTCGACGCGCACGCCATTGCGCCGGGCGACCCAGTAATGACCAAGCTCGTGGACGAATACGAGAAGCGTCAGAACGACGAGAAACGGAACAAGATAACTCCAGGCTCCGGTCAACCAGTCCATCAGATCGCCTTCCGTTCGTTCACTGCGCGCCGCTCCGGCGTATTTCGCTGGCGCGTGACACGCCGCGCGACATCCCGTGCCTCGGTGTCGAGCCGACGCAAATCGTCCAGGGACGAGAAGGTTGTCGCCGGAAGCATACGCAATGTCTCTTCCACACTGCGCACGATATCCAGAAAACCGATCTCGCCCGCGAGAAACGCGCCGACCGCTACCTCATTGGCCGCATTGAGAATAGTAGGTGCGCCACCCCCCTGGTGCAAGGCTTCCCGAGCCAGGCGAAGAGCCGGAAAACGGGCGGAATCAGGCGCTTCGAAGGTCAGATTGCCAAGTTTTGCCAAATCCAGGCGCGGGCTCGGTGCGGGAATACGTTTGGGCCAGCCCAGAGCGAAGGCAATCGGCGTGCGCATGTCGGGGGTACCCAGCTGCGCCAGCACCGAGCCATCGACATAGGCGACCATGCTGTGGATCACCGACTGCGGATGGACCAGAACCTCGATACGCTTCCCTGGCAGCGCGAACAGATAGTGCGCCTCGATGATCTCGAGACCCTTGTTCATCATGGTCGCGGAATCGACCGAGATCTTCGTGCCCATCGACCAGTTGGGATGGGCGATCGCCTGAGCCGGGCTTACACGCGCCATCGCCGCCTGATCGAGCTGGCGAAACGGCCCCCCTGAAGCCGTGAGCACGATCTTCTCGACCCGCTCGGGCTGGGCAAAATCAAACACCTGAAAGATCGCGCTGTGCTCGGAATCGACCGGCAGCAGCGTCGCGCGATGCCGGCGCACCTCCGCCATCAGAAGCGCACCCGCGCAGACCAGGCATTCCTTGTTGGCCAGCGCCACGATCGCGCCGCGCCGGATAGCGGCCAGCGTCGGCTCCAGCCCCGCGGCACCGACAATCGCCGACATGACCCAGTCGGCGGGCATCTCGGCGGCCTCGATCACCGCTTCCGGACCCGCGGCGGCCTCGCAGTCGGAGCCCGCCAGAGCTTCCTTCAGAGCCGCGTAAAGTGATGCATCGGCGACAACGGCACGGCGCGCGCGCAGGCGCCGCGCCTGTTCGGCGAGCAGCGTGACATTGGTTCCTGCCACGAGAGCTTCGATCTCGAAAGTGCTGTCGTATCGCGCGAGTAGATCGACCGTGTTGCAGCCGATCGAGCCCGTCGACCCGAGCACCGTGACGCGACGCGGGATGAGCTGCAGAGGCATCGCCGGGGCCTGTTCCGCGATCATGCCGACTCCTGTCCGCCTAGCGCCATGTCAACACGGTACCGCCCGTCGCCCACTGCCAGAAGGCCAGCGCCAGGGCTGCCGCCAGCAACCCATCCACCCGGTCAAACAGGCCCCCGTGACCGGGAATGAGCTGGCTCGCGTCTTTCACGCCGAAGCGGCGCTTGACCCAGGACTCACCCAGATCACCCGCCTGCGCCGTGACGGCCAGAATAGCGCCCGCCACGGCGAGCGTCAGCCCGGGCGGCATGTGGTTGTCGTAGGACGACAGGACCACCCCCACGAGTGCCGCCGACAATGCCCCGCCGCCCAGCCCCGCCCAGGTCTTCTTTGGCGACAGACGGGGTGCGAGAAGCGGCCCGCCGATCAGGCGGCCGGCAAAGAACGCGCCGATGTCGGTGGCCCACACCGCCAGGAGCAGCCAAAGAACCAGCGAACCACCCCCAGGGCCCGCCCGCAGCCAGATCAGCGCCATGCACGGCAGGCCGATATAGGCGACCCCGGCGGCGATCCAGCGCGGATGATCGCGCCCGCTGACGCGGGCGGCGACATAGCCGGCGACGATACCGCCCAGCACCAGAAGAACGCCGAGCCAGGGCCGCTCCAGAATGGCGGCCGCCACGACCGCCAGGGCGGCCAGGGTCTGGACGATCCCGGTCCAGCCGAACCGCCCGCCGCCGCACAGCCGCGTCCACTCCCAGGCAAGAATGGCGGCCCCGGCGATCACCAGCAGATTGAAGCCCAGGCGCCCCGCGCCAAGAGCAACAAGCGCGACGGCCACCATGACGATGGAGGAAAGGATGCGCGGGCGCAGGCCCGCCGCCCAGCCGTCAGCCACCAGCCGCGCCGTAGCGTCGTTCGCGCCGCTGAAACTCGTCGATCGCCGAAAGCAGATCGTCCTTGCTGAAATCCGGCCACAAGGTGTCGACGAACACGAGCTCGGAATAGGCGGACTGCCAGAGAAGGAAGTTGCTGAGCCGTTTCTCGCCGCTCGAGCGGATGACCAGATCCGGATCGGGGATATCGGCCGTCCACAACGCCTGAGCCACACAGTGCTCGTCGATCGCCTCGGCGCGCAGGGCACCGCTCGCCACCTGCCGGGCGATGGTCCGGGCGGCCGCGGCAATCTCGGCACGCGAGCCGTAGCTCAGGGCGATGATCAGGTTGAGCCCGCCATTCGACCGCGTCATCGCTTCGGCATTCTCGATCATCGCTACGATATCGGATGCCAGCCGGGCCCGGTCGCCGATCACGCGGAGGCGCACGCCGTTGCGATGCAGCTCGGCGATTTCCCCGCGCAGGTAGTGGCGCAGGAGACCCATCAGGTCATCGACTTCCTCGGCCGGCCGCTTCCAGTTCTCCGACGAGAACCCATAGAGCGTCAGGTACCGGATGCCGAGCTCCGCGGCGGCGATGATGGTACGGCGCAGCGCCTCGGCGCCGCGCCGGTGACCGGCGATGCGCGGCAAGCCGCGCGCCTTCGCCCACCTTCCGTTGCCGTCCATGATGATCGCCACATGGACGGGCGGCGGCGAACTCCCGGCCGTCTGCGGCCGCGAATTCGAGATGTCAGACATGCATGGTTTCTTTTTCTTTGGCGGCCAGCGTGTCGTCGATCGTCTTCACCTGCTCATCGGTCAGCTTCTGGATCTCGGCGCTGCGCTTGCGATGGTCGTCTTCCGTGATCTTGTGATCCTTCTCCATCTGCTTCAGCGTCTCCATGCCGTCGCGGCGCACATTGCGCACCGACACGCGGGCGTGCTCGGCGAATTTATGCGCCAGCTTGACCAGTTCCTTGCGGCGCTCCTCGGTCAGCGGCGGCAGGGGGACACGGATCAGCTGGCCCTCCACCATGGGGTTCACCCCGATATTGGCCTCGCGGATGGCCTTTTCCACTGCCTTCACCATGCCCTTGTCCCAGACCTGCACGCTCAGCATGCGGGCCTCGGGGGCGCTCACTGTGCCGAGCTGCGAAAGAGGCATATGGCTGCCATAGGCCTCGACCTGGATCGGCTCCAGAAGACTGACCGAGGCGCGACCGGTGCGCAGCCCCGAAAGCTCCTTCTTGAAACTGTCGATGGCGCCCTGCATGCGCCGGCGCAATTCGCTGACATCCGCGGTCCCGGACATGGCCCTATCCCTTTTCGCTTATGATCGTTGCGCGGCCTTTACCCGCGAGCACCTTGGCGAAGCCGCCCGCCTCCTGGATGGAAAATACCAGAATCGGGATGCGGTTTTCACGCGCCAGCGAGATGGCGGAGGCATCCATCACCTTAAGATCCCGCGACAGGACTTCGAGGTAGTTCAGACGCTCGTAGCGCTGGGCCGTCTTGTCGCGGGTCGGATCGGCACTGTAGACACCGTCGACCTTGGTGCCCTTGAGCAGCGCGTGGCAGCCCATTTCCGAGGCGCGTAGCGCCGCCGCCGTATCGGTGGTGAAGAACGGAGTGCCGGTACCCGCAGCAAAGATGACCACCCTGCCCTTCTCCAGGGGGCGGATGGCCCGCCGGCGGATATAGGGCTCGGAGATCGAGGCCATGGGAATGGCCGAGAGCACGCGGGTGTGGATACCCACCTGCTCGAGAGCGTTCTGCAGGGCCAGCGCGTTTATGACGGTGGCCAGCATCCCCATGTAGTCGGCGCTGGCCCGCTCGATACCAGCCGCTGCCCCGGAAATCCCGCGAAAGATATTGCCGCCGCCGATGACCAGGCAGACCTGGACACCGAGATCGCAGCCGGCCTTCACGTCATTGGCGATGCGCGACAGGGTTTCGGGGTCGAGACCGAACTCCCTCGACCCCATCAGCACCTCGCCGGAAATCTTCAGCAGGACCCGGCGATACTTGAGACCGGCGCCGGGCTTCGAGGCGCCGGGTTTGTCATCGGTGTTCTTCGAAGCCATATCCCCGTCCGCGCCTCTTGTTTTGCCGTAGCCTACACCAGTCGGACGTCAACGTCCCGCTTGGGCCGCGACCTCGGCGGCAAAATCGTCGACCTTCTTCTCGATGCCTTCACCCAGGGCGAAGCGCTTGAAGGCAGCGACCTTCACGGGAGCGCCGATCTCCTTGCCCGCCTTCTCGACGACGGCCGACACGCGGCTCTCGCCGTCGACGACGAAGACCTGCTCGAGCAGGACCACATCCTCGTAGAACTTGCGCAGCCGCCCTTCGACCATCTTGGCGATGACGTTGTCCGGCTTGCCCGAGGTCTTGGCCTGCTCGGCCAGCACGCCGCGCTCGCGCTCGATCGCCGCCGGGTCGAGCTCGGCGACGCTGAGCGACATCGGGTTGGCGGCGGCGACATGCATGGCGAGCTGCTTGCCCAGCGCCCCCAGCTTCTCCTTGTCACCGGTCGATTCCAGGGCAACCAGCACACCGATCTTGCCGAGGCCGGGCGCCGTGGCGCTGTGCACGTAGCTGGCAACAACGCCGTTGGCGACCGAAAGGCCGATCGAGCGGCGATAGCTCCTGTTCTCGCCGATCGTGGCGCTCAGGTTGGTCAGCTTCTCGTTGACCGTGCCGCCGCCGGGATAAGACGCCGCTTGGATCTTGACCGCATCACCGCCATTGGCGACGGCGATGTCGGTCGTCTTGCGCACGAAATCCTGGAACTGGTCGTTGCGCGCGACGAAA
>SXGR01137541.1_pt1 | contig 16407 bp, 13 predicted proteins | sample 3174711 | NCBI WGS metagenome assembly SXGR01 (sample SAMN11356860, study PRJNA531348) | freshwater metagenome | isolation source: freshwater sample F1-60 | place: China: Fuxian Lake, Yuxi | collected 2017-12-25
ACTTGTTGCGCGTGCCGTCCACGTCGACAAGGACGCGGTCGACGCCGGCCTGGTCGAAAACGTTGAGGCCGATGACAGCCGGCGCGAGCACGTCGTGGACGTTGCGCACGGCCTGGCTCACGCCCTTGCCGAGGTAGCGTTTCTTGTCGCCGTCGCGAAGCTCGACGGCCTCGTGCACGCCCGTCGAAGCGCCGCTCGGGACCGCCGCCCGGCCATGGCCGTCTTCGGTGAACACCTCGACCTCGACCGTCGGGTTGCCGCGCGAATCGAGAATCTCCCTGGCGATGATGCTGCGAATCTCAGACACGATGACCTCCCGGCGCCGCACGCTGCGGCACTATCGACCCGCGGCCCTTTTAACTAAGCTTGGCCCCGCGTGGAACAGTCGATCGGCGTATTCGGCCAAGACGTGCTGCTCTGGGTGTGCCTGCTGCGTCAATCGCCAGCGCGCCCTGCCCCGCACGTCGTCCACCAGCACGCCAGCTGGCTGCTCGACGAGCTGCGCCGCTCGCCGGAGGCCACCGAGCTCCCGATGGAGTCGGCCGACGATGGGCTCTTCGCGCTCGCCGCGCTCATCGATGAAATCGCGATGAACCTGCCCGATCTTCGCGCGACGTGGAGCCAGTACCTCCTGCAGGCGGCGCGTCACAACACGAGCAACGCGGGCGTCGAGGTATTTCAACGGCTCGCGCGCGTACGCCGCGGCCCGAAGAGCGTGCTCGCGACGTACATGACGGTGCTGGGGCTCGGATTCATGGGCGCGTACGGCCACCCGGGGGCCGATCCGTACACCGTGGTGCAGCTCCGCCGCGACCTCGCGCTCGAGCTCGGCGTGGATCCCGACCGCGATTTTCGCGCCGGTGTGCTGCGCGGCGTCAGCCGACAGGAAGTCGAGGGACTCGACCTCCACCGCGTCGTGTGGTGGAAGTCGCTGTGGACCGGGCGAGCGCTGGGCGCGCTGGCCCTCCTTTCGGCGTTGCTCACCGCGATCGTGTCTTTTTTCACATGACCACGTCGTTCGCCTACGAGCTCGCGTCCCTCGTCGCGACCCAGTCGTCGCTCTTCGGTGGCGCGACGGAGAGCGCGTATGCGCTGCCGTGGTACGTCGTCGTCGGCGAGCCGGGCACCGGTAAATCGACGGCAATTCGCGCGGTCAACCTGAGCTGGCCGCGCGGTAACGCCCCGCTCGCGATGAACGTCCCGAACCAGAGGTGCCAGTACTGGCTCCCGGAGAAGGCGGTGTTCATCGAGCCCGGCGCGAGCGTGCTCGGACCGCAGCGCTCACCGACGGCCCTCCAGGAGCTGTGCCAGGAGCTGCTCGAGCGACGCCCGCGTGAGCCGCTCGACGGCGTCCTCGTCATCGTCAACGCGCGCATGCTCGCGGATTTTTCCAACGAGGGCGCCGAACACTACGCGAAGGCGCTGCGGCGTTATCTCATCGAGATCGCCCAGCAGCTCGACGCCGACGTGCCGACGTACCTCGTCGTCACCGGGTTCGACGGCCTGTGGGGCTTCGGCGACGCGTTTCGCTGGACCGCGGAGCGCAGCCGAGAAGAGCCTTGGGGGTTCACGATCTCGCCGCGGCTCGCTCGCAGCGAATATGGCGCGCGCGCCGCGCTCGAGCTCGAGGGAGTAGCCGCCCGCATCGAGGCCATGTGCTTCGCGAAGGTCGCCTCCGAAGAGCCGCCCGACGTGCGTGCGCGCGCCTACCAGCACCTCACCGAGTGCCGCGATTTGCTGACGCGGCTGCGCGAGCTCCTCGCGACGCTGATGACGGCGAACACCTTCGAGCGCTCGCCGTGGATCCGCGCGATGGTGCTCGGAAGCGGGCTCCCTGGCACCGGGCACAAGCTTCGCCACCGGGCCTCCCAGTTCGCGCAAATGGGCTACGTGGCGCCGCAGACGAGCGGCACTCCGTCTGCGGGCGGGATGCCGATGCACGCGCTCTTGAATGACGTGCTCTTGCCGGAGCGCGACATCGTCCCGACGCGCCAGCGCTGGATTGACGACAAGCCGCTCCTCGCGCTCTTCGCCCTCGCGAGCGTTTCGTGGGTCGCGCTCCTCATCGTCTTCGTGGTGCGCGCGCTCGTCCGTTAGCAGCATCGGCTTCGTGGTGCGCGCGCTCGTCCGTTAGCGACCTCGGCTTGGCGTCGCGTCGCGAGGAGCGTCGCGAGGAGCATCGCGGCTCGGGGCCGGTCAGGCGCCGCGCTGCTGAAACAGCTCGATCGCCTCGGCGGCAAGCTCGCCGATGCTGATCTCGTTGCGCTCCTCGTCCTCGCCGACGACGCTCATGCGCGTGTCCCCCTGGAGCGGCGCGAGCAGCTTGACCGCGGCTTCGTCGCCGACCGTGACGAGCGCCTCGATCGCGGCGGCCACGCCGTCGGCATCCTCGAGACGCAGGAACAGCCCGAGGAGCTTCACGACGCCGCCCTCCGGGACATCGGACAGGATGTATGGGAGCTCGACGAGGCACGGCGAGCCCACCGGCTTCTTCGCGAGCGCACGCTCGACACCGAGCGCCACCTCCTTGAAGCGATCGAAGGCGAGCCCCTGCAGCTGCTCGCCCGCCTCGCTGCGCGCCTCGGGGAAAGGCGTGTCGAGGACGTCGATGAGCGCGTCGACGACGTCGCCTCCGTCGAGCTCACCGAGCAACCGCGCGGTCGCGACGAGCCGCAGCGACGCCTCGTCCTCGTCATCGAGCGCGCTCGCGGCGGCGACGGCGCCCGCGAGGCACGTCAAGAGCCCGGCGCGGTCGCCCGCGGCGTGCGCAGTGAGCTCGTCATGCCGGGCTCGCGCGTCGCGCTCCGCGGAAAAAAGCGCCGAAAGTGCCGCCTCAATGTCTTCGTGCTTCTTCACGCGAGCGGGGTAACATTTTTCGCTGGCGAGCGCGAGCGCAGCGCCGAGCTCTCTGACGCCGAACTAAGCGCAGCGCCGACGGATTGCATGAGCGCGCACTTCGACATCGTTGCACCCGCCGAGCCGGGGCCCCTCGTGGTCGAGATCCCGCACGCCGGGCTCGTGATCGACGACGCCGCAGCGAAATTCACGCGCATCCCCGAGCGGGCGCTCCAGGCCGGCGCTGTCCTGGCGGACTCCGACATCGGCGCCGATCGCCTCTGGGACGGCAGCGAGTCGCTCGGCGTCACGCGCCTCGCCGCGCGCGCGAGCCGCTACGTCGTCGACCTCAACACCGAGCCTCGCGTGCCGACGCCCTACGAGGAGAAGCTCCCCGAGCCACTGCGCGCCGTACGAATGATCTCCGAGTGCGGCGAGCGCTGGCTCGCGAACCCGTTGCCGCGCCACGAGCGCGAGCGGCGCATGCGCGAGGTCTTCGAGCCGTACCACCAGGCCGTCACCGACGCGCTCGAGCAGGCGCGGGCACGCCACGGCACCGCGGTGCTGCTCTCGTCCCACACCTTCCCCGATCGCTTCGCGCCCGGCGCCGACGTGGTGATCGGCACGCGTCACGGCGCTTCGGCCGACGCCGAGCTGCGCGACGCGCTGGCGGATGTCGTGCGCGGCCACGAGCTCTCGGTGGCGCTCGAGGAGCCGTTCCCCGGCGCGTACTCGCTCGCCCGCCACGCGCGCCCTGCCGAACGGGTCGTGGCCGTCCAGCTCGAGCTCGCGCGGAGCGTAGTGAGCCGCCGCGAAGAGCGCGTGCGCCGCCTGCTCGTCGAGCTCGTCGGCGTGTTGATCCATTCCGGCACGCGTTGCTCGTCGCGCTCGCCGGTGTGTTGATCCGCGACGGCATGCGTCCGCCGGCATGCCCGCTTGACCTCGCCGCGCCGTGCGACAAGAATCCCGGGTCGGCCTCAACCCCGGGAGCTTCGATGCGCGTCGATCTGTTCACCCTCACCTGCAGCAAGCTCGAGAACGCCTCGCTCGTGGGCTTCCGCGGCAAGGAGAAGATCTCCGAGCCGTACGAGTACGAGTTGTTCTTCACGGTGCCGGTGGGAACGTCGGCGCGCGCGGCGGTGGGGGAGCGCGCCACGCTCAAGGGCGATCGAGGTGAAGGCCACGAGCCGCTCGTGATCCACGGAGTAGTCGCCGGCGTGCGCCTCTTGCACCAGACCGCCGAGCGCGCGCTCTACAGCGCCTCGCTGGTCCCGAGGCTCTGGCTCCTGCGGCACTTCTGGCGCAGCTACGTATTCACCGGCAAGAACATCCAGGCCTTCCTCACCGATACGCTCACCGCCGGCGGCCTCGCGTCGAACGAGTTCCGCTTCTCCATCGATCCCGGCCTCTATGCCGAAGAGGAGTTCGTCGCCCAATACCGCGAGACGCACCTCGACTTCTTCCACCGCTGGCTCGAGCGGGAGGGCCTCTATTACTATTTCGAGCACAAGCCCGATGCTGCCGGCGAGGTGCTGGTCATTACGGACCACCTGTCCATTCACGAGGACTTCCCTGGCGGCGGCCGCGTGCGCTACGTGCCGCTCTTCGGCGACGACGCGACGGCGCCGGAGGGCCTGCACCACCTCGAGGCCGACGTGCGCTGGCTGCCGAAGACCGTCACGATCGCCGACTATGACTACGCCAACCCTGCTGTCCCGTTGAAGGGGGAGAGCGCCGTCACGAAGGCCGGAGTCGGCGCGATCCGCGAGTACGGCTATCGCGTCTTTGGCGAAGATGCCGCCAAGCGCCTCGCCGAGGTGCGCGCCATGTCGATCGGCTGCCGCGAGACCACGATGCGCGCCAGCGGCGACGCGTCCGGGCCGCGCGCCGGATATCGCCTCGCGGTGGACGACCGCCCCGACGAGCTCGACGAGGCGTGGCTCGCCGTCGAAGTGGAGCTCTCCGGCGCGCTCGCCGGGATGACGCCGGAGGTCGCCCGCCTCACCGGACTCTCCACTACGCACACCTTCGGCGTGAAGCTATTTGCCATTCCCGCGAGCGTGCAATACCGCGCCCCGCAAACGACGGCGTGGCCGCGCATCTACGGCTTCGAGAACGGCATTGTCTGCGGCCCGGCCGACAGCCAATACGCGCAGCTCGACGCCGATGGCCGCTACCACGTGCGCTTCGAGTTCGACACGAGCGAGCTCTCCGACGGCAAGGGCTCGACGCGCGTGCGCATGCTGCAGCCGCACGGCGGCAGCACCGAGGGATTCCACTTCCCACTCCGAAAAGGCACGGAGGTGATGATCGGCTTTCTCGGCGGGGACTGCGACCGGCCCTTCATCGCCGGTGTCGTGCCCAATGCCCAAAAGCCGAGCGTGGTCGGGTCGCGCAACCAGACGCAGAACGTCATTCGCACCGGCGGCGGCAACCAGCTCGTGCTCGAGGACGAAGAGGGCAAAGAGTTCATCTTCCTGCACTCGCCCAACAACGCCACAGGGATCTACATGGGCAATCCGGCCGGCGCTCACGCGGGCGTGTACACGGGCGAGGGCGACCAAACGTTTTACATGTTCACTTCCCCCAACGCGGCGAATCCCGCCGAAGATATCAATACGTCGGACGGTGGCGACACACTGGCCCTGTCGCTGAGTACGGAAGGCAATTACGGGGTGGACGTCAACGGTAATACTTGGTCGCAAACCTTCGGCAACCAGAGCAGCTTCGTCCTTGGCAACGTCACGATCGGTAACCGCGGCACGTACACATTTCAGGTCGGTAAGCCTGCGACCGAGACCTATTACGCGACGCGCACGACCACCACAAAGACGGGTCGCACCGACACGGTCGAAGCCGGCGGCATGGTGCAAGACATCACGCCCAGTCTCACCCAGACGATCCACGGCAGTGGCACGCAACATGTCACCACGAACTGGGATCACACGGTCGATGGCGCCAATCACGACAAGTACGGCAGCTGGCATGCAGAGGCCAAGGACTCGGTCCTCATCGAGTGTACCGGGGGCGTCACGACCATCAAGAGCCCGACCGAGATCGTGCTCAATGCGCCGAAGGTCAGCAACCAGGCGACCGGCCAATGGTTCAAGATGACCGCCATTACGCTCGACCTATACGGCATGAAGAACGCGGTCGGAGTTATCAAGAATGAAGCCTGCGGAGTATCGACGGCAGTCAATGGCATGAAGCTTGAGGCCACCGCTAGCGCGAGTTCCGCCATCGGGTCCAAGACGGATCTTGTCGGCACCGGGACATCCATCACGACCACGAAGATCGACATGGCCCTTTCCAAGCTCGCCAACAACCCGATCACGCTGGAGGTCGAAGACGTCAAATTTTCCTCGGGCTCAATAGAGGCACGGGTGAAGGCCTTGATGAAGCTATGAAGGTGACGAAGCCCATGAAGGTGCCGGTGCTTTGCCGGCCGTGGCAGCACGCGAAGCGCTCGGAGCTCCACCTGGCGGCGATCCTCGGCTTTCCGTTGAGCGCGCCGCGGACCCTCTACGACGAAGTGGCTTTCTGGCCCGCCGTAACGCCGGCGCTCGGACAGTCGCCGCTCGACGAAGGGCTGGCCAAATCTTCCGCCGAGCTGCTCGTGGCCGGCACGTGCATGGCTCCGGGAGGCCAGCCCACCCCTGCGACCTACGTGCGTGCCCGACTCGGGACCATCGACAAGCGTCTCAGCGTGATAGGCGATCGGTACTGGCAACGTGGCGTGCCTAGCGCGCCGGAGCCCTTCGTCGAGATGCCAATCGACTGGGCCCACGCCTTCGGCGGGCCGGCGCATCCGCCCAACCCTTACGGCAAGGGCATTGCGCTGCTCGAGAAGAACGGCGCGCAGGTGGTGCCGCTGCCGAACATCGAGCCCTACGGCGCCCTGCTGCGCGGCATGAGCGATCGCCCCACACCCGCGGGCTTCATGCCGATGGACGTGACGTTCGCGGAGAGGCGAGCCCTCGCCGGCTCGTTCGGGTCCGACTACCTCGAGCGCTGGGCGCCCGGCTTGCCGCCGGATCACGATCCGATGTTCTTCAATGCCGCGCCGCTCGATCAGCGGCTCGCGGGCTTCTTCGACGGCGACGAGCCATTCACGCTGGAGAACATGAATGCTGCCCACCCCCGGCAAGAAGGCAGGCTCCCAGGGCTCGTGGCCCGCGCTTTCGTCGCGCAGCGGAGAGACGGCGCCGAGGTGTTCCACGAGGTCGCGCTCCGATGCGACACGGTATGGCTCATGCCGACCATCGACGTTGGCGCGGTCGTTTTTCGCGGCCGGCTCGCCGTGGCCGACGACGACGCCGCAGACGTCGTGCACCTCTTGGTCGCGTGCGAGGAGCGCGGCAAGCCTCGCAGCCTCGAGCATTATCGGGCCGCGCGGCTGCGACGCCTCGACAAGGACAAGGGCGCGATCGCAGAGCTCTCCGACAGCGATCTGATGCCCGAGCGCGACAGCGGTGTGGCGCCCAATGTGTCGTTCGGCGAGCTCGGCCAGTGGACGCGAAGCGAAGGGATCGCCCACGCGAGCGCCGCGCGCGGGCGGGAGCGGCAGATGGAGCGCGCGCGCGAACGAGTGCGCGAGCTCGGCGGGGATCCTTCGATGCTCGGCATGACGCCGCCGCCGGAGCCGATGCCGTCGATGGACGATCTCGACGCGGTCGCGGCGTTCATGGAAAAGCAGATCGACGGGCTCGAGGGGAGGCGCGCGGAGGCGCTTGGCATCGAGGCGCGCGTCGCGGAGGAAATGGCCAAATCGTCCGAAGCGCTCGGTCAGGACGTGACGGAGGTGGTGAGCCAGGGCAGCGAGCACACCGGAGGCCCGCCGAAGCTGCGCGCCGCGACGTTGGCATCCATGCGCGAGCTCGCCCACGAAGCGCGGGCCGCCGGCACCCCCGCGCTGGGAATCGAGGAGCAGCTCCAGGATCCCGAGTTCCTCGCGCAGCTCGAGCAGCACGACCGGGCGCTGCTCGAGGGGTACCGGCGCGGCGCCCACCTGATGCCCGTCGCGCCGCCGATGACCGAAGAGGCGAGCCACCTCGCGCGCTCGTTGATTCAGGCAGCGCGTGACTCGAACGAGCCGCTCTGCGAGCGCGATCTCACCGGTGCCGAGCTCCGCAACGCCGATCTTTCGGGCTTGGATTTCACGCGTGCGCTGCTCGAGGGCGCGGATCTGCGGGGCGCGGATCTGCGCGGAGCCAACCTCGAGGGCGCCGTGCTCGCGAAGGCCGATCTGCGCGAGGCGAAGCTCGCGCGGGCGCGCTTGAGCGGAGCCAACCTCGGTGGCGCCAACCTCGAGGGTGCGGACCTCGAGGATGCTCGGCTAGACAAGGCGGTGCTGATGCGGGCACGCGTCGCCGGCGCGAAGTTCGTGCGGGCCGACTTCGAAGAGGCGGACCTCATCGAGGTGGAGTGGGCCGGCGCAGAGCTGCGCGGGGCCAATCTCGCAAGGTGCGTATTTCTCAAAGCGAAGCTCCCAAAGACGAGCTTCGCCGAGGCGACGCTTACCCAGGCGACCTTCCTCGAGTGCGAGCTCGACGACGCCGATTTCTCCAACGCGAAGCTCCACAAGGCGAGCTTCATTAGCTGCCGAGGCGCGCGCGTTCGCTTCGTGGGAGCGCAGGTCGCCGAAGCCGTGTTCGTCCACAAGAGCCAATTCCCCGAGGCGGACTTTCGCGACGCGCGCCTGGATAAAACGTGCATGAGAACGACGGAGCTTCAGGCGGCTCGCTTCGAGCGCGCGCAAATGGCGATGGCCGACCTCTCGGAGTGCAACGCGAGCCGAGCGGTCTTCGATCGGGCGCTACTCAACAACGCCTTGCTGCTCCGCACGGAGTTGGCGGGCGCATCGCTGCGGGGCGTGAACTTGACCGAGGCGCTGCTCTCGAAGGCGCGGCTCGCCGGAGCGGACTTCACAGGCGCGCAGCTCTGTCGCGCCGATCTCATGCAGGCCGCCGGCGACGGCGAGACCCGCTTCACCGAAGCGCTCGTGGCTCACGCGCGCTTCGACAAAGACTCGAGCGCGCCGCGGAGGTCGTCGTGAATCTCGATGAGCTCCTGGACAAGGTCCGCCATGCCGAACCGATTCAGGGTGCCGACCTCTCGCACCTCGATCTGAGCGGCATCGACCTCTCGGGCGGCATGTTCGAGCGCGTGCGGTTTCCGCAGCGCATGCAGGCTGCGATCGTGAAAGAAGCGACGCTCAGCGAGTGCGATCTCTCGGGCTGCGATCTCTCCGGCTGCGATCTCCACCTCACCACGTTCTTTCGCAGCAAGCTCGACGGCGCGCAGTTCGCGTCCGGCAAGCTCATCGCGGCGAGCTTGGTCGAGTCGTCCGCGCAGCGTGCCAGCTTCGCGAATTGCGAGGCGCCCATCGCGAGCTGGGTGAAGTGCGCGCTCGCCGGCGCCTCGTTCGAGGGCGCGAACCTCGACCGGGCCAACCTCGTCGAGGTGACGGCGGAGGGCGCCGACTTTCGCCGCGCCAACCTCGACCGCGGCACGTACTACAAGCTCGACCTGGCGACGGCGCTCCTCGATGGCGCGAATCTCACACTCACGACCTTCGTCGAGACCAACCTCGGGGCGCGCTCGTTCGCGGGAGCGAAGCTGTTCCGCACGCAGTTCATGCGCGGCAGCGTCGCCGGCTCGAGCTTCGCCGGCTGCGACGCCACGCAGTGCAATTTCACGGGCGTCAACGTCGAGGCTTGCGACTTCACCGACGCCGTCCTGACGCAGGCGCTCTTCGGGGAGGCGCGCGGCAGCAAGGCCCGCTTCCTACGCGCGAAGCTGCAGAATGCCATCTTCGAGCGAGCCTCGCTCCCGGAGGCGAACTTCAGCGGCGCAGATCTGACCGAGGCTTACCTGGTGAAGGCGAGCTTCCCGAGCGCTGTCTTCAGCGGTGCGACGCTGACCCACGCGGACTTCTCCCATTGCGATCTTGGCGCGGCCGACTTCAGCCAGGCATCGATGTTTCGCGCCAAGCTCCATCGCACGCTCCGAAGCGGCGCACGGATCCCGAGCGGCGCGGGCTGGCTCGGCGACGACGAGGAGCTCGCCGCCCTCGAGGACTGGCAACCACGTCACGGAGGCGAGGGCGATGCTCGCCGCTGATGCGAGAGAGGCAGCGGCGCCGGCGAGCGCGGAGGTGGTCGCCGGCGCCGAGGTCGAGCGTCCGGTGCTGGAGCTGCTCGTCGATTTCGCGGTTCGCGACGCGAACGCAGTCGTGAGCCCGCCGGCGCTCGAGCACGGACCGGCGCCCGAGCATGGGCCGGCACTCGAATACGGCACGGTGCTGTGCACGGAGGGCGAGCTGACGGTCTCGCTGAACGCGGGCGCACGCGCGGCGCGGCGGGCGAAGAGCTGCCTCGTGGCGCCGGATCGCGGCGATCGCGTGCTCTGCGCGCGCGAGGGCGACACCGTGTACGTGCTGGCCGTCCTCGGGGGGGCTCCTTCGAGCGCGACGCGCATCGTCGCCGACGGCGAGCTCGAGCTCTCGGCGGACACGCTGCGCCTGCGCGCCAAATCGGCGCTCGTGGCGCTCGGCGCGCTGCGCGTGCTCGGCCGCTCGCTCGACGCACACTTCGCTGACAAGGTGGAGCTGTTCGCCGAGCGCGTGGAGTCGCGCGCCACGACGCTCGTTCAGCGCACCAAGCAGGCGTTTCGCTTCATCGAGGCGCTCGAGCAGGTGCGTGCCGGCGTGTTCGATCTGCGCGCCGAGAGCCTCGCCGCCATTCGCGGTGAGAACACGATCGTCGCAGCGCGCGTGCTCGCCAAGCTCGACGGCGAGCAGGTCAAAATCGGTTGAGCGAAGGAGGAGATGGAATGCTCGCAAAGACTACGGCTGGGGGAATGTCGATGGCGTTTCCCGACGTCTGCCTCACCCCGACTCCCGCGGGGCCGGTGCCGATCCCCTATCCCAACATCGCGCTCTCGCCGACGAGCATCGGCTTCGTGCCCAACGTGCTCGTCACCTGCGCGCCGGGGCACAACATGCTCACCACGGCGCCGCTCACGAACGGCGACAACCCCGGCGTGGCGATGGGCGTCGCCTCCGGCCTGGTGATGGGACCGCAGCGGAATCTCACCGGCGCGTTCACGGTGATCGTGGGCTGCGCGCCGATGACGCGCCTCACCAGCGTGTCGCTGCAGAACAGCACCAACGCGCCGGGCGCGACCATCGTGCCGAGCGTGACGAACGTGATCGTGCTCTCGCCGTGAGCGACGCGAGCCTTCGGCGCGCCCACGCGGCGACACCTTCGCTATAGTGCGCGCGTGCACCCGATCGTGAAGGGCACCTTCGCGCTCGCGGTCGTGCTCGCTGCAACAGCGGGCCTCGAGCGCGCACGCCACAGCGACGCGGGCTCGCTCTCCCCCGCGCGAGCGCCAACCGAACCGAAGGCGCGCGAATCGGGACTCTCTCCCGCTCCGCAGGCGCACGAACCTGGGCCCGCTCCGCCCTGCCCGCGCGGCGCCATCGCGTCGTCACGAGGGGGCTGCGTAGCGATGCCGCCAACGGAACGCGCCAGCGAGAGCGCCCGCACGCGGCGCCTCGGCACAGGAGCGGAGTCGGGGCGAGCTCCGCGCGATCGTCCGCTCGCCCTCGTCGAGCTCTCCCCGGAGCGCCCCGCGAGCTACGCGCGCTACGTCATGCCCGTCGCGGTGCGAGCCGGCAGCGCGGAAGTCCTCGCGGACGTAGAGGACCACGGTGCGAGCGCGCCCGTGCTGAGGCTGCGCGCCGAGCCGGGAGCTCCGGTCACGCTCACCGAGCTCGAGGCGCAGGTCGGTGCCGCCGAGGTCGTGGGGGTCGGTGATCTCCACGGGGTCACGGTCGTCACGCGCCACCGCACGGCTGGCCTTGGTGGCGAGCGCGGCTACCTCGTGTTCTTCGGCGAGCTCTCGCGCCCCGGGCCTGCGGTCGCGAACGGCGCGGCGCTCGGCCCCCTAGCCGTCGTGGGCTTCGCCGGCGACTCGGGCCTCGTCCGCTTCGCCATCCGCGAGCTTCGCCGCGAGCTCGCGTCCCCGCCGGCGCTGCTCGCCGACCTCGTCGACGACACGCTCTCCTTCAGCGTCGATGTTCGCAATGTGTTGCTGCGCGCGCCCGCTGCTTCGCCTGACCGGTCCCCTGAGTCCGAAGGTCGCTGACAACTTCGCTCGCCCCTAGACGACGAGTTTGTAACCAAAGCCGTACACGGTGAGGATGTGCTCCGGCTTGTCGGGAGCGCGCTCGATTTTCTTCCGCAGCTTCACGATGAAATTGTCGACGGTGCGGTTCGTCGGGCTCGCCTCCAACCCCCAGATCCGCTGCAAGAGCTCCTCGCGCGACATGGGCTCGCCAGCGCGCTCGTGCATCGCTCGCAGCAGGCCGACCTCGTAGAAGCCGAGCGCCACGGTCGCCTGCCCCCGCGTCACGGTCTGCGCGGCCAGGTTGATCTGCGCGTCGCCAAGCTCGAACAGCTCGGGGAGCTCCGGCGTCCGCTCCGCGCGGCGAAAAATCGCACGCATGCGCGCGATGAGCTCGCCGACGCTGAACGGTTTCGTCACGTAGTCGTCCGCGCCGGCGTCGAGCCCGCGGATCTTGTCGGCCTCCGAGCTTCGCGCGGTGAGCATCACGATCGGCACGAGGCGATCCTGCTGCCGCAGCTCTTCGCAGACGTTGTAGCCGTTGCCGTCCGGCAGCATGAGGTCGAGGACGATGGCGTTCGGCTTGTGCTGTTTCGCGAGCTGGACGCCCCGCTTCGCGGTGTTGGCCGCGAGCACGTCGAAACCCTCGAAGACGAGCGCGTCGTTCAGACCCAGCACGATGTGCGGGTCGTCTTCGATCAGGAGGATCTTGCGCTTCGCGGTCACCGGAGCGAGACCGATACCACGATTCTCGCGCGCCAACGCGCTGGTCGCGCGAGCTGGGGCAGCCACAAAAAACCGACGGCGGACGGAGCCTCCTCCGCCCGCCGTGGGCTCACCGCGCTGCGCGAGCCTTCGAGCCCGCGCAGGCTCGTCGCTCAGTCACCCGAGCAGGTGATGAACAGCGTGGCGCCCGGCGCGCCGTTGCCATCGCCCACGAAGCGGATGAGCCGCCGCTCCGTCGCCGGGCACGACGACACGAGCTCGGGCGAGCCGGTCGGCGGCACCGTGGTGCCGTCGACGTAGCACCAGCCGTGCACGGCATCGCCCGCGCTGTTTACGACCGGCTCCGTGAGCTCGTTTTGGCACGCCTCGAGGTCGCGCGGCCGCCCCGTCTGCGGGTCGGTCTCGCCGAACGACTGCGTGATCTCGCAGAAGCAGCTCCACTGCGCGATGTCGTAGAGTGGATCCTGCTTCGCCGCCTTCACCGCCGGGTGATCCGACGCGATGTCTGAGCGGGCGTTGCCGCTGCAGTCACAGGTCGGCGAGTTGCGCGCCTCGAGGATCAGGCACGATACGCCGCCCGTCGCGTCCGGGCTCAGCGAGCGCGGCAGGCACTGACCGCCGAGCTCTTTCTTCAGCCGCTCGATGATGGCGCCGACAGCCGGCCGGTAGCCGAAGTTGTCGAGCGCGGAATCGAGCTGTTGCTCGGGGCAGATCGAGCCGACGATGCCGCGGTCGGCGAGGCCCTTCAGCACCTGCAGCTCGCGAATGCCAGGGTAGGCCTTCGCGCGCTCTTGCAGCGTCGGGGTCGTCGAGTCGCACAAGGGATTCTGGTCCTTGTTCGCCGGATCGGCGCAATCGCACGACGAGCCCATCGGCCCGCAGTCGATGGCCGTCTTGAGCGGGAAGATGCACGCGTACTGGAGATCCTTCCGCGGGAGGTTCAGGTACTCGTGCCCGTTGATGGCGTTCGGCCCCTCGCTCGCGGACGGCGGAGCGATCGCGTCGTTCGTGACGGGGTTCGTGCCGCTTCGCGGATCCATCGACTCGATCATGTGCGGATCGGTCGGCCGGCACGCGCCCGGATCTTTCGTGTAACAGCTCGGGTCGCCAAGAATGAGGTCCCACGTGCCGTTCTTCGCGAGCTCCGTGCCGCTCTGGAACCCACCGACCACGCGCCCCTCGTCGTCGAGGCCGTTCAACAGATCCGGCACGCCATCCGCGGTCCGGCGCGCGATGTCCTGCCACGGCACGCCGATGATGCCCGCGAGGAACACGAGGCTCGGGTCGCGAATGTTGCTGTTGTCGTCGTTCGGGTCGAGGTCGACGAACAGCGGGTTCGGCACGACGTCGCCATGGCGGTTCTGCACCGTCTGGCGCGTGAGGCCATCGATGTAGCGTGTCGCCGGGTTCAAGAAGTCGATGCCGAAGCGGCGCTTCTGGTCCCAGCAGCGAAGGTTGATGTGATCCTCTTCCGCCGGCAGCGCGCCTTTGCACTGGTCGGCCGACTCGTCACAGCCCTGCCCCGCGTTCTGACCGCACGACCGGCAGCAGGCGCTGCCCGGATCGGTCGCGCAAGCCGCGCGCGCACGCGGCAGGTGGTACGGCTGGGTCGTGCCCGGCTGGTAACGCTGCAACGCAAAGTAGAACTGGCTTCCGTCGCGCACCGAGCAATCGTTCTCGTCCGTCAAGAGGACGATCGCGAACAGGGAGTCGGGGCGAAGGAAGTCGGCGCGCTGCTGAAGGAGGAAGGAATCGGTGCCCTCCGGGATCGCGTTGTTCTTCTCGACCTTGATGGTCTCGTACGGATCGGGCTCGACCGCGAACCGGTACCAGGCCTCGAGCGAGCCCTCGAAGCCGCAGCCTTTCTCGCCCGTGCCGCCGACGATGGTGGCAAGGTTAGCGATCAGCTTGTTGACGTCGGTCTCGCCCTGCGGACTGTGCGTCGGCGCTTCGGTCGACGGATCCCACACCAGGAAGCCCTTATTTTCCCAGGTCGGGACCTGCGGGTCGCTCGCCCCGACCCCGCTTCGATCGATGAGGTGCCCCTTGTCGTCCACGCTCGGCTCACCGTTGTCGTCGCAGGAGTCCGCGCCGTGATCGCCGATGCTCGACGTGATGACGCCGATGTGAATGTCGAGGATGGGATCGAACTCGCGCTTCGTCCCGTCGACTGGGCAATCCTCGGTCGGAGCCGCGGGCTGCTTCGACGCCGCTACGCCCTCGTCGTCGACGCAGTTCGGATTCACGAGCCGCTTCACGAGGTCGGGCACCGCAAGCTCGAGGATCTCTTGCTTGTCCGCCATCGACCCGGAGTTGTCGATCATGAGCAGCAGATCGATCTTGTCGACGCTGCTCTGCGTGAGGCGCTCGACGATGGTCGAGGTCGTGCGCGGCTCGACGGGCTCGAGCGGCCGATCGAGGCAGGCAGGCATGGAGGCGAGGCCCGCCAGCACCACCGTCGAGGTCGCTGCCCGCAGCGCGCGACGCCACCCGCTCTTCGGAAGTTGATTGTCCTTGTGCATCGTGTTCTTCCTTCGGCCCGAGCGGTTGCCCGCCCACGCCCAATGTGCTGACGGCGGACCGCGGGCAAACTGCCCGGAGACGCCCACGCCGTCGGTAAGCAAACTCGGTGCCTCGCAGCCCCCCATGCGGGCACGACCTGCGAAGCCCGCGGATCCTATGCCGCTACGGGGCTCGTGGGTAGTGCCTTGGCGTGGAGCCGAGCGCGAGCCCCCGGGAACCGCCCCGCCTGTGACAACTCAGTTGTCATTTGCGGTCGGAGTCAGCCAACCCACGTTGCACTCCCTCCCGCCGTCCGGGGCCCTTTCCCTTCCGAGCGCAGCCCGGCCGGGGCCCTTTCCCTTTCGAGCGCCGCCCGTCCGGGGCCCTTTCCCTTTCGCGCGCAGCGGGGATAAGAGGGCTCGCATGCGTGTCGCGCTCGCCATCGTCCCCGAGGTCCGCGAGCTCTTGCGCGGCGATCCCTCCGGGCTCATGGAGTTCCTCGACGAGATCCACGACGAGGATCTGGCCGATCTGCTGGTGCTCCTCAGCGACGACGAGGGCATGCAGCTGCTCGAGCGCATCGGCGCCGAGGCCGCGGCCGACATCTTCGAGCGCCTCGAGGATCACGAGCAGGAGCGGTTCGTCGAGCGCTTCGGTGCCCTCCGCCTCGCGCCCATCGTCAGCGAGATGGCCCCGGATGAGGCCACCGATCTCATCGAGGCGCTGCCGGATCAGGTCGGCGACGAGCTGCTCGGACGCATCGCTCCCGAGGCGGCCGCAGAGATCCGCCCGCTGCTCGGTTGGCCGGACGACAGCGCCGGCGGCCTGATGACGACCGAGCTCGTGTCCGCCTCGCCCGACCGGACGGCCGCAGAGCTCATCGAGTGCATCCGCGAGCGCTCGGATGAGGTCGAGATGATCTCGTACGTCTATGCGGTCGAGCACAATCGCCTCGTGGGCGTCGCATCGCTTCGCGACGTCATCGTCAGCAAGAGCGACGCGCGCCTCGCCGACTTCATGGCGACGGACGTGCGGTCGGTGCTGCCGTCCACCGATCAAGAAGAGGTCGCCCGCGTCCTCAGCAAGTACGACGTCACCGCGCTCCCAGTCGTCGACGAGCTCGGCCGCCTCCTCGGCGTCATCACCGTCGACGACGTCATCGCGGGCACTTTCTCAGGCCGTAAGGACCCGATTTAGCGATTGTGGCCAGCT
>SXGR01400176.1_pt1 | contig 16405 bp, 10 predicted proteins | sample 3174711 | NCBI WGS metagenome assembly SXGR01 (sample SAMN11356860, study PRJNA531348) | freshwater metagenome | isolation source: freshwater sample F1-60 | place: China: Fuxian Lake, Yuxi | collected 2017-12-25
CCTACGAACGCGGCGTGACACTCACCAAGACCGCCCTCCAAAAATACGCTCCTCACATCCAACGCTCCGACACCTTGCCCAAATGGAGCCTGACAATCCGCCCGCAATAACCGGTAGAACATTTCAGACCGGCTGCCTTATCAGCAACGCTTCGCCGAGCATGCGAAGGCGCTCGCTCGTGTGTGCAGCGGGTTGGGAGTCGATGTTTACGACCTGACGACCGACGGGCCGCTCGATCTGGCGTTGTTCGATTTGTTGAATTCGCGGATGCGACGGGGGCGGCAGGTGGCGCGGCGGAGAAGAGTGTAGGTTGGGACTCCGTCCCGACCCGGGTCGGGACGGAGTCCCAACCTACGGAGAAACGAATGGGCATTCTGGTTCCGCTGTATCTAGCTGGTCTGACGGCGCTCTCGCTGCCGTTGATCCTGCATTTGGTGCGGCGAACTCCGCGTGGGCGGCAGGAATTCAGTTCGCTGATGTTTCTGTCGCCGACGCCGCCGCGGCTGACTCGTCGCAGCCGGCTCGATCAAATCCTTCTGTTGCTGTTGCGGCTGGCGGCGCTGGCTCTCGTGACGCTAGCGTTTTGCCGGCCGTTCTTGCGAGAAGCGGCGTCGCTGACGTTTGCCGATCTGACCGGCAAGCGGCTGGCGATTTTGATCGACACCAGTGCCAGCATGAAGCGGGGTGATCTCTGGCAGCAGGCGATCAAAGCGGCCGAGAAGCAACTCGATGATTTGAATCCGCAAGACGACGTCGCGCTGTTCGCTTTTGGCGAGCGACTGCGAACGATCATCGACTTTCAGCAAGAGGGAGCCGCTCCGATCTCGGACAAGCCGCAAGTGGTTCGCAACCGGCTGAAGGAATTGCAGCCGGATTGGGATTCGACGGACCTTGGAGCGGCGCTTGTGGCGGTGGCCAGTGAACTCGACACCGCCAGCGATGTGCGGCAGTCACCGCTGGAACCGCAGATCGTCGTCATCAGCGATTTTCAAAGCGGCAGCCGAATCGAAGCTCTGCAATCGTTCGAGTGGCCGGAGCGTGTGCCGGTGGTGACGCTGGCCGTCTCGCCGTCGTCGACGACGAACGCTCACGCGCAAGTGCTGCCAGCGGAAGAAGGGAATGAACTGGGCGACGTTCGCGTGCGAGTCGTCAACGCGGCCGATTCGCGAGGTGATCAGTTCACGGTCGAGTGGGCGGAACAGAAATCGTCAGGAGCTCGAACCGACGTCTACGTCCCGCCGGGGCAGACACGAATCATCCGGTTGCCGCGAGGCACGGAGAACTTGCAGGCGGATCGCGTCGTTTTGCGGGGTGACGATCACGAATTCGACAACACATTCTTCGTCGTCCCTCCGCGCAAGCTGGAGGCGACGTTGCTGTATGCCGGTCGCGATACGGCCGAAGATCCCGAAGGGCTTCAGCTTTATCTGCGGCTGGCGGTGGCAAACGATTCACTGCGGCAAGTCGAGGTGCGTCCGCTGGACGTCACGAAACCGCTGACCGTGCCGGGTGACGTCGAGCCAAAGTTGATCGTGGTGTCGCAGCCGGTCACTGAGGAACTGCGCACGACGCTGACGAAGTTCGTCGAGCAAGGAGGAGTCCTGTTGCTCGTGCCGGATGGGGAAGAAGCGGCGACGTCGGTCGCGTCGTTTTTCGGCGATGTCGAGTTCACGCGCGTTGCGTCCGACACCGTTGGGGCGGGGGAGTCGCGCAACGAAAAATATCTGCTGCTGGGCGAGATCGACTTCACCCATCCGTTGTTCGTGCCGTTTGCCAGCCCGCGTTACAGCGACTTCACGAAGATTCATTTTTGGAAGCATCGGGTGGTGACGCTCAAGTCGCCGACGACCACGCGGGTCGTGGCGCGGTTTGACAACGGTGATCCGGCGCTGCTCGAACGGAGCGTCGGCGAAGGTCGCGTGCTCGCACTGACCAGCGGTTGGCAGCCGGCCGACAGCCAATTGGCCCTCTCCAGCAAGTTCGTGCCGCTGGTCGGCGCGTTGCTTGATCTGGCCTGCGGCGGGACTGAGGTTGCCGAGAGCGTGGCGGTCGGTCAGCCGGTGACGTTGCCATCGTCGAAACAGTCGGAGCCGATCGTCGTACACACGCCCGATGGCCGCGAGGTCCGGCTCGCAGCGGACGCCTCGACGTTCGCTGAAACCGATCGGCCGGGGATTTACCGAGCGAAAGTCGGCTCGACGGAAACGCGATTCGCGGTCAATCTCTCCTCCTCCGAGAGCCTCACCACGCCGTTGGATTTGGAGCAGCTTGAACAACGGGGAGTCCGCATCGGGACGGAATTGACTCGCACGCAACGGATCGACCGAGTCCGACAACAACGAGATACGGAACTCGAAAGCCGACAAAAAGTCTGGCGCTGGCTGATTGTCGTGGCCTTGAGCTTGCTCGTCTTGGAAACATGGTGGGCGGGACGGGCGGAACGTAAGATCGTCGTCGAGAAAATGTAGCCCGACTCTCCGAGCCGGGATCTCTTGTCAGTTCCGACTCGGAGAGTCGGGCTACGAGAAAGAGGTCGTCCGATGATTCAGGATCGACTGTGGCTGGAAGTGGAACGAGTGGCGGATCGGTATCACCGACTCCGATTCTGGCGAGCTCTCGCCGTTGGCTGGGTGATCGCGGCGGCGGTCGTCCTGTTGCTGAGTGCCGTCGGGGTCGTGACCTCGCGCGATCCCTCGGTGTTCTTGCCGGTGATTGGCAGTGTGGCGACGGTGTTGGTGGTGCTTTGCGCTTGGGCCGTTCATGCCTCGAAGCCCGGCCCTGAGTGGGTAGCTCGGCAGATCGAGACGGAATTCCCGGACCTCGGCAGTTGTTTGCTGGCGGCGATCGAGCAGCAACCGGCTCTGGCCGATGGACGCTTTGGGTTCTTGCAAGAAAGTGTCATTCGGCAAGCGCTGGTCCATGCGGCGTGTCACCCGTGGACTCAAGTCGTACCGCCCCGACGACTCGCGTGGGCCGTGGTGACGCAGAGCGTGACGTTGGCTCTGTTCGTTTTGGCGCTGACCAACGCGCCGGTCGGAGTGGCTCGCTCATTGATTGCTTCGTCGCCGGAGGGTGCGCAACCGGTCGCGAAAACGTCGGAGTTCTCCGTCGAGGTCGAGCCGGGGACGACCGAGATCGAAAAGGGAACCAGTCTGCTGGTGCTGGCTCGGATCACCGGGCAAGTCCCCGCCGACGCGATACTTGTTATGCAACCGGCGGTCGGCGAGCCAACTCAATTGGAGATGACACGCAGCTTGGAAGACCCGGTCTTTGGTGGGCGAATCGCGGCGGTCAAGGAATCGTTGAACTATCGAGTGGAACTCGGTGGACGATCGACGCCGATGTATCGCGTCACAGTGTTCGAGTACCCGAGGCTCGAACGAGCCGACGCGCGGCTGGTCTATCCAAGCTACACCGGTCTCGAAGAGCGCGTGGTGCAAGACGTCCGCACGATCTCGGTTGTCGAAGGGACGCAGGTGACGCTGATCTGCAAGTTGAACAAGCCGGTAAAGTCGGCACAGTTCGTTGAACGTAGCCCTGTCGCTCCGCGACAGGAAAGCCGAACGTCGACCGACGCCACTGACTCAAAGGACGTCGATGGCGCGTCCGGCATTCGTCTCGCGGAACGAGACGGCTACTACGAGGCGACGATCACCGCCGTGAAGTCGCGTCGTCTCAAACTGGAGTTGATCGACGAAGCCGATCGCCGCAACGTCGAGCAGGCCGACATCTCGATCAACGTCGTGCCGAATCAGCCGCCGACGCTAAAACTCGTTCAGCCGGCCAAGGACTTGGAGGTTTCGCCGCTGGAAGAACTCGACGTCAAAGCGACCGCGTGGGATGACTTCGGCGTCAAACGGATGGGGCTGAGCTTCGCACTCGCCGGCAAGTCGCCGATCGACGTTGTCCTGGGTGAGAATGCCGCCGCCAAACAGAAGCACGAACTGGCGAACGCCATCAAGTTCGAGGAACTCGAAGCCCAGCCGGATCAGTTGCTCTCCTATTTCTTCTGGGCCGAGGACTTCGGTCCCGACGGCAACCTGCGACGCACCTCCAGCGACATGTACTTCGCCGAGGTGCGACACTTCGAGGAGATTTTCCGTCAGGGCCAGCAGCCTCCGGGTGGTCAACAGCAGCAACAACAGCAGAACAGCCCGGCGGGACAGCAGGCTCAGCAGTTGGCTCAGAATCAAAAGGAGATTATCAACGCGACGTGGAAGCTGATCCGCCGCGAGATCGGCTCGAAGCCGACCGAGCCGTTCGCGGAAGACGTCGAGCAACTTGTCCAAGCCCAGAACGCCTTGCTGGAGAAATCGAAAGCCCTCGCCGAGAAAGTGAGCGACGAGCAATCGCAGGCGCACGTCGAGGCAGTGATCGGCTCCATGCTGGAAGCGGTCAAGCAGTTGATGGCGGCTCACGAACTGAGCGGCACGGCGCTAGCCGCCGGTCGAGAGCCAACACCGGCGGCTAGCGCCGTCCCGCTCAAAGGAAGTGCCGCCGCACCGCTGCAACCGGCCCTCGCCGCCGAGCAAGCGGCGTATCAGGCACTGCTCAAGCTGCGTGCTCGCGAGCACGAGGTTGTCCGTCAGCAACAACAGCAGCAACAAGCCAGCAGTTCGCGGAGCCAATCGCAGTCCCGCTCCGAACAGCAGCGGCAGCAGATGGAACAACTCGACTTGAAGAAGGAGGAGAACCGCTACGAATCGCAGCGGCAGGCGCAGGCTCAGCAGGAGAAGCCGGAAGATCGCGAGACTCGGCAAGTGCTCAACCGGCTGCGCGAGTTGGCTCGGCGGCAGAACGACCTCAACGAACGGCTGAAGGATTTGCAGTCGGCGTTGCAGGAGGCTCAGACTGCCGAACGGAAAGAGGAGATCAAGCAGCAGCTCAAGCGGCTTCAGGACGAGCAGAAGCAGGTGCTCCGCGACACCGACGAACTGCAGGCTCGGATGGAGTCACCTGAAAATCAGGAACGCATGTCCGAGGAACGACAGCAGCTCGAACAGGCTCGCGACCAAGTCCAACGCGCGTCCGAAGCACTGGAGAGGGAACAAGTCACTCAAGCCGCCGCATCGGGGACTCGCGCCGAAAAGGAGTTCGAGGAACTCCGCAACGAGTTTCGCCGCCGAGCCTCAAACCGCTTCAACGACGAGATGCGCGAGATGCGGGACTCGGCTCGTGAACTTGATCAAGAACAGAAGAAGCTGTCGGAGAAACTCACCGAAGTGACGAAGCCCGATCCCTCCGCCAAGAAATCGCTCCGCGACGACAACCGCAGCGAAGAGGTCGTGAAAGGACTCAACGAGCAAAAGGAAAAACTCTCGAACCTGACCGAACGGATGAAACAGACGATCGAAGAGGCGGAGCAAACCGAGCCGCTCCTGACCGAGCGGCTGTACGACGCCTCTCGCAACGTGCAGGACCAGAAGGTCGACCGCGCACTCGAAGCCGCCGGCCGCTCGCTGCAACGCGGACTGATCGAGGACGCCCAGAAGGTCGAACAAATCGCCGGCCGAGGGATCAAGCAACTCCGCGAAGGGGTCGAGAAGGCGGCCGAAGCGGTGCTCGGTGACGAGACCGAGGCACTGCGGCGAGCACGCGAGCAGTTGAAAAACCTGTCGCAGGAGTTGAATCGCGAGGTGGCTCGGAATTCGCCAGAGGAGGGGTCGCAGTTGCCGCGTGAACGTTCGGAGCAAGAAGGGGAGAAGGGGAGACAAGGAGAGGGGGAGAAGAGCGACGAACGGAGTCCGTCGTCCGAGCAACCGGCCGGCGATCGAAAGAACGGTGAGCGTCAGCCGGGGCAGCGGCAGAACGGTCAGCAGCCGAATGGTCAGCGTCCCGGTGAGCAGCAACCGGGCGAGGCACAACAACCGGGTCAGCCGCGAGCTGGGCAACAGCCCGGTGAACGGCAACCGAATGAAGCTCAACCCGGTCAGCGTCCAGCGAGCGGACAACAACCGGGTGATCGCCAGCCCGGCCAACCGCAGGCCAATCAGCCTCAACCGGGACAGCAGCCAGGCGAGCGTCAGCCGGGACAAGTTCAAAGCGGACAACCTCAGCCGGGTCAGCAACCCGGACAACAAACAAAAGCGGCTCCGGCAAAGCAAGGCGGTCAACCTCAGTCGGGCCAACCGCAAAATGGTCAACCCGGTCAGCGCGGTACTCCGAGATTGGCGGACAGCAATCAGCCCGGAGGTGCGAGACAATCGGAAGGAAGTGCGAATCGCGAGTTCGCACCAATCTCCGGCGAGGATTTTCTCAACTGGTCCGACCGTCTGCGTGACGTTGAAGAAATGGTCGATGATCCCGAATTGCGAGCCGAAGCTGCTCGCATTCGCGATGAGGCTCGCGCGATCCGGGCCGAGATGAAACGGCACTCGAAGGAACCGAATTGGAATCTCGTCCGAGTCAACGTCGCTCAACCGCTCGTCGAGTTGTCGAACCGCGTGTCGGACGAATTGCTGCGCCGCACGTCGAAGCAAGCAATGGTGCCGCTCGACCGCGATCCGGTGCCGCCGAAGTATTCTGAAAAGACCCGCCGTTACTACGAACGCTTAGGGAGCGGCAAATGATTCTCGCCGAAGTGACCTTGGGAGCGCGTCACTGGCTTGGCGGGGCGGTGTTGTTGTCGGCGGTCGCGCTGGCGATGTTGGTTTGGTCGTATCGTCGTGCGGGAACCGTGTCGTGGGTGCGGGGGCTGGCGGCGTTGCTCAAAGGGATCGCAGTCGTCGCGCTGGCGGTCTGTCTGGTCGAGCCTCTCTTCACGGGAACTCGGCCTCGGCCGGGGAGCAATTTGTTTCTCGTCGTCGCGGACAACAGCCGCAGTTTGAAACTGTCGGACGGTGACAGCACGGCGTCGCGAGGTCAGTCGATGCAACGACTGTTGGCGGATGAGTCGTCGTGGTTGACTCGGCTGGCTCAGGACTTCGACGTGCGGCGGTATGTGTTCGACACGAATCTGCGGCCAGTGAAGTCGTTTTCGGAGCTGACGATTGATGGCGAGGCGTCGGCGATGAACACGTCGCTGGCAGCGCTGGTCGATCGCTTTCGAGGTCAGCCGGTGGCCGGCATCCTGTTGCTGACCGATGGGAACGCGACCGATCTGTCCGACGTGCCGCTCGATGCGAAGAAGCTTCCGCCGGTGTATTCGGTGGCGATCGGAGCCGACCGAGGACTCGTCGATTTGTCGGTCTCGCACGTCGCGGTGAGTCAGACGAACTTTGAAGCGGCTCCGGTCACGATCACGGCGACGCTCGATGGCCGCTCGGTTGCCGGTCAGGAGGTCGGTCTACGGTTGCTCAACGAAGCGGGTGAGGAAGTCGAGCGCCGCAAGGTCGAGAAGATTGTCGATGGCGAGCCGTCCGTGCAGCGGTTCTTGCTGCGGCCGGAGAAGGCAGGGCTGAGCTTCTACACCGTGCAGGCGTTTTTGTCGGGCGAAGAAAAGCTGAGCGAGAGCGATTCGACGTCCAAAGAGGCAACGCTGGCGAACAATCGGCGGCTGGTGACAATCGATCGGGGCGGCGGGCCGTATCGCGTGCTGTACGTCGGCGGGCGGCCGAATTGGGAGTTCAAGTTTCTGCGGCGAGCACTCGAAGAGGATGACGAAGTCAAACTGGTGGGACTCGTGCGGATCGCCAAGAAGGAGCCGAAGTTCACGTTTCTCAGTCGCTCGGGCGAGCGGACCAATCCGCTGTTTCGCGGCTTCGGCAACAAGGACGAACAGACGGAGCAATACGACCAGCCGGTGCTGCTGCGGCTGGGAACTGAGAACAAAGAAGAGCTGATCGGCGGCTTTCCCAAGAACTCGGATGATCTGTTTCGCTTTCACGCCGTAGTGCTGGATGACATCGAGGCGGCATTCTTCACGCAGGAGCAGATGTCGCTGTTGCAGCAGTTCGTCAGCCGGCGCGGTGGGGGGTTGCTGATGCTCGGCGGCAAGGAATCGTTCGTCGAAGGGGGCTATCAGCGAGCGGCCGTCGGCGAGATGTTGCCGGTCTATCTGGATCGGGCCGACCCAGCCGCGATCGACGCGGGCTATCGGCTGCTGCTGACTCGCGAAGGCTGGTTGCAGCCGTGGGTCCGCGCGCGGACGAACGAACAAGATGAGCAGAAGCGTCTCGCGGCGATGCCGGAATTCAAAAGCCTCAACAGCGTGCGAGCGATCAAGCCGGGCGCGTCAGTGCTCGCGCAGGTGACTTCGTCCGACGGAACCGAACGCCCCGCTCTGGTTGTGCAGCCGTTCGGCCGAGGCCGAACGGCGGCGTTGTTGATCGGCGATCTGTGGCGCTGGAATCTCAAACGAACGGATCACACGCAGAGCGATCTCGAAAAATCCTGGAGGCAGACGGTGCGCTGGCTGGTTTCCGATGTGCCGGGTAGAGTCGAAGTCGAAACACGCCGCTCGTTCGCCGGTGCTCTGCCGTCGGTGCAAGTGCTCGTGCGGGCACGCGACGCCCAGTTTGAACCGCTCGACAACGCCCACGTCGCGTTGCGAGTGCAGACGCCGGACGATCGCAAAGTCGAACTCGTCGCCGAGAGCAGCGATCGCTCCCCCGGCCAGTACGAAGCGACGTTCGCCCCGCGTGCTCCCGGCGTGTACCGAGCGACAATCACCGTCACTGCGGCGGACGGCAGCGAAGTCGGCCAGCGTGAGATTGGCTGGACCGCCGAACCGCAGACGGAAGAATTCCGCACGCTCGCGGTCAATCGTTCGCTGCTGGATCAACTCGCCAAGGACACCGGTGGCGAATTGATCGAGGCCGATGATCTCGACCAATTCGTCGGCAGTCTCCCGAACCGCAAGATTCCGATCGTCGAAACGTGGACCTATCCGCTGTGGCATCAGTCGTCGGTGTTCCTTCTGGCGGTCGGCTGTCTGATCGGCGAATGGGGCCTGCGACGCTGGCGAGGAATGCCGTAGATGATGGAAATCCCAATGCCCAAGTCTCAATGTCCAATGAATGTCCAAGCTCCAATGTCCAAGGTGCGACGAGGCCTGTCTCGAAGTTGGCGCTGCCTGGCGTCGATGGGGTTTTGGTCATTGGTCATTCCTTGGACATTGAGGTTTGGAAATTGGACCTTCGCCGACGAGCCTCGGCCAACAGTGCTGGTGGTCGTCGGCGCGGAGGGTTCCGCGGAGTACGGCCAGCAGTTTTCGGTGTGGGCGGCTCGGTGGCGCGACGCGGCCAAGCGTGGCCGCGCGGAGGTTGCTCAGATTGGATTAGCCGAAGCGGGTTCGGAGTCCGATCGCGAGCAATTGAAAAAGCGGCTGGCCGAAGCGGTGGAGTCGGGAGACGCGCGCCGAGCGCAGTCGGCACCGCTGTGGCTGATTCTGATTGGGCACGGGACGTTCGACGGGAAGCTTGCGCGGTTCAATTTGCGTGGCCCGGACGTTGCCGCAAGCGAGCTGGCTGACTGGCTCAAGCCGATCGAGCGGCCGATCGCGATCATCAATTGTGCGAGCAGCAGCGGAGCGTTTCTCAATGAGCTGTCCGGTCCGAACCGCGTCGTCATCACGGCGACTCGTAGCGGGCACGAATACAACTTTGCTCGGTTTGGCGATTTTCTGTCCGCCGCGATCAGCGATCCACGAGCCGATCTCGACAAGGACGAGCAAACGTCGCTGCTGGAGGCGTATCTGTTGGCCTCGTCGCGCGTGCGCGAGTTCTACGCCAGCGAAGGCCGCTTGATGACCGAGCACGCCTTGCTCGATGACAACGGTGACAAGCTCGGCACGCCGGCGGACTGGTTCCAAGGGGTGCGAGCGGTCAAGTCGGCCAAAAGCGGAGCAGCCGTGGATGGCCTGCGAGCCGGCCGGCTGCATCTGGTGCGGAGCGCTCGTGAGGAACAGCTTCCGGCGGAGACTCGCGAGCGACGCGATCAGCTCGAACAGGAGTTGGCAGACTTGCGATCGCGCAAGACCGAACTGCCCGAAGATGAGTATCTCGATCTTATCGAGCCGCTGCTGGTGGGGTTGGCAAAGCTCTACGACGCGGCGAAGTAGGATGGGCACTCTTGCCCGTCCTCAGCCAGGACGGGCAAGAGTGCCCATCCTACTTCATCATCCTTCGGTGTGTTCCGATCGCAACTCCGCCGCGAGGATGCCTTCGGTGCGATTCAAGTCGGCAATCAGTTGTGGCAGCGAAGTGGCCGGCAGCAAAGTGACTCGGTAATGCAACTCCATCGCGGAGCCTTGCCGGATCGTGCTGGCCGCGAGCGATTGCACGTCGGAGACATGCTTCGACAGTGTGTCGCGAAGCAGAGCTTCCAATTCTGGCGACCAAGTCAATTTCACGATCAAGATTTTCTTGTGGAGCACAGCCGCCGCTTCGTGTGGATGGTCCCGATAAACAGCGGCGGCAATCGCGACCGTCACCAATCCGATCAAAGCGATTGCCGGCTGTCCCGCTCCCACGGCCATGCCGACCACGACCGAGAAAATCACGAACGCCGTGTCTTTCGTGTCACGCAAGACCGTGCGAAAGCGGACGATCGACAGCACTCCCGCCAGGCTGAACGCACGGGCGAAGTTGTCACCGATCACCTGCGTCACCATCGCGATCAGCACGCACAGCATGACGAGCGTGGCCGGAAACGTCGTCGAATGGTCCGACGATCGGCCGCGTGTGGCTCGATGAATGCCGACGACGACGCTGCCCAACAGCAGCGCGGCGACCAGCCGAACGAGCAACGTCTGCCACGGCTCGGTCGGAGCGTTGCCAAAAGTGTTTTGCAGCCATTCAGGCATTTTGATTCCTAGAGGAGCGATCTTCACAGACTAACCTGAAGCGTCGGCGAGGGCGAGCACCTTCAATCACTCCGAGACTTGGAGTTTCATGAGGCGTTCGCACTGACTGACGCTTCAAAAGAATGATGATGACTCACCAATCGTGTTTCCTCTCAATTGAGAAGTCATCGCGGCGGAACTTGTCGGCCGGAGATGAACAGCGAGCCTTGGTACGGTTTTCCGGTCATTCCGTGCCACTGTTTGAGTTGCTCGGCGGTCAATACGGCCTGCATCTTTTGAATGGTGAGTTTGGCTTGATCGGCGAAAGTGGTTGCATTGTTTGGTTCTTTGCGATTGCGGTCGAACCAACTGCGGATGATTTCGGCTTCAATGCCACGGAGACGATCTTTCTGCTCGGCGGTCAATTTGAGAGTCCTCGCGACATCCGGTTCGCGGAACGCTCTGGGGCCTTGCCATTGCAGAGCAATTTGTCCGAGTCGCTGACGTTGCTGGGCCGTGAGGATCGTCGCCAGCGCGGCTTCGTGTTCGCGAGCAATCGCGAGCGTGCGCTGTCGCTGCTCGTCGGTCGGGGCTTCGCGAGGTCCACGATACGATTCGCGACGAGGCTCTTCCGGAGGTTCGGTCATTGCGGCGAGTCGCACACGCTGTTCGGCCGTGGCCTCCAGATCATCGAGCACCGCAGGTTCTCGCAGCAGAAACGTTTGCCGGTCGGCTTGCAAGACCGCCAAGTCGTCGAGGATCGTCTTGACACGGTCGCGCGTGATGGCCAATTCCGCTTGTGCCTCTGGTTTCTCGCCACGTTGGGCGATGAATTCCTGGTAGTACTCGAGTGCCGCTTCGAGCAGTCGCTTGCGCAAGCCCTCTTGGAAAGGATTGTCCGAGAGTTCTTCCTCGGCCAGCCGGATCATTTCGTCGGCGGCGCGGCGAGCGAGTTCAAAGCGAGCTTCCGCTTCGGCCGCGCGTTCGGTTTCGCGTTTGTAGGCGGCCTTCGTTTCTTTTTGCTCGCGAGCCACAAGCGCGGTCGTGACCATCAAGCCGATGACCCCGCAAATGAGCAGCAACACGGCCGCACCGACGAACGAGGGATGCCGCCGCATCCACTTTCGCGAGCGGTCCACCAGCGTCGGACGGCGAGCCAGAATGGGAATCTCGTTGAGGTATCGCCGCAGATCGGCCGCCATCTCGCCCGCAGTGGCGTAGCGCTCGGTGGGACTCTTCGCAGTCGCTTTGAGCACGATCGTTTCCAGCTCGACTGGAATCGCGCGGTCGATCTGCCGCAATGGCCGCGGATCGTCGTTGAGGATTTGCAGCAACAGCGTCGGGCGATCCGAGCCGGAAAAAATCGGCGTCAACGACAGCATCTCGTACAGAGTTGCGCCGAGCGAATACACGTCGGCACGATGATCGACCGGAATCCGACGCCCCGACGCTTGTTCGGGACTCATGTAGCGCAGCGTGCCGACCAAGTCTCCGGTCTGAGTCACACCGACATCGGCGACGATTTGGGCCAAACCGAAATCCGTGATCCAGACGGCTCCCTTGGCATCGAGCAGCAGATTGGCGGGCTTGATGTCGCGATGTACGATCCCAGCTTCGTGAGCGTACTCCAGCGCGTCAGCGACTTGAGCCGCGATGCGGGCGGATGTCCGAAAGCTCTCGCGGCTGCGCCCCGAATGCTGAGTGCCGCTCGTCGCGTAGGACTTCGCGATCGTCGCGCCGGCGTGATACGCGGCGGTCGTTGCGAGCGACGAGGAACTCGGATCGTTTGGCGAGTCCCCCCGCAATTCTCGAATCAACGCCGACAACGATCGCCCTTCGATGAGCTGCATCGCATAGAAATGGACCCCGCGTTCGCAGCCGACCGCGTACACTGGCACGATGTTCGTGTGATGCAACTGAGCTGCCGCGGTTGCCTCGTTTTTGAAACGCTGCAGTTGCTTGGCATCGAGCGCCGCCGCGAACGGCAGCACCTTGAGGGCGACTCGGCGGCCGAGCGAAAGCTGGATCGCTTCGTAGACGATTCCCATCCCACCGCGACCGATCTCGTTCAGAATCTGAAAGTCCCCCAGCGGAGTCGCCGTGAACTCGGACTGCAATTGAGGAATCGGCACAGGAGGCCGCAGCGATTGCGCGAGGTCGATTCCATCGAAGCATTCGGAAAGTTGATCGACCAGTTCCGGGAACCGCGCGAGATACGATTGGCGATCTGGCTTGTGGCCCGCTTCTAACTTGGCGAGATACTCGCGAGACGCTTGCAGTATCCGCGAATCATCTTGCGTGAGGTCGTCTTGGTGGGCACTCATGGCGTCACCTCGCTGAACTCTTTCTTCAGTTTTGTCAGCCCTCGCAGCCACAACTTTTCGACACTGTCTACGCTGCGTTTCATGCGATCGGCCACTTGTGGGAACGTCAGTCCTTCCAGGTGTCGCAGCACGAGTACCGTCTGGTAATCCTCCGACAGGCGAGCCATCGCTTCGGCCACCAGCAGGCTTTGCTCGCCGCGTATCACCTGTTCGCTCGGTGAACTATGCGGATCGGCCAGCATCTGTCCGAGGGCACACGTCGATTGATCCAGATCCTCCGCCAATTGGCGTTCCAACCGCAAGTCACGAGCTTGTGTCCCCAAATACCGCCGCACAATGTTCGACAGCGTCGTCGCCAGGATCGTCCGCAACCACTGAGCGAACTGGCCTTCCGCATGTCCGTGAAAATTGGGGAAGTGGCGATGCGCTTCGAGAAACGTTTCCTGAACAACGTCGGACGCATCGACCTTTCCCTGCAACCGTCGGCCAATCTCGATCCGTGCCAACAATCGCAGATAGTTGTGATACGACTCGAGCAGTTGCCCCAGCGTGGCACTGTCCCCCGCACGAGCTTGTTCAATCCAGCGTCCAACGTCCACAGTCATGTCTGCTCCCATCGAGTCGTCGACCCAGCATTTGTAGTCACCAAGCGTGCGTCAATACCGCCGCGCTGAGCACCGACCGAACGAATGAAGTCGGACGGCCACTGGGTCAATTGCCTCGCAAGATCAGCTCGCGCATTTCTGCTGCGATGAAGAAGGATCCCGTTACGCAGATCAAATCTTGTGAAGTCGTAATTCGCCGAGCGAGTTGCCAGGCCTCGGTTGGAGTAGAGGTGGCGTGGCACGCCACGTCGCTGACGGACTGGATTAGGCGCAGTAAAGTTTTCGGGGGAACTGCACGCGGGTTGTTGAGGTACTGCGTCAGGATGATGGTGTCAAAACGCGGGAGCAATTGACGAGCAATTCCAATAACGTCTTTGTCCTTCGTCGCTGCGAAAATTAACACCCGCCGTGACGGTGGCTTTCCCGGCTCTGGCGACGAAAACGATTCTTCGAGTGTTCTGCCGAGTGCCGAAATGGACTCCCAGTTGTGGCCGGCGTCGATAATCACGGTCGGCCGTTGAGCCAGGACTTCGATCCGCATCGGCCATCGCACGTTAGCTAGTCCAGATCGGGCGGCCTCCCTTGAAACGCTCCATCCAAGCTGCCTCAACTTGTCGATCGTCGCCAATGCAACCGCTGCGTTGTGAGCTTGGTGCTCGCCAGCCAGGGTGAGCGGCATGGATGGCCACCGTTCGACAGGGGTCGCAACATCAACCGCCCCGAAGCTGGTTGGTGAGCAATTCGAGTCTGTGGTGCCTGTTTTCAGGCAGGCATGGGCGGTGTGTGAGTAGCTGAAATCCTGGCCAAGTTGCCACAGCTCGGCTTGCTGCTCTCGGCATGTTGCAGCGATCACTGCTTGTGCTTCGCGATCTTGGACGCCACTGATCACTGGAATCTGTGGCTTCACAATTCCCGCTTTTTCATTGGCAATCTGAGTCAGGGTGCTGCCAAGCAGTTGTGTGTGGTCACGGCTGATTGTGGTGAGTACGCAAGCGATCGGCGAACAGACGTTGGTCGAATCTAATCGCCCGCCGAGGCCAACCTCCAAGATGACGATCTCGGCTCGTTGCATCTCAAAGAATAGCCAGGCAAGTGCTGTCGTGACCTCGAAAAAGGTAGGGCTGAATGGTGACGCCGCAGATTCACAGCATTCGACTGCGGCTTGAACGCGTCGCACAAGATCGACAATTTGATCCGGTGTAGGCCGTTGGCCGGCAATTTGCATTCGTTCTTCAAAGGCTTCGACATGTGGTGAAGTGTAGAGGCCGGTTCGATATCCAGCCGAGCTAAGTATCTCCGTGAGCATGATCGCGGTTGAGCCCTTTCCTTTTGTTCCCGCGATATGGACCGTCGGCAGGCGGTTCTGTGGGTGCCCGAGAAGTTCCAAGAGTCGGCGCATCCGGCTCAGCTTGAAATCATGCTTGTCGGCAGCTGGAGTTCGCTCAAAATTGATTCGCTCAAACAAGAAGCCGATTGCCTGATCGTAGGATTGAGCTGGCTCGATCATGGTGGGTCTGGAGCGCCTAAAAAGAGTTGCCTGAATGGCTGCGGCATTGTGAGTAGCGATCAGTGCGTCAATCGCTTGAGCGAAATGAAGACGCATTCTCAAAAAAGGCCCAACGAGCGTCATTTCGGGGTCTCACAGAGTCTCTGTGAATCGTTGAGTTGGCGGCTTGAGTCTTTGTTAGCCGTATCCGATAAGACTCACAAGAGATGCAATTATTCGTCTGCCGCTCGTTCCTCCGCATTTCGATGTTTCAGTGGCTGGACACCGCGATAGTGAGACGGCAAAATCATCCCCCTTGTGCATTTGGGCGTATAGCTCAGTTGGCTAGAGCGCAGCTCTGATAAAGCTGAGGTCCTCGGTTCGAATCCAAGTACGCCCACTCGCTCACGTCCGTAGGCCATCGGGGTCAAGCCTTGTCCGCGAACGTGTTATACTTCGGGGACGTAGCTCAATTGGGAGAGCACTAGCTTTGCAAGCTAGGGGTTGCCGGTTCGATCCCGGTCGTCTCCAGTGGCAATGAGCCGATCTTGCTCGATTTTTAAAAACTCGGGCCGATCGGTTGACCCCCAGTGTGGATGCCAATAACATCCTCGCTCGCCTTTTGCGGCCGTCCAAAAATGCGGCCGCAAAATTCGACGTAGTTCTTTGACAATTCGGTGGTTGTGAAATCTGCAATACACAATCTCAATGCGCTCCAAATGGGGCGCGAGCGTCCAAGGTGAATAAGCTTGAACGGCGGACGCGATGCAAGTCGCGAAAAGCCAAAGATAAAAGTGGTCAAGCAATTAAGGGCGTATGGAGGATGTCTTGGCACCAAGCGGCTCTGAAGGGCGTGGAAGGCTGCGATAAGTTCGGGGTAGCTGTCAAACAAGCGTTGATCCCGAAATTCCTGAGCAAACGCGGCGAAGTGAAACATCTCAGTAACCGCAGGAAAATAAAGAAATCTCGATTCCGTCAGTAGCGGCGAGCGAACGCGGAAATAGCCTAAACCAGTGGCTTTGCCATTGGGGTCGTGGGGCATGCTATATGGAAGTTACCAATTTGCCGGCTAGAAGAAGTGAGAAGAAAAGCTCTACCGTAGAGGGTGATAGTCCCGTATTCGGCAGTCGTGCAAACTTCTTGTGTGTACCCGAGTAAGTCCCGTCACGTGAAACCGGGACTGAATCTGGGAGGTCCATCTCCTAAGGCTAAATATGACTTGGTGTCCGATAGTGAAAAAGTAGCGCGAGCGAAAGATGAAAAGAAC
>SXGR01490056.1_pt1 | contig 16399 bp, 17 predicted proteins | sample 3174711 | NCBI WGS metagenome assembly SXGR01 (sample SAMN11356860, study PRJNA531348) | freshwater metagenome | isolation source: freshwater sample F1-60 | place: China: Fuxian Lake, Yuxi | collected 2017-12-25
ACCTGGTTCGCCCAGATCCGAAACTGCGTTGCCCGTTTCGAGTTCACTCGATACCCGATACTGAGAATCATATCCAGGCTGTACGTCTCCACCTCGCGCTTCACCGTCCTCTTCCCCTCCTTTCGAACTGTTTCCATTTTGGAAAGTGTTCCCTTTTTTTGCAGCTCGCCGTCAGCGAAAATATTCTTGATGTGCTTGGAAACAGCCGGAACGTTGACTGCAAACAATGCGGCAATATCCTGTTGCGCAAGCCAAATCGTCTCACCGTCGACATTCACGCGAAGCTTCATCGCTCCATCCTTCGATTCGTAGATGATGAGGTCGGAGGAAGGCATGAGAGGATTGTAGCGGGAGTTAGGTAATGGAAAAACTGAGAAGAAGTATGTAGTAAGAAGTAAGTAGTACGGCAAGCATGAAGCGTTGGTTTTTGCATGCAATTCTTACTACTTACTACGTACTTCTTACTACTGAAAAGGGCTCCCTCTACGGAAGCCCTTCTCTGATTTCATCACGGTTTCAACTAACGAACAGCGTCCTTGAGGGTCTTGCCGGCCTTGAAGGACGGAACCTTCATCGCAGGGATGCTGATCTTCTGCGTCGGATTGCGCGGGTTCACACCCATGCGAGCCTGGCGCTTGCTGATGCGGAACGTACCGAAACCGGTCACGGTGACATTGTGACCCTTCTTGAGTTCCTTCGTGATCGTACCGATGAGAGCTGCGAGAGCGTCTGCAGCGGCACGCTTGGTGATGCCGGATGCGTCTGCGATCGCGGCGATCAGATCTTGCTTAGACATGCTAAGGGGGGAGGAAGAAATAAGATGAGCAAATTGTACCGATGAAGACCGCAGCTGCAAGCCAAAATTCACTTGCAAATCGCTTGATTTCCGCAGGCGATCGTGAAGATGGCTTCTATAAGCCAAAATTCATGAATACGGATTCTATTTGACGAAATATTCATTATGAACTTTGATATACTCATGAAATTTACAGGTTCCATCTCAGGCGGATTTGAATTCGATACTGGTGGAACCATGCGTGGCACACCGCAGATGCACGATTTCTATCGACACCTCAGAGAGCCCATTTCAAATCTTTCGACATTCGTTGACGAAGAAACACCCGTTGCATGCGGATGCCTCCATGAACTGAGAATCGCAAAAGCCTACGGAACAAGGAAAGCCATGGATGCCGCGCTGCGATTTGATCTGAGGCCTTCCCTCAAAACGGTTGCCGAGCTCTGTGACACGGGAACTCGCATCTGTAACCCGCTTTGCGCACATCGGGGAGAAGATCTTTTCGCCGATCCGCTGGGTTCCACATTGGAGAAATTCGACAGATTCAGGCTGCTGGACCGTGCATCGTGGACCGATTGGCATACGATGATGTCACAGACCATTCAAGTCATCGATCGCTCCGTTCAGAAGAAGCGATTCGATGCGACGCCGGACGCAGAAGAAGCGGCCTCGGTCGCACAGGAAAAGCAAACAGCCCTCATGCAAGACATCGAGAACGTAAGAGCTGTCCTGCGCGGATGTATCGCAACCACTCTGGAATGGATCGACCGTTATAACCGCATCGCTTTTGCATCGGAGAAGGTTGCATGAGTGAAAGTTGATATTATCATAAATTATGATATAATATTATTATGAAATTGGAGACAAAAATCGGTGCCGATGGATTCCTTTTCAATACGCAAGGATTGCCGCAAGGAACTCCTTCGAAAGAATTTTACAAAGACCGGAGACAAGCCCTCGCAGCGGTCGCAGAGTTATTCCCCGAAGACACAGGTACCCCTTGCGGCTGTCATCATGAAAAATTGCTTGCAAAGGAGTATGGGGCGGATGAACTCGGTGAGGTGCTCAGAAACCAATACCAACTGTCCAAGCTGGTGCAGCAATGTCTCTGTCCATTGGCAAAAAGGAGGAGGACGGCGGTGTGCGCTCATGCCGGAAAAGACTTGAGGCCCGATCCGCTGGGAGATGTGCTTTTAGAGCTCGATCGATTGCAATTACTCGACCATGCATCGTGGAATGAGTGGTTCAAGAAAACATCGGATGCCATCAATGCAATCGATACAAGTGTGGGGGAGAACAGGCGGGCGGACAATGTCGATGAGATTATCGCATCCTCGATGGAGAAGCAGAGTGCTCTCGATCGTGAAATCGAAGAACGGAGGAGATTGCTTGCCTCATTTCTCATACAAGCAATGGAGTACGCGGAGATGGAATAAAGGAGCGTCTATTCAGAGCCCCTTTGACAAAGCATGCTTCATGAACGATCCTCTTTGTCGAACATGACCAAAAACCTAGTCATCGTCGAAAGCCCGACCAAGGCGAAAACCATCAAGAAATTTTTGGGGAAAGACTTTATCGTGGAATCGAGCATGGGTCACATCCGCGATCTGCCGACAAGTGAGATCGGCATCGACACGGAACATGATTTCGAGCCGACGTACGTAATCCCGAAAGAGAAAACGACAACCGTAAAGAATCTGAAAGCAGCCCTGAAGGAAGCCGAGACTCTCTGGATCGCAACCGATGAAGACCGCGAAGGCGAAGCGATCGGATGGCACCTTCTCGAAGCGCTGAAAGTGAAGAACCCCGAGAAGATAAACCGCATCGTCTTCCATGAAATCACCGAGAGTGCCATCAAGGAAGCGATCGACCATCCTCGCGTACTCGATTTCAAGCTCGTCCATGCACAGCAGGCGCGAAGGGTGCTGGACCGACTCGTCGGATACACCCTGTCTCCGTTCCTCTGGAAGAAGGTGTACCGCGGGCTCTCCGCAGGACGTGTGCAATCGGTCGCCGTCCGCGTGATCGTCGATCGTGAGCGGGAGATCAAAGCATTCAATGCCGAAGAGTACTGGAGCATCGATGCTGCGATGAAAAAGGAAAGCGGCGAGGATTTCACGGCAAGCCTGAAAGAGAAGAACGGTGAAGGATTCGTCCCACACTCGGAGATCGAATCCACAGACGTTGTCACCGACATCAAGGACGCACCGTTTTCCGTTACGAAGATCGATACGAAAGAACTGAAAAAAACTCCGCCGGCGCCGTTCACGACATCGACATTGCAGCAGGAAGCCGGACGAAAACTTGGGTTCTCACTGAAGCAGACGATGGTCGTCGCCCAGCAGCTCTACGAAGGTGTGAGTCTTGGCAAGGGAGCCGGATCTTCGGGTCTCATCACATACATGCGTACGGACTCGGTGAACCTGAGCGAAAAAGCTCTCTCGGATACGAAAGAAACCATCCAGAAACTCTACGGTCGCGAATACGTTCTCGCCGCACCGCGAACCTACAAGACCAAGAGCAAAGGCGCGCAAGAAGCCCACGAAGCCATCCGTCCGACGGAAGTGAGCCGCACTCCGGACTCTCTTGCGGACGTGTTGGATCAGCAGCAGATGAAGCTCTATAGCCTGATCTGGAACCGCACGATGGCAACGCAGATGGCGGCGGCCGAGCTGAAACGCGTCGGCGCCGACATCGCTGTGCAGGGAAAGAAGAATGCGTACGTATTTCGGGCCACGGGGCAGACGATACTCTTCGACGGTTTCCTCCGGGTCTACTTCGAAGACAAAGACGAAGACCAACTCGAGAAAGAGCGGCAGGCGGGTGAAACGGGGGACGGTGAGAAATTCCTGCCCGAACTGAAGGAAGGAGAGGCGCTCCTGTGCTCCGAGGTTCTCCCCGAGCAACACTTCACAAAACCTCCCGCCCGATACACCGAAGCCAGTCTCGTGAAGAAGCTGGAGGAGGAGGGTATCGGCAGACCGAGCACCTACTCACCCACGATCTCGACCATCCAACAGCGCGGCTACGTCCGGAAAGAGGGGAAACAGCTGATCCCGGAGGACGTCGCATTCACGGTGACGGATCTTCTCGTCGCACACTTCCCGGACATCGTGGATTTGAAATTCACGGCGCTCATGGAAGGAAGACTCGATGATATCGCGGAGGGCACGGAGAAATGGGTGCCGTTCATGAAGAGCTTCTGGAAGCCTTTTCAGGAGCTCGTGGCGCAGAAGACGAAAGACATCAAAAAGGAGGATGTGATGAAGGATCGTTCGCTCGGAACGGATGATGAGACGGGGCTCCCCATCGTCGTGCGAACGGGTCGCTTCGGCGCCTACGTACAGCTGGGACTCTGGGATAAAGAAAAGAAAAGCAAGAAAGATAAAGAAGAGCAGAAAGGGAAACTGAAAGCGGCATCTCTCCTGAAAGGCATGACCGTCGATACTGTCACATTGGAAGAAGCCAAAGCGCTACTATCCTTCCCGAGGACGCTCGGAAAAGACGCATCCGGTGCGGTGATCGAGCTTCACCTCGGACGCTTCGGACCGTACCTCAAAATGGAAACAGGGAGTGTGTCCATCCCGAAGGATATTTCTCCGCTGAACGTGGACCTCGAGATGGCGCTCGGCCTCATCGCCAATAAGGCGCAGAAAGTGGCATCGGCACGCTCACTCGGCATCGATCCGGAGTTCAACTGTGAGATCTTCCTGAAAGAAGGACGCTTCGGACCGTACATCACCGACGGCAAGACGAATGCTTCCGTCGGCAAGAAGTATGATGCAGCGACGCTGACGCACGAAGAAGCGGTCGAAATCCTCAAGAAGAAGCGTGCCGCTCCCCCGAGCAAGTGGAAGGGGAGGGGAGGATGGGGGAAGAAGGGTTAGGATTTGGGATGAGGGTTGGGATACGATCATTTACCCTGTTTACGATATCCGATTCCGATACAATCACTCCCGCGTAGGCGCTTAGCTCAGTCGGTAGAGCGTCGGTCTCCAAAACCGAAGGTCGTAGGTTCGATCCCTACAGCGCCTGCCAATAACCACTACGATTCTAGAGGTAGATGTTAACTTTTTTAAAATATGTTATAATATTCATATGTCGACCGAAAACCTTCCGAAATCGGTAGTGTCAGTTGATGAAAATCAACAGTATGCACGCGTGGAAACATCCGCTGTCACCCAAAAAATCACAAAGCTTCTCAGCGACGAAGCAAGGATTGAATCATTAGAAGATCTTAATTTTGTCGTCGAGCATCATTCACCGCTCCTTCATGAAGATCGGATTATTCCTCTCGTACAAAGCATCCCTGCTGCGCTCGCAGAACTTCCGCAGACGCGCTTTCTCCAAGGTGTTGTCTTGTATCACCTCCAGCATAAGAAGGAAGACAAAGAAAAAGACTGGGCGAGTGCATACGAAAAGTTTGCAGCTCTTCTTCCGGAAGCAGAAGCAGGAGGTTTCTTGGGTTTCTATATTCCAAATTACTGCTTTCTGTCACTTCGAAACCATAACAAGCATGACCCACTCCTGAAAGAGTTTTTTGAAAAAGCAAAGCAAGGTGCGGAGCGTATGGAAGAGCCAATACGAAGCCAGCTTCTTGGCTTCATTCTCTATAACTACGGTCGTCTCCTTCTCTCGCAGAACGCTGTGTTAGCCGTCGAGAAGTATATCGAAGCAGGGAGGGCGAGAATCAGATTCTACGAGAGTATTAAAAGCACGGCAGATGAGATCGAGCTTCTCTCCGCAGCAACGCAAGTGTGGAAAATCCGAGAAGAATGGGAAAGAAGTTTGCCGCATTGCAATATCTACTTCTGCACCGTATCACAAGAACTCTTCGATGAAGTTGCAAAGCTTTCGGATCCGAAGTTCGCCAATAAAAAATCATAATTGCTCTATCCTGCAGACAAAAGACGGATGAGCCCGGTATTTTTTTGACATTTATTTCAGCAAGGAAATACTGACCTCATGCTTTCAGGACAACCGAATCAATTTCATCCTGCCGAAGACGATGAGTCGGCAAGGAAAATAAGAGTATGTGTCGGCATCATCGGAAAGCAGATCTCGGAACGTGCAAGCGTGGAGAGAAACAAAATGGTCGTCGATGAACTGCTGACTCGATTCGGCACTGAGCTGGTTCACCTTGCGACCGAACACCTCGACCTGGAGCAAATGAACCATCCGCTCGCAAAGATCGTCCGGGACATCGCAGGGGATCGATTACTCACTCAGGAGCCTCTTATAGAGCTGAGCAGCGATGATGCCGCCGATGACGGGGCCGATCAGGTACGCAAATGAGAGTGAACCGATACCGAGTGCGACTGCGGGGCTTAGGACGCCGTTACTCTGAACGGAAGCCGTGAGGGCCCCGAGAGCAAGCGCCGTACCGATCGTAAGACCGGAAGCATCGTTTGGTGCCTTGCCGTGAACCACGGAGGAAACTCCGAGAACGAGAATCGCCGCACCGACGGCTTCCGCTGCAAGGATCGGCATCGATGTTCCTGCCGTAACGGCAAGAGAATGTCCGAGAAGTCCTTTACCGAACAAAAATGCAGCGGCACCTCCGAGGAACTGGGAGAGGACATAGAATCCTGCATCCTTCCAGGAAATTTTGTCGATACTGGCAAGCGCGATCGTGACGGCGGGATTTACATGTGCGCCACTGATGGCACCGAGCATATAGACGATGAGACCGAGTGTGAGACCTGCGATAACGGGAGTTGCGACGGGGAACTGCGCGCCGATGGAAAGATGAATGAGGAGGGCTAAGAGAAATGTCCCGAGGAATTCTGCGAAGTATCGGCGGCTGTTCATGGGGGGGGGAGGGGGAAGAAGACAGTCTGATGCACAACGTATCAGAATCTTCCGAGGGACCAAAGCTTCACCGACATGAATCGGATGTGTAAGGTGAACGCATGCATGCTGATTTCGTTTCAAGAAACGGCGAGATCCTGCCACTCGACCAGGCGCAGATCCCGCTCTCGAATATCCAGTTCACCTATGGATTCGGTGTCTATGAAAATATTCGAGTGGTGCGTGGAAGAGGCATCTTCCTCGAAGAGCATCTGCAGAGGCTCCTGCACTCTGCGGACACCATCGGACTTCTGCACACGCTCACGATAGAAAGAATGAGTGAATGGATCGACGCACTGCTCCGTAAGATCGATGCCGATAGCTGCAATCTGAAACTGCTGCTGATTGGCGGCAATACTGCTCAAGAAGCATCGCTTTGGATTCTCCCGCTTGCACCGCTCTTTACTGACAAAAAACTCTTCCGTGACGGCGTTGCGGTCATCAGCATTCACCATGAGCGATTTCTACCGAGTGCGAAGACGCTCAACATGCTTCCGAGCTACCTTTTCTACAGAAAAGCGAAAGAGGCGAAATGTTATGACGCTCTCCTCGTCGATCGCAACGAATGCATCACCGAGGGAACGCGCACGAACATCCTTGCGATGAAAGGTCGTACGATCATTTCTCCGCCAGCAAAAGATATTCTTGAGGGCGTGATGCGTTCGCATGTTCTTGCCGTCGCCAAGAAGAACGGATGCAACATCGTTGAGGCTGAGATTCACATGGCGGAGATCGCCACCTATGACGGATTCTTTCTCACCAGCACCTCATCGAAAATTCTGCCGATCAATAAGATCGATGATACGATCATTCTCATTCCGGAGGTGCTCCGGGAGTTGATGAAAATTTTTGATGAGTATTTGGAAGAGGCGTATGCGACACAGAAAGGCTGATGCTTCGTCTACTGACTGGTCTGCATCTTCCTCGCCTCATCGGCCATGCTTTTTGCAATCGCGCGCATGCGTGCGGTGACGGAAGACAAATTGCCGCTGATGGTCTCGGCTTTATCGGCTGCGGCGTACGCCTCTTTTGCAAACTTGATGACATCCTCGCTGTTTCCCTCCCGACCCGCACGGAAAGCGGATACGAGTGACTGGAATCCTTTCGCAATACGCAGGACTCCCTGCGTGAGAGGCTCATTCGGGCGACTGGTGACCGCTCCGCGAGCTGTCAGAATGGACCGTGCAGATGCGAATCCCGCTGCGCGAACATCTTGGCGATTCAGCAATCGAAGAATCGTCGACAATTCCGACTCCGTCTGCGTCAGGAGTACCTGCACTCGGTTGCCGGCAATGAATTGATCCAACCGATAGAGAAGCAGTGCCATATCTCCCCTCGTGATCTCCCGTGACGGCGCAAGAAGTCCGTCTCTGCTTGCCGCCGTCATCGACGAACCGACTGCATAACGCATGAACGGGTAATGCCATGCGGACTCATCGGCGATATCTTCGGACAGAGCCGCGTGAATGTCGCTGAAAGCAGCCGAAGGATCGATCTTCTTCGCGATGAGTAACATCTTGATGAACGCCGCCTTCGTCACCGGACCGTCGGGGTTGAAGACCTTGGAAGCGCTCAGCATTTTTCGAGATTTGGCAGCTTCCGCAAAACGCATGTACCAAGCGTCTTGCGACACATCGTCGAATGAAGAAGCTTTGAAGGATTCCAGCTCGCCAGATCTCTGAGTGCTGAGAATCAGCACTTTCACCGCCTGCGCTCTGGTCACTTTCTCATTGGACTTAAAACGTCCGCCTGCATCAAGAGCGCCGATGGAAAGCAGATGATTCGCAGCAATCGCAACAGGGCTGCCCGCCGGAAGATCGGTGAATGAGGATGGCGGAGCCTCCGCAAATGCAATGAAGGAGGTATGGGTAAAAAGAATGATTGCAATAAAATTTCTCAGGAGGGAAGTCCCAACATGCATGTCCTCAGTATAGCGTGGTGTACCATGGAAGACCGATGGAGGTACGCATCCATATCCCGCGGCCGATGTTCTGGATGACGATCGTCGCTGCTCTCGTCCTCTGGGGTACGGGCATCATCGAAATTCATTGGCCGGGGCAGTCGCTTCGAGGAGAGCTCGTCGGAGGAGAAGCGCCGGCGATGGTCATTGCGGACGCGCGCAGAGACATCAATCGGCAGCAAGTGACGCAAGCGGTGCTTGCACAGAGAGAAGAGATTCTGCGATACAACGTCGAGGTGCTTGAACGTGAGGCGCTCGCGACGAAGACTCCCGAAGACATCGAGAGGTTGAAGCAGGCAAGAGCGGTTCTGCTTGGCATCATCAAAGAACGAGATCAGTCGGAAAAACTGTTCCTACTGTCACTTCAGCAGCTCTGGGACGCCGAAGGTACGGCCTACCGGACGGAAGCGGCCATCGGCGATCGCGTGCTCCTCTGGCCCGTGCAACCGTCCCTCGGACTCTCCGCGACATTCGAGGATGCGGGATACGAAGAGCGCTTCGGATTCCCGCACCATGCGATCGACATCCCCGTACCGCAGGGAACCGCGATCAAAGCCCCTGCAGGCGGAACCGTACTGAAGGTCGCACTGAACGGTCTCGGGTACAGCTTCATCGTGATTGAGCATGAGAACGGTCTGCAGAGCGTCTTCGGACACATCATCGATGCAACCGTGCAGATCGGAGACAGGGTCGGGGTCGGCCAGATCATCGGACACTCCGGAGGTGAGCCGGGAACGATGGGTGCGGGGCCTCTCACGACGGGTGCTCACCTGCACTTCGCCATACGAAAAGACGGCGTACTTGTCGATCCGATGCAGTTTTTGCCTTCGATCTCGTCCTATCACCTATAACTTTTCGTACATCTGCAATGCAAACGGATCTGTCATCCCTGCGATGTAGTCTTTTATGGCTTCCTCCAGGGCTCCTCCGGTTTTCTTCCGGAGCTCCAATACCTTCGCAGGAGGTTTTTTCATGTAAGCCGAAAAGAGGTCGACGATGACACTCTGGCCATGACGTGCCTGCGTCTGTACGGCATCGCTTTTATAGAGATGATCCCAGAGAAATGTACGCAGCTCTGAAAGATTTTCCGTCATCATGGGAGAAAATACGACAAGAGGATCCGACGCCCGATAGACATCCTCAAGGGACAGCACGGAAGATGTTGCAATCTGCGACTCCGTCTCCGCATACAAGTCGCTGACCAGAAGATCGACGATGGCTCCCCGCAGTTCGGTTCTGCGGTCCTTCGTCTTCTTCGCTGCAAGTGCGCCCAATACGGTCTTGCATGTCTCCTCAAGCGTGAAGAGCCCTGCCCGAAATCCGTCATCCGTATCGTGCGCCGTATAGGCGATCTCGTCGGCAAGATTCACCACTTGCGCTTCAAGCGTTGGACTCCGTGGCAATGCGTCATGCTTGGGCACATCGTGCGGCGTTCGGTGTTTCATCAAACCTTCCAAAATTTCGCATGACAGATTCAGCCCCGAGTACTTCGATGTCCGATCCTCAAGCACCGTCACGATGCGGAGCGACTGCTCATTGTGTTCGAAGGTTTTTCCGCACTTCTCCATGCACGCTCTCATCGCTTCTTCGCCCGCATGTCCAAACGGCGTATGGCCAAGATCGTGCGCGAGGGCAATGGCTTCGGCAAGATCTTCATTGAGTCCGAGTGTACGCGCGATATCTCGGCTGATCTGCGCCACCTCGAGCGTATGCGTGATGCGTGTGCGGTAATGATCTCCGTGACCCGAGACAAAAACCTGGGTCTTATGCTTGAGTCTCCGGAATGCCTGCGTATGAATGATCCTGTCTCTGTCTCGCTGCAGAGGGAAACGCGTTGCGTCGTCGGACTCCGGAAATGCTCGCCCAAGACCTCCGCCATGCGGCACGGCATAGGGAGTGAGGAGAGCATTTGCCTGAGAGAGGCGATCTGAAAGCGATCTCATTGATATGCGAGTATACCAAAAACAAAAGAGCTGCAGTGAAGCAAATCAAGACGACCGTTGTCCGCTGTAGCTCGTCCCTAGCAATGCTAGGTGGGTGACCGCATCCGTACCCCACGGGGTACGGAGATTCAGGCCTCCCGTAACGTAAATTAGGAAAAAAGCGTTGAGCGGACTGACGAATCGTCGAGACGAGTGGAAGAATAGGCTTAGAGCAATGTCGCCGCCAAGCAATTTCTCTTCATCTTCTTTACCACTTCATCTTCTCCCCCCCGATACGTCCAATACTTTTCCGGGTTGCAGAGGGTGCAATCGTCGATACGCTCGAAATGATTCTTCTTCACACCATGCGAAAAGAACTGCTCATCTGCCGCGCGATTCAAGTCGATGCATCGACCATGCACGTACGAGGAGAGCTCCGGGATTTCCTTGTCGGGATCGGTAAATTCCGCGCACTTCATGCAGAGCGAAGGCCCGGCTCCCACAAGCACATCCCGAGGATCGGTGCCCCACTCGGATTGCAGACAAGAAAGCGCCCTTGCAATCGCGCCGACTTGAACGCCTTTCCAGCCTGCATGAATCAGGCAGAGAATTTTTTTGACGGGATCGAAGACAACGAAATTCTGACAATCCGCAAAGCGGACCGTCAGTGTGAGACCTTTCCGATCCGTTGCAAGAGAGTCTGCTTCTTCGGTGCGACCTGAGGCTTCGCGAAATACGACGCACCGATTGCCATGCACTTGATTGAGACTCGCAATCTCGGACACGCCGCTTGCGTTTACGATATCCGTATCCTTGACGACATCATCTTCACGCGTGAGCATGCAAACGTCGAGAACATCTCGGTACGGTTCAAAAATTTTGAAGGGATGTGTGAGCATGAGGATATTCTACCATTGCTTACATTTGCTCCAGCGTGGCCATCCTGGCCGCGACGCGCCCTGGAAGGGCGCGCTGGATCAGCAAAAATCATCACAGCAAATCTCGTAACGCCGTCGGAATCAGACCGATCACCTCTCGTGTCGTGTATGCATACCCCTGCGTTGCGTACAGCATGTCTCCGGCCTTCTTGATGGCCATACTCGCAATACGACATGCCTCAGGCGGCAAATGGCCTTGGGCAATCAGCCCTGCGGTGAGCCCTGCGAGGGCATCTCCCGTGCCGCCGACCGTAAGCCCCGCATTGCCGCCCGGAATCGTGCGCATCTCTCCGACTTCGTCGATCACCGTGTCTTCGTGACTCTTGATGAGGAACGTGCACGAAGATTTTTTTGCAGCCGCTTTGCAGTCTTCGATGCGAAGTCTCATGCGCTCGAGCTCGCCAAGATGAGGGGTGACGACCGCATGTTTGCCCCGTAGCGCCGAAAGCGTGGTCGACTGCAATGCGGATGCGTCGGCTACGAGCGGACAAGGACATTCCTCGAGAAGCGTCATGAGTGACGAGAGATTCTCGGAGCTCCTGGAAAGACCCGGCCCGATGACGACGCTGTCCATCGTCGCCAAGTGCTCGATGATCCTCGCTCGGTCCTTCGATGAAATCTCATCACTCGCTTCCGAACCGAACGGATGGACCTGAAAATTCAGTGACGTATTTTTTGCAACTTCGATGTGACAGACCGGAACGAAGACGAAGACTAAATCGACGCCGGATGCCTCCGCCGCAAGAGCGGAAAAAAGTGGCGCACCGTGCTGGAACTTCGAACCGCCGACGATGGCAACGGAGCCGTTCTCGCCTTTGTGAGAAGTAGGGGAACGCATAACGTCAGCGCAAGTGTACTCCATACCGACTAGCAGCATTCATCACTTCATCCTTCATTCTCTGAGTGAAAACATCGATATGAAATTTCTTCGCATGTTCCCGTATTTTTTCTTTGTTCCAATCCATAGTCTTGAATTTTGCAATGCCGGCTGCAAACGCATCAACCGTCTGCGCATCTAAAAGCAAACCCGTCACGCCTTCGATCACGACATCCCGCACGCCCCCCTTTTCGTATGCAATGACCGGAATACCGCTTGCCTGAGCTTCGAGCGGCACAATCCCCGCATCTTCCACTTGCGGAAAAAGCAAACAGGTCGCATTCGAATAGAGAGCGGGGAGAGCGTCGTCCGGAACATGGCCGAGCAATTCAACCGTCGGGCCCGCAAGCGATCGCAAGCGAGAAAAATCGTCACCGGTTCCTGCGATCTTGAGCGGCAATCGCAGTTGGTTGGCAAGATCGATCAGCAGATCGAAACGCTTGTACGGAACAAGGCGACCGAGGGCGAGGAAGTAGGGATGAGGGTGAGAGGTGGGGGTGAGTGGAATTTCAAAAAATCTTGCATCGACGGGAGGGTAAATGACCACGCTTTCGCGCCCGTAAATGCGCTGAATCCGTTTCTGTGTCTCCGTCGAGTTTGCAATGAAAACATCGACGCGTTTCGCGGTGGAAAGATCGAAACGACGAAGTTTCTTCAATTCCCTTCTTGCAAGCCACCTGAGCACCCATCCAAGCCTGAAATCCATGAGATAATCCTCCTCCATCTCCCATGCATAACGCATCGGCGTATGGCAGTAACAAACGTGAACGGAACGACTGCTTGGTATGACGCCTTTGGCAATGGCGTGAGAGGAAGAGAGGATGACGTCGTAGGCACCAAGATCGATCGACTCGAAGCTCTGCGGCATCCACGGCAGGAGGTACTGATGTCTGGATGTCAGTCGAAAAATACGTTGCAACGCAGTGTCGACACGAATATCAGCGTCCCGCAGAGGACCCAAGACATTCTTGCGTGCGACACTCGTGAAAATCGGCGCGCTTTGCCAGATCCTGTGGAATGCGGCGATGACATGCTCGGCGCCTCCGTAGGTCGGGAGCCAATCTGCAACAATTGCGAGTTTCATCAATGGTCTACACTATACATGATGGCTCTCAGCAAACCTCGGAGGCTTCCGAAATCATTCAACCGACCGGTCAGCGTCACATCACGATTGCTGGCGAGGACCACCTGCAACACCGGAGACCGCAGAGCAAGGAGAAGGAAAGAGCGCCGCATGCGGTTTCTGAAGCAATGTTCACGATTCCTCTCCTCGGTGACATCGGAACTGAGAGCATGGATCATCATCGGCATCGGCACCGTCGCCACGAGCATCCTGCTGGCGCTCCTCTTCTCTCCGTTCTTCAACGTTCGCCAGATCAACATACGAAGACAAGATCCGAGGATCGATCCTGCCGATGTGCAGCACATTCTCGCGCCCCTGTTCCAAGAACGCCTCCTTCTCGTCACGAGGGGACAAATCGAATCCTTGCTGCAGGCCGAGTATCCGGACATCGATACCATCGAGATCGTCAAAGACTATCCCTCAACCCTTTCCGTTTCGATCAGGCTCGAACCCGTCGTCGCACGTGTCGTCATCGATGACAGTGATGCATCCGAACTCACGGAGAGCGGGGCGATGCTGGAAACCGATTCCTTCTCGTACATCACGCGCAGCGGATACTACGTGCAGTCTCCCATCAAGCTCTCAGGTTCGACCCCCGTACCGATCCTGCGATTCACCGATTGGGGAATCCGACCGCAGAACGGTACGCACGTCATTCTGCCGGAATTCATCGAGCAAATTTTCACGGCGCGCGACATTCTTCGCACGGAATTCGGTCTGGTCACGCTGGACATTGTCGTCTACGTGCGAGCGCAGGAATTTCATATTCGCACGAATAAAACAACCATCTGGTTTGATTTGAAAAATCCTCTCCAAGTACAATTCCAACGCTTCAGGCAATTCTTGAAAACACTTTCCTTCGATGTCGCAAAATCGTACATCGACGTACGAATTCAAGACAAGATCATCTTCCGGTAACCGGTTCTACGCTATGCTCCATCCCTCATGTTCTCCGCACTGACGTCACTCCTTCTCCTCGGCAGCGTTCCCCCTGCGATCCCTCGTACGGCGATGCAGGCTTTGCCCGGAATAGAGGTACTGAAAATCGCAGTACCTGCCACTCGGCTGAAAACTCCGGAGATGCCACAACGTCTCTCGGCATCGGGCATGCTGCTCGTCGATCTGCAGAGTGGACAAGTGCTTCTCTCCAGGCAGGCGGACCTCAGGCGTCCCATGGCAAGCCTGACGAAGATCATGACTGCGCTCCTCATCCTTGAACGTCACGATCTTCATAAGGTCGCTTCCGTCCCGAAAATCGTCGCCGATGTCCGGGGTAGCACCATCGGCGTGAAGACCGGCGAATCTTTCACCATCGAGGATCTGCTGAAAGCCCTGCTCATCCCCTCCGCCAATGATGTTGCATACGCTCTCGCCATCGAGGATGCCGGCAGCATATCGGGGTTCGTCGAACGCATGAATATTCGAGCGAAGAGTCTGGGACTCAAAAACACGCATTTTTCCAATCCGGCCGGGCTCGACAGCGACACTCAGTTCTCCACCGCCCGCGATCTCTCCCGCCTGACGATCGCCGCACTGAAGAACAAGGATTTTCGAAGAATCGTGAGGACGAAATCTGCAAGCATCTCCACGGATTCGGGGGCGCAATTCGATTTGCGAAACACAAATGAGCTGCTGCAGAAAGACAATCACGTCTTCGGCGTGAAGACCGGCACCACGTCGGGGGCGGGAGAATGTCTGATCGTTCTGTTCGAAGAACAGAAGCGCGAGTACCTGCTTGTCCTGCTCGGATCGAACAATCGCTATACTGACAGCCTCTCCGTTCTCAAGGCGGTGCGCGATGCTCTGTCTTCGTGATCATCGAGCTCATGCGATCCTCCCGTTCACCCGCCCACTCGTGGCTCTCTATCCGTATCCGCGTCCTGTGCGCGGGGGTTCTCTTGGTATCGCTCTTCATGCCCGTCTACTCGCCGGAGACCATCCTCGCGAGCCCTGAAACAATCGACGAAGGCCCATACGGCTTCCTGCTTGCAGAGGATGGATTTCTCATGAAGACATCCGCCCTCACGGAGCAAGGAACAAGGAGCGCTTTCAGCCAAGGAATTCTCCATACCGTGGAGCCGGGGGAGAGCATTGGGAGCATCGCCAGAATGAACTTCTTGAAACCCGATACGATCCGATGGGCGAACGGTCTGAAGGAGAACGATCAGGTGAAACCGGGCCAGAAACTTCTGATCCTCCCCGTCGATGGCGTGCTGCATACGGTGAAGAGAGGCCAGAATCTTCAAATGATCTCCGATCTCTACGGAAGCAATGCTGCTGCAATTTCCGGTCAAAATAAGATCCGAGGCGGCTATCTTCTCGCAGGACAAGAGCTGATTATCCCGAACGGAAGACCCATCGTTACCATCGCCGCGCCGGTGAAGAAGCCCGGAAAGCCGACGATTCAGGTACCGACAGGCGGAGGGCCTGTCAGCTTCCCGGAAATAAAAAATTTCTCGATTCAGCCGAGCTATGGGATTTTCCAGAATCCCTGCGACTGTTTCTTCACCCAATACTTCGGACGGTCGCACTTCGGTGTCGACATGCAGCACCGAGGGGGAAGTCCTATTTTCGCTGCGGAAGCAGGCACGGTTACCAGAGCCGACTACGGATGGAACGGAGGGTATGGCAATGTCATCGAGATCGACCATGGCGGCGGCGTCAAGACGCTCTATGCGCACAACAAGAAGATCTATGTCGCGAAAGGGGATACCGTCACCCGCGGTCAGGCCATTTCCTTCATGGGCAATACCGGACGTGTGCACGGACCGACCGGCATTCACCTGCATCTCGAAGTGCACGTGAACGGCGTGAAGAAGAATCCGATGATGTATTTGCAACAGTAGTGGTTAGTAATCAGTGATTAGTGGTTAGCGTATTGATACCACTATAGTTTTATGCATTCTTAAACTAGCCACTAGCCACTAGCCACT
>SXGR01594624.1_pt1 | contig 16398 bp, 15 predicted proteins | sample 3174711 | NCBI WGS metagenome assembly SXGR01 (sample SAMN11356860, study PRJNA531348) | freshwater metagenome | isolation source: freshwater sample F1-60 | place: China: Fuxian Lake, Yuxi | collected 2017-12-25
AGGAGCCCTCGCCGTAGTCTTCGCCAATGATGATGAGCGCGCCCCCAATCACGCCACCGGAGGCGAGGTTTGCGAGTGCATCCGAGGCTACATTGGTGCCGACCGTTGATTTCCAGGTGACCGCGCCGCGAATCGGATAGGTCATGGACGGGGCTAGGGTTGCGGCTGCGCAGGCCTCACTCGCGCTCGATTCGAAGTGGACGCCTAACTGGTCGAGGATGGGGCGCGCATCGGCGAGCACATCCATAAGGTGCGAGATGGGCGCGCCCTGGTAGCCGGCAACGTAGCCAACACCGCACTCAAGCAGTGCCTTGGTAACCGCGAGGATCCCCTCGCCCCGGAACACTGTGCCAGCCGGGACCAGCAGCTGCTCGACTTCCCTCTTGAATGAACGTTCTGCCATGATGAGTCATCCTGTCTTGACGACCGAACGGGGCGTGCGCCCCGCTGCGAAATCCACCAGGCACCCCAACCCTTCGCGGGCGATGGCGTCGAAACATTCATCAGTCCAGCAGAGCGCATGAGGCGTGACGATGACCTGCTCCATGGATAGTAGCGGGTTGGCGGGGTCGACCGGCTCCTGTTCAAAGACATCGAGGCCTGCGCCCGCGATGCGACCGGAGCGAAGCGCATCGATCAGGGCGGCTTCATCGGCCACTGGACCCCGCGCCACATTGATGAAAAAGGCCTCACGCCTCATCTTCGCAAAGCGCTCGGCGTTCATCAGATGACGGGTCTGTTCGTTAAGGATGCAGCACGCGACGACAAAATCGGAGCGGGCGAGCATCTCGTCTAGTGCAACCGGCTCACCCTGCAGAGTCCGAATGGATTGCGGGTCGGCAAACGGATCAGACACCAGCATCTTCCAGCCAAAGGGCGCAGCGAGGGAGAGAATTTCCCGGCCAATGCCGCCCGCGCCAATCATGCCAAGCGTACGACGGGTGAGGCCGAGACCCATGTGGCTGGTGCGTTCATGCCAGCGGCCAGTCCGGGTGAGACGGTCTTTGGTGAAGAGGCGGCCGGCGAGCGCGAAGATGAGCGTGAGCGTGGCAACTGCGACCGGCCGGCGAACCGCCACCGGCGTGTTGGTCAGCATGATGCCGCGTTCAGCGAGCGCCATGGTGTCGACCGAGTCGTAGCCTACGCCATGGCGTGCCACGATTCGTACTCGGCAGTCACCGCGCGCAACGCTGGCCCGCGTGACGCTCGGCGAGTTGACGTATAGACCGTCGTAGCGGGCCACCACGTCGGGAGTGATCTCGCTCAAGGTCTCGGGGATGAGCTCCCAGGTGAGGCCTGGCGCGTTGTCCAATAGCTCGAGCGGGCCTCGCCCGAACGAGGGTTCGCCGTCGGCCTTGATGAGGTCGCTGGTCAGTCCGATTCGAAAGCTCATGCGTCAGTTTCCGGTGCGGCCGGCGTAGGCCGTGAGTTCGCTGGTGGCGGCTGCAAGCAGCCCGGTATCAGTGCCGATCGCAAGCATGTTGTAGCCCAGGTTGCGCGCGCGATCGATCCAGGCGCGGTCGGTTGCCATGAAACCAGCAGACTTTCCATGCGAACGTGCGACCTGCGCGATTCTGCGCATGGCGGTATCGAACTCTGGGTGATCAAACTGCGCCGGAATGCCCATGAAGTTGGACAGGTCAAAGTGCCCGAGCCACAGCACATCGATCCCGGGCACCTGGGCGATGGCCTCAAGATTGGCGAACCCGCGCTCGGTTTCAATCTGCGCGATGACGGTGGTTCGCTGATTGGCGATTTGAATCTTCTGCCCGACATCGCCGCCCAGATAGTCGCACTGGGCAAACCCGAATCCCGCGCCGCGCCGGCCCACCGGCGGGTAGCGGCAGGCATCGACGATGTCTCGCGCCTGATCTGCCGATTCCACCATGGGAATCATTACGCCCCGGGCACCAATGTCGAGCGCCCGCGCCAGATAGGGATATTGCCCGCGCGGAACCCTCACCATGGGCTCGATTGGAAGCCCGCGGCAGGTTGAGAAGAGCCATTTGAGGGTTTCGAAGCCCAGGCCGGTGTGCTCCATGTCGTAGATGACGAAGCGGCATCCGGCGTTGGCCAGAATGGCGGACATGCCAGGTGAAAAGAACTCGAAGGTCATGGCGCCGATTACGGTTTCGCCAGCGGCAAGGGGAGCCTGGAGCGGGTTGGGTTTCATAGTTTTCTGCTGTTTCATAGTGTTCTGCTTGAGTCGGAGAGAAATGACGAATAAGCTTCCGCAGGAGCTCCTTTCAAAAGGGACAGGCTCGCGTACCGGCATCCGCGCGTCGCCCGGGTTTCGGATATAACTATTCAACCACATCCAACAGGAGACAAGATGATGTTCAACAGAATTTCGGCCGCCGGACGGGGATTACTCGTTGCCGCATCACTGGCTGCGTGGCCCTTGGCCGCTTCCGCCCAGACGGTGCTCAAGTTTGGTTTCGGTCTTCCTTCCGAGGCGCACTACGGCGTTGGGGCCGTCTTTATGCAGAAGGCGATTGCTGAACGCATGGGCGGTCGATACAGGATCGAACTATTCCCCAACTTCCAGCTGGGTGGCGAGCGCGAAATGACCGAGGGCGCCCAGCTTGGCACCATCGATCTGGTGACCACGTCCACCGGTCCCGTTGGTAATTTTGTTCCCGACACCCTCATCACTGATATCCCCTTCCTGTTTCGCGACTACGCCCATGCGCGCGGCGTGCTCGACGGCCCGATCGGCCAGGCCATTCTCGATAAATGTCCGTCCAAGGGATTGGTGTGCCTCGCCTGGTCTGAAAACGGTTTCCGTCACATGACGAACAACCGCCGCGAGGTGAAGTCGCCGGCCGATGCCAAAGGTCTCAAGATCCGCACTATGGAAAACCAGGTGCATATGACGGCTTTCCGTACCCTGGGCGCGCTGCCCACGCCCATGGCATTTCCCGAGCTCTTCAGCGCGCTGCAGCAGGGGACGGTGGATGGCCAGGAGAACCCCATCGGCGTGATCGTCTCGGCCAAGTTCGTCCAGGTACAAAAGCACCTCACGCTCTCTGGGCACCTGTATTCGCCCGCACTGGTGCTGATGTCGCCCGCTGCCTACAACAAGATGTCACCTGACGACCGTAAGTTGATCGTTCAGATTGCACGCGAAGGGGCGGCAGTGTCGCGTCAACGGGTCGAACAACTCGAGCGTGAGGGCGTCGAGTCGCTGAAGGCTGCAGGAATGCAGATCCGTGCCCTCAGTCCCGACGAGAAAGCGGCGTTCCAGAATTCGCTCGCCCCCGCCTACGCCGAATACGCGAAGCGCTTCGGTCAGGCCAACATCGACGCCATTCGTAACGCGAAGTAAGGGCAGCGTTCGCGCGTGGCGCAGTCCGGCGCTTCCTTCGGGTTTGCGCTGGTACCCGCGCCAGCGTCGTGCGCATGGGCGGGCGCAGGCGCTGGCGCTTTTTTGGAGAGCTCATCGTGCGACAGTGGATTCTTGCAGCCGACCGGGTGGTCGGTCAGTTCATTCTTGCCCTGGCGTGTATCACGCTCGCCATTGCCGCGCTCTGTGGCGGCTATCAGATCATCACGCGATTTTTACTGCAGGAACCCTCCACCTGGACCGAGGTTCTCACCCGGACGCTTGTCATCTGGAGTGTGTTTCTGGGGCTGAGCGCAGCGCTGCGCGGCGGGGCCTTGTTGTCGGTGGATCTGCTCTACCGGACCGTTGCCCGAACCCGCTACCTGCCGATTCTTCATTTTTCCATCACCGCCGCCACCATGCTGTTTCTGCTGATCGTGGTCTGGTATGGCTGGGACGTGGTGTACCGGGTACGTTTTCAGAATCTGGCCGGGCTCGAGATCCCGATTTCGTGGGCCTACGCGGCCATTCCGGTGGGCGCCATGTTCGGTGTTCTGGGCTTACTCGCGAACTACCTAGACCCCAGACGCGGCGAACTCGAAACCCAGCAGTAATCGTCTGACCCAGCAGGAGCGGCGCTCATGGTTCCCGCAGTTTTCACGATTTTTCTCGCGCTACTCGCGCTTAGCGTGCCGGTTACGGTGGCGATTGGCCTCGCATCAATCGCAGGCATCCAGTTTTTTTCCAACATGCCGATGTTGGAGTCAGCCCGGCAACTCTTCACCTCGATCGACAAGTTTCCGCTGGTCGCTATTCCCTTCTTCATCCTGTCGGGAAACCTGATGGAGGCGGGTGGCATTTCCGAGCGCTTGGTCAATCTGGCGCGAGCCCTGGTGGGCGGCGTGCAGGGCGGGCTTGCGATGAGTTGCGTGCTCACCTGCATGATCTTCGCCGCGGTGTCGGGGTCCAGCGTGGCCACCACCTTTGCTATTGGCGCAATTCTCATTCCCGCGATGGTTCGCTACGGTTACCCGGTTCAACGTGCGGCGGCGCTGCAGGCCTCATCTGCTGAACTCGGCGTGATCATCCCCCCCTCCATTCCTATGATTCTTTATGGGGTGTCGGCCGAGGTGTCAGTGGGCGAGATGTTCATCGCCGGTTTTGGTCCGGGATTTCTGATCGGTGGCGCATTGATTTTATTTATTTTCGTCTGGTCCAAGGTCACTGGCCACGGCAAACGTGACGGCGAGGGGCGACTCGAGTTGGCCGTGGCCTTCAAACAGGCAAGTCTCGCGCTTCTCATGCCGGTGGCGGTACTGGGCGGCATTTACGGCGGCGTGTTCACACCCACCGAGGCGTCAGTCACCGCGGTGTTCTACGCGCTGATTGTCGGTATGTTCGTCTATCGCAAGATCAGCTGGCGCGATCTGATTCGCGCGCTTCAGAAAACGGTGGTATCCACCACTGTGATCATGCTGATCATCGCGACCGCGGGCTTGTTCGCGTTTCTCATCACGCGCGCGGGTGTACCGGCCGCGGTGGGTAGCTGGGTAGCGGCTAATTTTGATGGCCCGATCGCTTATCTGATTGGGGTGAATGCGTTCCTTTTCGTGATTGGCATGTTTATCGAGACCGGCGCCGCGATTGTGGTGCTCGCGCCGATCCTGGCCCCAGTTGCCATTCAGTTTGGTATCGATCCTGTGCACTTTGGCATCATCATGGTGGTCAATCTTGCGCTTGGCATGATCACGCCGCCCTTCGGTGTGAACCTGTTTGCGGCCTGTACGGTTGCGAAAATTTCGTACGATGAGATCATCTTGCCGATCATGCCTTACGTGGCGGTGGTGGTGGCCTGCCTTGCAGTGATCACGTTCGTGCCCGAACTGAGTCTGTGGCTGCGTGATCTGGTGTACCGTTAGCCGGCTCAGTGCGGCAGTCACTACCACCGCGAGCGCTGTGCTAACGGCCGTCGGCGAGCGCCGCAGCGCGTCGAGAAAAGCGCTCATCAGTGCTGTTCGCAGCTGCGTTCCAAACGGTGCGAGGCGCCTGGGCTTGCGACTGGCCCTTCAAGCCGGGCCAGATGGTTGTAGCTTGTCAGCAGGGGGTTTAACCCGACCGTGACAAAGGGCAAGCAGAGCGCTGTAACTTAGGCAATCCTGCCGGTTCGCGCGAGCGATACTGCGGCCGCCACGATCACCAGCACACAACCGGCGAGTGCAAAAACTGCTGTTACCTCGGTGAGCTGGCGCCGCTCGAGTGTGAGCCGCGAGCTGAGCTCTTTGTAGATTCGACGCAGGTCGAGCGCATCGTTCGCACGGAAATAGTCGCCCAGCGTGATGTCGGCGATCTTCTTCAATGCATCCTCATCGAGTCGTACCCGCATCGACATGCCTTGAGCGTTGAGCGTGATGCCTTCTGGCGTACCTACGCCGACGGTGAAGATGCGAACGCCATGCTGCGCGGCGAGTTCGGCCATCTTGAGCGTATCCGGCCCGGTGTTGCCCTGGCCGTCAGTGAGCAGGACGATCGCCGCACTGCGGTTGGATCCTGGCTCCGCTGGGGGGTTGGTCTTGGGCGGTTCCGGGCTACCTGGGCGGGCGCCCTGCGCCGTGGCGCCGGCTGCGCCGGTGCCATCACGTCCCGGCGCTCCGCGCAGCGGCGCGCCGCCAGCGCCTGGCCGAGGCCCGTCGCCCGAGGCCTCATTGAGAATTTTCTGCGCGTCGATGCCTGCGCCTGGCAGCAACTCGGCGAGGCTTACCAGAATGCCGCTGCCGATGGCTGAGCCACGCTGGAGCTGCAGTGAGTCGATCGCCTGGTACAGATCGTCCCGCTCGCTCGTGGGAGACTGAACAACCGCAGCGGTGCCCGATATGGCGACCACACCGACCCGCAGCCGCGATGGCATGCCATCTATAAAACTGCGGGCAGCAGCCTGTGCGGCTTCGATACGACTGGGTTTGACATCTGCGGCGCGCATGCTACCCGAGGTGTCGATCGCCAGAATGACTGACTCGACCGCCGTGGGCATGAGCAGCATGGCCCGGGGGCGAGCCACGGCGATGAGCAGCAACGCAAGCCCGGCCAGCGCGATCAAGCCTGGCCCATAGCGACCCATGAAACCCCACAGGCCAGCGTGCGCGAGCGCCTGAGGGACCATGCCAGGATAGCGGGAATGGGCTCGCGAACGGGCGAAACGAAGCAGCAGCATCGCGAGCGCCGCCACCGGTACGATTGCGAGCAGCCAGAGAAGTATCGGCCACAGAAAGCTGAGGGTCCGCAGATCAATCATGGCATGCGGTTCCGTCAGGCCGGCCGCGATGCTGCGGCTGCACCGAACGCGCCTGCGGACAGCTGCGAGCGGCGCTTTCGAAGCTGCAGGAAGCGGAGCAGCGATTCATCGAGTGGCTCATCGGTGGCGAGTTCAAGGCAATCCACGCCGCTGCGCGCCAGCGCCTCGCGAAGCTGCGTTTCACGCGTGCTCGCAGCCTGGGCGAAGCGCTCCCGAAAGCGGCGGTTGCTGCTGTCCACCCACAGTAACTCGCTGGTTTCGGCGTCGCGCAGCGCGATCATTCCGAGGTCGGGCAGCTCGACTTCAAGGGGATCGAAGAGCCTGACTGCCACCACGTCGTGGCGTCGGGCGAGCTGCAACAGCGCCCGATCCCAGCCAGGCAGGCTGATGAAATCGGACACGACAAACACCACCGACCGCCGCTTGATCACCGCGAGCGCATCAGAGAGCACTGCGCCCAGTTCGGTGGCATCGTGAGGTGTGCCGCCGGCGTGTGCGGCCTCGATACTTCGCATCAGATGGAGTACATGCCGACGCCCTGACCGCGCCTGTACGATAGCGTTGTCGTGATGACCGCCTGTATGGATCAGTGCACCGATCCGGTTGCCGCGGCGTGTGAGCAGCCGAGCCACCACGGCGCTGAATTCGAGTGCAAGTGTGCGCTTGGAAATCTGCCGCGATCCGAAGTCGACCGAGCCAGAGAGGTCAAGCAGCAGCCACGCCGCTACCTCCCGGTCCTCCTGATGCTCACGGACATAAGGCACCTGCAGCCGCGCCGTGACGTTCCAGTCGATATGGCGAACATCGTCGTGCGGCATGTATTCGCGCAGATCCGCCAGGTCAAAGCCGCTGCCCCTGAAAAGCGTGCGGTAATCGCCCTGTAAAATGCCATCGAGTCGGCGTACGACCGTCCACTCGAGCTTTTTCAGCAGCCGCTCGGGATCGGTTCTTACGGTTTGAAGAGCCGGGCCGCCCGAAGCTGTCGCTGCCCCGGATGCGGCCGCTTCAGAGCGGTCTGTAATTCGCTTGCGAAACCAGCCAAACATGAGAGGGTGCGTTCCTCAGCCGGCCGGATCAGGCCGACTCTCCCAGCCTGACATGGGTGGAGAGCGGCGTGTCGGGCGCAGGAATGGCGCGCAGCAGCTTACCGATCAGTTGATCGGGCGAGAGGTTTTCGGAGAGCGCCTCATAGCTCAGCACCAGGCGGTGACGAAGCACATCAGCCACCAGGTCGATCACATCGGCAGGTAGCACGTAGCTGCGTCCCCTCAGCAGGGCGAGGGCGCGGGCGCCTTCTATCATGCTGATCGTGGCGCGCGGGCTGGCACCGAAGCCGATGTAGCGCGCGAGCTCCGGCAGACCGCAGGCGGCTGGGTTACGGGTGGCGGCCACGATTTTCACCGCGAACTGCACCAAAGCCGGATCGACGTAGACCCGCCGGCATTCGGCCTGCAGCGCGGCCAATTCCTCGGTGGTGGCCACCGGCGAAACTTCAATCGCCGGGCCGGTGACGCGCTCGACAATGACGAACTCTTCCTCCTCGGTCGGATAGCCCACCAGCACCTTCATCATGAAGCGATCAACCTGAGCCTCGGGCAGCGGGTAGGTACCTTCGGTTTCGATCGGGTTCTGAGTGGCCATCACGAGGAAGGGGTTGGGCAACCGATGGGTTTCGCCAGCGATGGTGACCTGGCGCTCCTGCATTACTTCGAGAAGCGCGCTTTGAACCTTGGCGGGTGCGCGATTGATTTCGTCGGCGAGCAGGAGGTTGGTGAAGACCGGGCCCAGCGCTGTGAAGAACTCGCTGGTTTTCTGGTTGAAGACACGCGTTCCGACCAGATCTGCAGGAAGCAGATCGGGAGTGAACTGGATACGCTTGAAAGTGCCCCGCAGTGTTCGCGCGAGTGTATTCACCGTGAGCGTTTTGGCGAGCCCCGGTACACCCTCAACCAGCAGGTGACCTCTGGCCAGCATGGCCACCAGCACGCGTTCCAGGAAGGCATCCTGTCCCACGACAATCCGTTTGACCTCATAGAGCACCTGCTCCATTCGGGCGGCGACTTCATTTCGCAGCGGGGCGGTGCCCGGCCGATTCCAGGCGGGGTTCGATTCCTGGACTTGCATGGGACACGCTTCCTGTAGGTTCAGAACGGGGGAATACCGATCGCGGTACCAGCACTTTCTATGGTGACAGCGAAGCCAATGCCGACGAATGTTCGCGCCGAGGTGGGGTTGAGAATGGCGGTGACAATCCCTACCACTTCGCCTGACAGGGTGACGAGCGGGCCACCTGAATTACCCGGGTTGGCCGCGGCGTCGAATTGTATGAGGCCTTTTAAGGGACGCTCACCCTCTCCGGATTTGAATTCGCGATTGAGACCGGACACCACGCCGGCGCTGACTGATGGGCCAATACCGAACGGAAAGCCGACGGCCACGACCTCGTCGCCCGGCGCCAGACGGTTGCTCGCGCCGAGCGTGGCCGGAGGCAGATCATCAGGAATTCCCTTGGGCTTGAGCACGGCGAGGTCGTTGTCAGGCTGGGCGCCTGCAAGCGTGGCAGTGGTTTCGCTGCCGTCAAAAAACGTGACGCGAAGTTCCTCGGCGCCAGCCACCACATGCAGATTGGTCAGCAGCGTGCCGTCTTCCATGATGACCACGCCTGTGCCCGTCCCCCGTTCTTTGAGGCCTGCTTCGGGCTCGCTGGGGTCCACCGCATAGCCGCGAATTCTGACCACCGATTGCCGGACGGCCTCGGCTGCGCGAGCGGCGCGCGATGGCAGGTCGCGGGTTTCGAGTGTGTGGAGCACGGCTGCGTCGATGTCCTCCTGGGTCAGCATGACCTGGGGTGGGGTGAGCGCGTCGCGGATCAGAACGAGTGCCAGGGCGAGCACGATGCCGGCAATAAATGCCGAGGCCTGGCCGTAGCGTGCGAGGCGCGACCGGAGGCGGGCTCGTAGCCCCTGCACGCGTGGGGCTTCCAGGGGGCTGCTGGTGTTGAGGCGTTCGGCGGGTTGCGTCGGGCCGCTGGGTAAGGCCGCGCGACTGGGCTCTGGCGCGGCTTGCTGCCTGGGCGCGCCGCTTGCCGGAGAGCGGTCTTCGCTGGGACGTGACCGGCTGCTGTAGAGCGAACCGCGGCGCATGGCTGGAAGCTGACCCTGGATTGCTGTCGATGGTAGAGTGGGACATTAGCATTGAATCCAAAAGCCGTGCGATTCATCTGGCCCGATTTCCTCTGGGGTCTGCTGGTGCTGCCGCTCCTGGTGGCACTGTATGTATGGCTCCTTCGCCGCCGTCGGCGAAACGCTGTGCGCTACGCGAGCCTGACCCTGGTCCGACAGGCGATGGGTCCCGGTCAGCGCTGGCGCCGTCACATGCCGCCTGCGCTGCTCCTCGTCAGTATTGCGGTGGGCCTGGTTGCGGCAGCGCGCCCAGCGGCCAATGTGGTGTTACCCGCCGACTACATGACAATCGTGCTGGCGATCGATGTGTCGCGCAGCATGCTCGCCAACGACGTCGAGCCCAACCGCATCCACGCGGCCCAGGTGGCGGCCCGCGAATTCATCCGTGAGCTTCCTGATGGTATCCGGGTGGGTATCGTCACCTTCGCGGGGTCGGCTCAGGTCGTGCAGGGCGTCACCGACCGGAAGGAAGACCTGCTTGCGGCCATCGACCGGTTCCAACTGCAGCGAGCCACCGCTACCGGTAGCGGCCTGCTCGTGGCGCTTGCCACGCTCATGCCTGAAGCGCGTGTCGATCTCGAGTCACTGCTCTATGGCCAGGGCTTCGGCCGAGACGGCGGCCGCACCAAGGGGGCGATGGAAAGCCGAGCCGCGCCACCCGCTCCCAAGGCCGCGCCAAAGGCGCTGGCTGCGGCGGTCGCCCCAGGCACGTATACCGGCGGGGCAATCGTGCTGCTTTCCGATGGCCGGCGAACCAACGGCCCCGACCCGGTAATGGCTGCCCGCAAAGCGGCCGAGTTGGGGGTTCGTGTCTACACCGTCGGCTTCGGCACCCCAAACGGCTCCATTCCTGGGTTCGAGGGTTGGTCGTTTTACGTGCGATTGGATGAAGAGGCGCTGAAAGCGGTTGCCAAGGTCACCGAGGCCGAATATTTCTATGCAGGGTCGGCGGTCGATCTGCGGAAGATCTATCAGCATCTCACCTCGCGCTTTGCGCTCGAACGCCGCGATACGGAAGTCGGGGCGTTGTTTGCGGCCGCTTCTGCCTTGTTTGGGCTACTTGCCTTCGGGTTATCTGCGATCTGGTTCCGGCGCTCGGTCTGAAAGGTCTCGCCCGGTTTCGAGCGGCACCTTGCGCACGACCCAACCGGTTCTCTGCCGTCCGTCAGGCCGGGTCCACAAACTGCGCCGTGCGCTTTTCCAGTTGCGCGCGCACTGCCTCGCGCTGGTTGGGGCGTTCCATGATCGCGATCTGTGCGTCGGACTCGCGTTGCAGGCGGGGGCCCTGATTCCGCGAATAGGCGGCTGCCACCAATGCTTTGCTGGCACGGATCGCGTCGGGATTGCGTGAGGCGATGTCCCCGGCCATGGCAAGCGCTGAGTCCAGCGGTGTATCGCTCAGCTGGGTGGCAAGCCCCATCGCGACCGCCTCGGCGCCACTGACCGCGCGGCCGGTGTAGGCAAGATCGCGAATCCGGTCAGCGGGCATGAGTTCAGGCAACACAATGAAAGCACCCATATCGGCAACGATACCCCAGCGGATTTCCAGGAGCCCCAGCTTGGCCTCCGGCGAGACGATCCGGATGTCGGCGCCGAGCGCGATCTGCAGACCACCCCCCAGGGCGGCGCCGTGAACGGCGGCGATGACGGGCACAGGAAGACTCCGCCAGACCATCGCTGCGTACTGCGGCACATTGCAGTCTCCGTGCGAGCGGGGACCCAGCCGCAGTGATGCGGCGCTGTCGGTATCGCCGGCCATGGCCTGGAAGCGCCCCATGTCGAGCCCTGCGCAGAAAGCCTTGCCCACACCCGACAGCACGACCGCCCGCAGGCCAGGCAGGGTTCGTAGCCGATCGCCTGTTGCGATGAGCGCATCGAACATGGCGTCGTCAAGCGCGTTGAGTTTGTCCGGGCGATTGAGCCGGACGTCGGCCACCCCCTGGTCGATTGTGACCAGAACCCGCGTGTCGTCGGTCGCTGACATGTCCGATTCTCCGGCCGTTGCTGAACCGGATCAGTATAGGCCCGCGCTCAGCCGCCTGCGGTAGGTGCCTACAAGGACAGGGTCGCCGCACAACTCAAACGCCGCCAGCATGACTTTGCGCGCTGCGTCCTCACGAAATTTCCGGTCGCGGCCGATGATCTCCAGGCACAGATCCATGCACGCCTGCCACTGCCCCCGCAGCAGCAGCGACTGGGCGAGCAGCAGCCGGTTCTCGAGGCTGTCGGAGGCGGCAAGCGCGCGCTGCAATTCGCTTTCACCCCGGTCGCTCTCGGGCAGCGCCGAGATAGCCCGCGCGGCGTCCAGCAGTTGCCCCACAGCCGCAAGCGCCAGGTCGCTTCGGGCTGCGGTGCGAATCGGCTCGAACGCCGTGGCCGCCTCGGTCGTTCGATTCATCGAGAGCAACAGTCGGACGTAGTCGGCGCGGACCTTGTCCTGCGCTGGGTTTGTGGCCAGTGCGGTAGCGTAGGCAGAGACTGCCTCCTCCAGGCGTCCCGTCGCCACCGCGTCCTGTGCCTCACGCAGATGATCATCGCCCGGCCGGGGCAGGTGCAGGCCGAGAAAGGCGTGAATCTGGCCCTCCGGTTTGGCCCCGACAAAACTGTCTACAGGTGCGCCGTTGCGAAACAACATCACCAGCGGGATGCTGCGCACCCGAAAACGGGCGGAGAGCTGCGGGTTTTCATCCGAGTTGATCTTGACCAGTCGGACCTGGCCCTCCAGCGCCTTTTCAACCCGCTCGAGCGCAGGGCCGAGCATCCGGCAGGGGCCGCACCAAGGCGCCCAGAAGTCGACCAGAACGGGTTGAGTAAACGAGACGCGGATGACTTCGCTTTCGAAGGATTGTTCGTTGACGTCAATCATGGAAGTGTCGGAGAAGACGGGTGGATTGGCGGAGGTGCTGCGTCATCCTTGTCGATTCTAGGGCAAGCGGCGCAGCCTTCAAGTGTCCCGGGTATCCTCCGCGACGACTCCATCATGAATGATCTTTCATTATCTTTGCGACTGGCGGCGCGCGACTGGCGCGCGGGCGAACTTCGCCTATTGATCGCTGCGTTGGTGATCGCAGTCGCTGCGATTGCGAGCGTAGGCCTGTTCGTCGACCGTATGCGTACCGCCCTGTCCCTTCAGGCGCGCCAGCTGCTGGGTGCCGATCTGGTGCTGGCGGCGGGCCGTGAGCCTGGTGCCGCTCTGTTGCGCGAGGCTGCGTCGGAGTCGCTCGCAGCGGTTCGCACCGTGTCCTTTCCAAGTATGGCGTTGGCGGGCGAGCGTTCGGTTCTGGTCTCGCTCAAGGCGGTCGAGCAAGGCTATCCGCTGCGTGGCGCTGTTCGGGTGACCAGCCAGCCGGGTGCGCCGGACGCACCAGCTGATTCAATTCCTGCTCGAGGCGAGGCGTGGGTGGACGCGTCACTCCTTTCGCCGCTCGAGATCAGCGTTGGCGGCCGCATTGAATTGGGTGACAGATCCTTTCGGGTCACGCGGCTTGTCACCCTCGAACCTGACCGTGGTGCGAGCTTCATCAACTTCGCCCCGCGGGTTCTGATTGCACTGGATGATCTCGCGGCTACCGGCCTTGTCCAGCCGGCTAGCCGGGTCAGCTGGCGCCTGCTGGTGGCGGGGTCAGCCCAGGCTGTCGGGCGGTTCGAGCAGCGTATCCGTGAATTCGATGGCCAGAATCTTCGGATCGAAACAGTCGACAACGGACGCCCCGAACTCAGCGCCACTCTGAAGCGGGCGGAGCGCTTTCTGTCGCTGGTCGCGCTTCTGACAGTGCTGATTGCTGCGGTGGCGATCGCTCTGGGGGCGCGCCGATTCGCTGAACGGCATCTGGATGGCTGCGCGGTCATGAAGGCTGCCGGTCTGGGTCAACGGCGACTGGTGCGGCTCCTGTTGCTGGAATTGCTATGGGTTGGGGTAGTGGGTGGTCTGGTTGGCGCCGCCCTGGGTGCGGTGTTCCAGCAGTTTCTGGCCGACGCGGTCGCACCGATGCTGGGTGTGAGGCTGCCCGCGCCAGGGTGGGTGCCGTTTGCGCAGGCGCTGATCACCGGCCTCATCCTCCTCCTGGGGTTCGGTGGCTGGCCAGTTCTGAGACTCGCCGGCGTGCCACCTCTGCGCGTGCTGCGGCGCGAGTATTTGCCTGGCCGTGCCAACCTGTGGGGAGCGTTGGTGGTGGCTGTTCTGGCGTTTTCGACGCTGCTCGCGTGGCTCGCTGGCGACCGCCAGCTTGCCCTGATCGCTGCAGGCGGGTTCGCTGCGGCTACCCTGATGTTTATTGTTGTATCGGCCCTGGCGGTCTGGGTGGTCACCCTGATTCGGCGCGCTGGCCCGGTGGCAAGGCGTCCGTTGCTCCGACTGTCAATCGCATCCTGGAGCCGGCGGCGCTCCCTTGCGATCGCCCAGACGGCGGCGCTTTCAGCCGGCATCATGGCACTGCTGCTACTCACCATCACGCGGACCGACCTCGTCGACGCGTGGCGTCGCGCAAGTCCACCTGATGCCCCCAACCGATTCGTCATCAATATTCAGCCTGATCAGCGCGAAGCGGTCGAACAGGCGCTGGTGACAGGGCGTATTGCGGCCGACTTGCAGCCCATGGTGCGCGGGCGGCTGATTGAGGTGAATGGAAAAGACGCCACTCAGCATGTGCCGGCGGGGGAACGCGCGCAACGTCTCGTCGAGCGCGAATTCAACCTCTCCTATGGCGCCCAGCCGCCGGCCCACAACACGGTCGTGGCCGGGCGCTGGTTCGATGCGTCGGCGATGGAGGTCTCGGCCGAACTGGGAATCCTGAAGACACTGGGCCTCAAGATGGGCGATAGCGTGGTGTTCGACGTGGCCGGAGAGCGGGTGGAGGTGCGCATCACCAGCGTGCGCAAACTTGCCTGGGATTCCATGCGGGCAAACTTCTTCATGATCCTGTCGCCGGCTGCGCTTGACGATCGGCCCACCACCTTCCTCACCGCATTCCATCTGCCGGCTGCCTCGCCGGCACTGGATCAGCAACTGGTCCGTCGCTTCCCCAATCTCACGGTTTTCGATACTGGACATCTGGTGCGGCAGGTGCAGCTGATGCTCGATCAGGTGGTCGCTGCAGTACAGTTCCTTTTTGTGCTCACGCTTGCGGCAGGACTCACCGTGCTCTGGGGGGCTTTGCTGTCTTCGAGGGACGAGCGAATACGTGAGGCTGCGCTCATGCGTTCGCTGGGCGCCTCGTCGCGTTTCCTGTCGCGGGCGCAGCATACAGAGCTTGCGTTCGGCGGGGCGCTGGCCGGACTGCTGGGCGCGTTGGGGGCCATCGCGGTGGGCTGGGTACTGGCCGAGGTGATTTTCGGGTTCGAGTATCAGCCGCGCTGGCAGGTGATTCCTGCGGCCATGGCTGCCACCGCATTTCTAACGGTACTCGCGGGCTGGTTCGGGTTACGCGACGTGCTGCGCGCGCCGGTTCGCACGAGTCTTTCTTCATGAGTGACGCTCCGACAGCGTTCGATGCGCTGGGCGGCGAACCCGCTGTGCGGGCGCTGGTCGACCGCTTTTACGATCTGATGGACCTCGAAGCCGACTATGCCGCTATCCGTGCACTGCATCCGCCTGGACTCGACACTTCGCGCGACAAATTATTCTGGTTTCTGTCTGGCTGGCTGGGCGGGCCGTCTCACTACGTCGAGCGATTCGGCCATCCGCAGCTGCGCGCCCGCCATCTGCCGTTTTCCATCGGCATTCGCGAACGCGATCAGTGGCTCGCCTGCATGGCGCAGGCGATGAGGGAGCTCGAAATTTCCCCTGCTTTATCCGATCCATTGGCCGAAGCGTTCCACGGCACGGCTGACTGGATGCGTAACCGGGCTGGCTGACAACCCTGCCCGGTTTGATCGGGGTCGCGTAAACAAAAGCCTCCCCGGATGCTGTGTGACTGACGGCGGTCAGGCACATACCGGGGACGAAACGCGTGCTCCGGTCGCTGCTCAGCCTGCGCCTTTGGCAAGTGAATACACCGTCGTACTTCGCGCGCCCGACCGGCAATAGGCCAGAATCGGCCGGGGCAGGCGGGCGAGTTCCTGCTTCAGCGTAACCGCTGCGCCCTCGGCTGGGTAGGCTGCCCCGACTGGCAGGTAGACATACTGCATCCCTGCCGCCTCGGCTGCTGCCTGCATCTGCGCGCTGGGCGCCTGCGCGGATTCTTCGCCATCTGGGCGATTGTTGATGACGCTGCGGAAACCCGCGTCGGCAAGCTGCTTCATGTGTTCGGGGGCCAACTGGCCGGCAACCGCATAGTCGCTGTCGATATAGCGAATCATGATGGTCCTGTCGCGTGAAAGTCAGATCGGTATTTTACCGGGTGACGCGAAGGTTTCGCATCGTGAAAAATCGATGTTGCTTCGCAGCGTTGATTTTTCTCATTGTGAAAAACTAATTTTCATAATACGAAAAAATATCCTAACTAACTGATTTTATGAAAACAATTCCTGATTAGGAACCTGTCTCAGCATGCTCACCCCCTGATGCCTTTTTTCGACAGCGGCTTGGTTTTCGCCACATCGACGATGAGGCTGGCGATGAGGTTGCGCAGGTCGAACCGTTGATTGAATCGGTACGCAAAAGC
>SXGR01076545.1_pt1 | contig 16393 bp, 18 predicted proteins | sample 3174711 | NCBI WGS metagenome assembly SXGR01 (sample SAMN11356860, study PRJNA531348) | freshwater metagenome | isolation source: freshwater sample F1-60 | place: China: Fuxian Lake, Yuxi | collected 2017-12-25
AAGAACGTCGAAGGCGATCGCTACCAGTTCACCGAGTACGTGACCGATGAAGCCAAGCAATTCCTCGCCGAACGCTACGGGTACAAGGAGTTCCTGCCGAAGCCGGCTCCGGCGGTGACCAAGGCGTAAGCGGGCGGTTCGAGCAAGTTGGGAGCATTTGAGCCTACTGGAGGCAAGGGAACTATCCGCCGCGATGTGATCGAGCGCGGCGGCTCAACCGAAGGTTGGTACGGAGGGCGCGATGGCGAAACGCTTTAACATTCGGATGGCCGGCGTCGGGGGACAGGGGGTCGTCACCGGCTCGCACATTCTGAGCACGGCGGTCATCAACGCGGGCGGGGAAAGCACGATCGTCCCGTTCTACGGCTCCGAAAAGCGGATGGCGCCGGTGGAGAGCTATGTGCGGGTGTCCGACGAGCCGATCTATGAGATCGGGGAGATCACGTTCCCGCACATCATCATCATTTTCCACCCGCAGGTCATCACGCACGGCAAGTCTTACACGATGCCCTTCTACTTCGGGCTGAAAGAGGACGGGGTCGCGTTGATCAATAACGATGGGCCGATGAAGCTGCACAAGGATCAGGCCCGCGAGTTGGAGGAGCGCCGCGCGAAACTCTACTACCTGCCGGCGACGAAGCTCTCGCTGGAGGTGGCCGGGATGGATCTGGCGACCAATATGGCGCTGATGGGCGCGATCGGCTGCATCACCGGCCTGACCACCATCGCCGCGTTGGAGCAGGCGGTGAAGGACCGGTTTCTCGGCAAGGGGTTTGTCGTGTCGGGCGGCACCGCGGCCCTGGACAGCGTGGTCGAGCGGAAGTTCAAGAAGAAGCAGGAACTGATCGATAAGAACGTGGCGGTGATCAAGGCCGGCTGGGATTTTGCGGCTGAGCACGGCTGGGATGAAATCAGCAAGGCCGCCAAGAAGGCGGAAGCCGCCGCGGCGCGAGTCTGACCACCCTAGAAAAGAGGAAGCTCCATGTATCTTGTGGCCGATATCAACGTCGACATCTGCGCCCAGACGAGCTGTAAGCTCTGCACCCAGTTCTGTCCCGAGGCAAACACGATCCTCTACAACGACCAGGCCGGGAAAGACAAAGGATACAAGTACGGCGCGGCCTACGTGGCGGTGGACCGGTGCAAGGGCTGTGCGCAATGCGTCTGGGTCTGCGACAACATGGCCAAGCACAACGCGATCAAGATGATCATGATCGACCAACTTCCCAACGCCGCCATCACCGACAACGTGGTGTACGGCGAGAAGAGCACCATCGCCGTGCTGGCCAGCCCGGTTGTCGGCTAAAGGGAGACAGAACGAGTGAAGACGACGGAACAGAAACCAGAACGGATCATCGTGCCCGGCCCGGCCGGGTTTCATCCCCCTTCCGCCGCGCAGTTGGGCGTGATGCTACCCGATCCCGGCCAGGGGCTCATGTACGGACTCCTTGAGCCTCGCGAAGACGCGGTCATCGAAGAGATCGCCATGAAAATGCTGACAAACCCCAACGCGACGCTCTTCCCAGGCCCGATGGTGCTCTGGGCCTGGAACGATCATGCGGTAGAGAAGGCCAAGGCGGTGCTGGAGATCGCGGCGCAGATCCCCAACGTGCTGATCATCCCCATGCCGGACTACCGGCCCAAGTACCCCAAGATCGACCATGAGGAAGTGATCAACCCGAACCATCCGAATCTGACGATCTGGGGCAACAAGATCGAAGCCTGCATCTTCATCGGCGTCCATTGCCACTATGCCAACCTGACCTTGAAGATGATCCGCGCCGGCACAAACTGCTGCACCAGCGCGATCTGTGCAGAGCAGGGCCATGAAGACGCCATGCTCACGATCCGGGATGCGGACGCGGCCAAACTCCGAAAAGTCGCTCAGATCTTCAAGCGGGTGCGCGAGAGCATGGGGCTCAAGCTGCCGGAGAACGGCGAAAACGTCCGCTTCACGGGCACTCAGTCGAAGGTGCACGGGGGCAAGACCCACACGAATCCGCTGGTCTTCATGCCCACGCCTGGCGGTGCGGCCGGGGCGGCGGCGTTCGGCCACAAGCCGGAACAGATGAAGCGCGAAGGGTAAGGTCGCACGACCTCACCGATACACAGAGAGGTGCAACGATGAGCGAGTCCCTGGATACCGAAGTTAAAACCAATCCGCAGGGCGACCCGATCACCAGCGTGGCGGCTCCCAAGCCGACCGAGGTGAAGAAAGATCCGCATGCGGATGCCAAGAAGCAGCGGGTGGTCACGCCCGAGCACATGTTCTTCGAGGCGAAGCGAACCAAGGAATTCATCACGGGGAGCGAAGCGGCCAAGGAGGCCGTGCGGCGCTCGAACGTGGACCTGTCGATCGCCTATCCGATCACGCCGCAGAGCGAAACCATGCAGCTCATCGGCGTGCTCTACGGCGAAGGGTACGTCAAGGAGTACTACCGCGGCGAAGAGGAATACGGCGTGATGTCCGCGATCGCCGGCGCTTCCCGCGCGGGCGTGCGCTGCTTCACGGCCACGGCGGGACCGGGCACGCTGCGGGGGATCGAGCCGATCGCCTCCTGGCCCGGCCACCGGCTGCCGGCCGTCTGCATGTTCACCTGCCGCGTGGTCAACGCGCCTCTGGCCATCCAGCCGGACAACATCGAGGTCTCCTACCTGCTGAACTGCGGGATGATCGTGTTCCATGCCGAGAACCAACAGGATATGTTCGACTTCATCATGAAGGCGTTCATCATCAGCGAGATGAACGACGTGACCCTGCCAGTCGGCGTCTGCTGCGACGGCTTCTTCGTGACCCACGCCCGCGGCTACGTGCACATGCAGGAAAAGGGCATCAAGCTGCCGCCCAGGGAAGCCTGGCGGGGCGCGGTGCCGGTGCTGGACGCGGAGAACCCTCCGGCCAGGCTGTCTCGCGACGCGCCGGTTCAGAAGTCCAACTTCATGGCCTACAACATCCACGCGGTCTGGCAGCAGGAAGTCTGGGCGGCGGTGGAACGGTCTAGGAAGTACATCAACAAGTTCATGGGCGGCCTTTGCTCGGCGGAGAACATGGACAAGGCCGACGCCGTGATCATTGCCTCGGGCAGTGCGGCGGCTCAGTCCCGCGAAGCGGTGCGGCTCTGCGCCGACAAGGGCATCAAGGTCGGTCTCATCAAGGTCCGGTCGCTACGGCCCTTCCCGACGGAAGAACTGCGGCAGCTCTGCAAGAACACCAAGCTGATCGTGATCCCCGAATTCAACTATGTCGGGTGGCTGGCCCGGGAAGTGGCGACGGCGATTTACGGCCACTCCAAGGCGAAAATCATTGCCGGCCCGCACGTGTACGGAGGCCAGTCCATGCCGGTGGAGCTGATCGTGGACGAAGTCGAGTCCGGGTTGACCGGTAAGAAGTCCACCAACGTGCCGCTGTCGGCCATCATGGGCACGGACGTGGATCAGGGTGCCGTGTCCCACTTCATGCAGAACATCTGATCGAGCTGTTCGCGTGAGAAACACAAGAGCCCGATCCCCTCAGGGGTCGGGCTCTTTGTTTTCCGGCGGTCAGCTCTCAGCATTCAGCTGCCAATCAACCGACAACTGATCACTGCTTACTGCTTCAACTCTGGATATCGTCCTGGATCATCTCTTCGCTGTCCGGCATGCCGTAGGCGATGAACTTGGCGTAGGAGAGATAGATCGAGCTGCTGTCGCGCATGGCCCTGGCTCCGTGGGTCATCCGTTCCAGCTTGGTGGCATCGGCGGATTCGGCCGCCCGGAGGATTTTGACATGGTCTTCGAGCGCCTGGTTATATTGGTCCATGGCCCGTTCGACCGCCAGATAGGCTTGCATGATCGGGTCTGTCATCGTCGCGGCTCCCTAGTAGGTCAAGGGTAGTTCAAGATACACTAGGACCTTTCTAACGGTCAACCGGCTGCATGACTCGAATCCTCTCAGCATCTCTTGTGAACGTCCTGGCGACAGTGTCCGGGGTGACCGATCCGGAATCCCTGGAAGCCCGATTGCCGCAATTGTGCCAGGGCGTGGAATCGCTCTCGCAGCTCTTCACCAGGGACCGGCAAGACCTCCGGAATTCCTATCTGGATCGGGACCAGCTCCGGGCTGCCTACCTGGCCTATTACCTCCCGGTGAACCTCGCTAAAGTCCAGGCCTTGCTGCAAGAAATGCCCCTGCCCAAGGCGGCTGGCCAAGGGAGCGGCGGACGATTCAGGGTCCTGGATCTCGGCGGCGGGCCTGGCACCACGGGGCTCGCGGTGCTGGACTGGCTGCACTCCACCGAGGCCCTGCGCGATGTTGAGGGCGAGATTGTGACCGTAGAACGGTCGGTCCAGGCCCTGGCCCTATGCGAGAGGCTATGGAGCGTCTATCAGTCCATCGAGCCAAGGCCTGGCCTGCGTCTGGTCCCGGTCAAGGGAGACATAGGCAGGTGGAGTGCAGGCAGGTTTCCGGCGAGCGTGGCCAAGGGGACCTACGATCTGATCGTCATGGGGAATGTCGTGAACGAACTGTTCGCAGACGCCTGCGATCCGATCACGCGGCGGGCCCAATTGCTCCGCGACCTGCTCGGCCTTCTGCATCCGCAGGGCACCATGATGATCGTGGAACCGGCCCTACGCGACACCTCCAGGCACTTGCTCCAGCTCCGGGACCAGTTGGTGGCGGACGGGGCCTGCAACCTCTACAGTCCCTGTCTGCACGAGCATCCCTGCCCGGCTTTGGTGAAGGAAGACGACTGGTGCCATGAAGAGAGACCCTGGGAGCCGCCTCCGGTCGTCGCGGCCATTGACCAGAGGGTGGGGTTCATCAAGGACGCGCTGAAGTTTTCCTATCTCCTGCTCAGAAAAGACGGGCAGACTATCGTGCCGCGCAGTCCGGACGTCTATCGGGTGGTGAGCGAGCTGCGTAGCATGAAGGGGGAGAAGAGGGCCTGGCTGTGCAATGAGACGGGGCGGCCGGAAGTGGGAAGGCAGGACCGGCTGAAGTCGGAGTCGAATGCATTCGTGGACGACTGGCACCGGGGCGCGATCGTCCGGATCGATCAGATTGTCCGGAAACATCAGGCAGGCGGCCTCGGGAGGATTCCGGTCGAAGCGACGGTGCAGATCGTCCGGCCTGTATAGCAAATAACGGAAGGGGCAGCCTGGTTAATCCCCTGTGCTCGCGCAATGCGCGGCCTGAGGAGGCTCTCGTTGGACGCGCGCAGTGGGGGGCAACCAGGCCACCCTTTATCAAAGAGAGTGGGCGGGGACAGACCGCTGATTGGTTTGTCCCCATAGGGGGAGCCAGACTACTTTGCCTGCCTTCAGGTTTCCGCTATACTGCTACGCAGATGAGTCAAACGCTTGAGAGGACTCGAGATCTGGTTGCTGGCCAGGAGATTCAGATTTCTGGCCATGGGTATGATGAACTGGCGGAAGACGGTCTTTTCGTCGAGGATATTCTGGCCGGACTTGCCGCTGCTGTGGTTGTGGAAGATTATCCGGCCTACCACAAGGGGCCATGTGTACTCGTGCTCCAACGGGACGAGCAAGGTCAGCCAGTTCACGTAGTATGGGGAATTCCCAAGAATGCGACTTTGCCAGCTGTCATTGTGACAGCATATCGGCCTGATCCTGCGCGTTGGAGCGAAGACTTTCTAAGGAGGAAATCATGAGCGGTCGCCGCCATACCAAACTCGTTCATGAAGGGCAGTATGCCGCGGAGGTCGACGTCGACTTGATTGATGCTGACACCGGATGGTCGCCCTACCTGTCGTTGCCGGATGCACAGAAGCTTGATCGGGTGCGCAAAGCTCTGCGAAACGGAGACGTGCAACGGGCCAGCCAGCTAGGGCGCGTGTTTCAGCTTCTGCCTGTCAAAGTCTGAGCGCCGTCGTGCTCGAACAGCAAGTGTTCGGTTATGCCGTGATGCTTGCCTCGACCGACGAGGGGCTGGCAACGCCGGTTCAGTCAAGAGCATTGCCGCGGCTGACGAGCGGTGGCCCCGTTGCGGCCGGCCTCGCGGGATCTCCGCCCAATTCACAAGATAAGAACACTCTTTCTGAACGAAGGCATGCACATTCGCTCCCGTGCCTCCCGCTTGGCACCCCTTCCACGCCGTTTGAGCCGGAAGGGCCTTCCGGTATGCTCGCCGCCATGGATTGAGCTGATAGCGGAAGGCTGATCGCTGAGGGCTTCCGGGGGCTAATCCGCTTCGGGCTCGGACGAGCCGTGCTTGTGGGTCACCTTGTCTTCGTCGAAGAGCTCTTCCATTTCAGACGCGATCATGTCCCGGTCGTTGGGGACGGAAATCAGCGGAATCTCTTTGCGGGATTTCTGCTCTGCTTCCGGTGGCTGCTGTGAGGGCTTGAGCTTCTCCATGGGTACAGTATACTCCAATCGGCCGGCACACGTTTGGTTATTCGAAGGCTTCCAGGGAGGACTGTTCCGGGAACTTGTGTCCGCAGGCCTTGCAGGTGACGAAGTAGATGGCTTCCCGGACCGACATGACGATGCGGAAGTCCAGGCCGACGTCCCGGTGTTCGCAGGCGGGGCAGGTGATCTCTTTGAGCCGGTAGGGCACGTCCGGCTGGGTCCGCAGGTAGAACTCCATGTCGGTATAGACGGGAAAGCTGTAACGGCACTTGAGGCAGGCGCCCTTCCAGTCTCCGTCGGCCTGCATCGTCCGGCGGTCGATCGTGAACCCACTGGTCTTGCAGATCGCGCAACGGACCGAGCTCAATCTGGATTCAACCTGTTCGACTGTGAGGGCCATGGTTCCTGGTTTCCGTTTGTGCCGTTGCGAGCGTCGAGGCAGTATACCGGGCCGGTTCCCCGTTGCGCAACGAGGCTTTGACGGTTTCCGGCCATTTCGGCTATAGTTTTTCCCCATGCATTTCGTGAACGAACAACTGATGGTCGGCAACATCGACGACGCCCAGAAGCAGCCGCCCTTCGTGGGGAGCCTGCTGTTTGTGTCCGGGGAACATGCGACCCCGCGACCCAAAGGCGTGGCGTACAACTACATCCCGCTCAAGGAATTTGGTCAGGCCGATCCGGAGGACGTGAAGGCCGCCGTGGATTGGCTGGCGCAGCAGCCGCAGACCAACAAGCTGTTGGTCTGCGGCCGGGCCGGGATGGGACGTTCGGTGTCGATGGTCATTGCCTATCTGCTCTGCGTGAAGGGAATGACCTACGCCGACGCGGAAAAGCTTCTGAAGGCGCGGCGGCCCGGCGCCACCCCGATCCCCCATCTGAAGGAGACGATCGATCAGGTCAGGTTGCTGAGGCAATCCGGTTCAGGATCTGGGCCGGCGCCAGGCTCCAATGTCCTCCGCCGGTTCTAGCCCGCGAATCAAGGCGCCGGGGGATGCTTCCAGCCCGGCACTGTCCATTCTTCAGCAAGAGATTGCCAACTGCGCCATCTGTGATTCCATGAAGCCCTGGCGACGGTTCGGTCCCGCCGCCTCCGGCACGGCGGACACAGGCTATCTGCTCGTCGGGGAGGCGCCAGGGCATGTCAGTTGGAAGCAGGGTCGGCGGTTCACCGGTCCGGCCGGTCTGTTGATCCGCCGTTCTCTCGCCCGGCTTGCCCACCCGCGTTTCCGAGATTTGGAGGACCTCTTCTACATGACCGATACGGTCAAGTGCCATCCGGCCGCGCGCGCCAATCCCGCCGCCAACCGGTCGCCGAGACGGGCGGAGATTCGCGCCTGTGCCGGCCATTTGCGACGGGAGCTGGCCATCCTGAAACCCTCCGTCGTCGTGACGTTCGGAAAAGCCGCCGAGCAGGCCGTGGCTGAGGCGATCGGGCAGGAGGCCGGCTTGCAGGGCTTGGTCCGACTCGTGACCTTTCCCCACCCATCCCCGCGCAACCGGCGGACGATCCTTCAGGCCTATCCGTCGATGGATGCCTTCGAGCTGGCCATTGCCGGCACGTTTCGCCGGCTCATCACAAGGCTTGAGCGAGGACGTCACGATGCCTGAGCTGCCGGAAGCAGAGGTGGTCGCTCGCCGGCTCCGGGAGCGGATCATGGGGGCTACCCTGAAGGATTGCTGGGTGGGGCGTCGGGACATCATCCGCGAAGGGTTCCCGACGCTGGCCTGGCATCGGGGCGCCGCGATCACGGGGGTCGAGCGGAAGGGCAAGAGCGTCATCCTCACTTGTACGAAAGCAGGCGAGAGCCGCTATCTCGTGGCGGAGCTCGGCATGACCGGCCTCCTGTTGTTTCGTCTTCACGCTCCGTCGTTTGCGAAGCACATTCACGTGCGGTTGACGTTGGAGGGAGGGAAGGAGCAGGAACTGCTCTACTGGAATCCGCGCCGGTTCGGGCGGATGTCGTTCTTGGATCGAGCCGGGCTGGACCGGTACCTCACCCGCCGGTTCGGATGCGATCCCCTGACGGTGACGTGGGAGGAATTTCGCGACCTGTTGCAGACCCGCCGCGGCCGGCTCAAAGCATTGCTCATGCACCAGCAGGTGATCGCGGGGATCGGGAACATCTACGCGAACGAAATCCTCTACCGGGCCAGGCTGCACCCGGCCAGGCAGGCCAACCGGGTGAGCGTGTCGGCGATCCGGCGCCTCTATGACGTGATGAAGCTGGTGCTGGACGAGGCGATCCGAGCTGGCGGCTCCAGCGTCCGTGATTTTTTCGCGCCGGATGGGAGCGAGGGGCGGTACAAGCGACAACATCTTGTGTATGGGAAGGAAGGTCAACCCTGTCCTTCCGGCTGCGGCAAGATCATCAGGCGTATGGTGGAAGCCAGCCAGCGCAGCTCATTTTACTGTCCTGCTTGCCAACGGAAATAGGCATGAGGTCTTCTGTGAAACGGTTCTTGCTCGGCGCAACTGCCGGTGCGACCGGCGTTGTCTTGCTGGCCCTGCTGGTCGGGCAGATTCCAACCACCGGGTTGGAGGGGGTGGACGGTCGGATGGTCGTTCACCGGATGCCCCTCTGGGAGAAGGCAGCCAAGTTTTACATTCGACATCGGGAGTTCCGGCAGCGGGCGGAGGAGGCGGCCGGCGGAGAGGCAGATCCGCAACGGCGGGTCCTGCGGCTGATGGAATGGACTCGAAATGTAGTGAAGCCGATCTCGTAGGGGCTTCCCCTCGTAGACGACCATATCTCGCACATCGTGCTGCGCCACTATGGAAACGACGGCCAATTGTCCGAAGTCTTCACGGCCCTGACTACCTATACGGGGAACGAGGGCCGCTGGGAAGCCTACTCGCCTTCCGGAACCTCGGCCAGGGTTGCCCTCTGTTTCATCGAATCGGAGGGCAAGTGGTGGGTCTTTGATGTCTGGCACGGCGGTTGGTTCGAAACTCCGTCCGGACAGATCGCCACGATCGAGGATTTCAAGTATCCGGAACAGTTGAGACAACGCGGACAGGCTCCGGAACTGCTCGGTGGAGTTCCCTATATCAGCTACTTCCAGGATGTCCATGGAGTCTTCATGCGTAGCTTTTCACGGGCCAGAGGGCAGATGCCATGGCCCCGGTTGTTGATGCTGTTGGGCCTGGAGCCTGATGACGGGGATTGGCGCCCGGCAGGCTCATCCAACCCTTGACACCATTGCCCGTCTTTCCCTATAGTTAGCCCTTCCCGTCCAGGCTGTGGAACTTGGCCAATCCCCTCGTGACCAGCTGCGATAGGGCCATTGTCCTGAAAAAATGGGCCTTTTGGTTGATTGCCAGGAGACTGGAATCTCTCTAGAATCCAGCGCTTCTAGCATGAATCAGTCGCCGCCTCGGCGCGGTCGGCTTCGATTGTTTATTTGAAGGAGAAGACACCCCATGGCGAAGGTGCTTGAAGGGCCAGGAATGGGCCTGATGAAGAAGTGGGGCATCACGGTTCCCAATTATGTGGTCGTGACCTCGGTCGAGCAGTTCAATGAACTTGCCACGGTCAACGACTGGATTCAAAAGGGCAAGCTGGTCGCCAAGGCCCACGAGGCGCTGGGCTCCCGCTTCAAGCTTGGTCTGGTCAAGGTGGATCTGGACCGGAAGGGCGCAGAGGCGGCGGTCAAGGAGATGCTCGGGAAGCAGGTGGGCAGCATCACTGTGACCCAGGTCATCGTGTCGGAAATGATTCCGCACAAAGAGGAACACTATGCCTCCGTCAAGTCCACCAGGACCGGCTGCGAAATTTTCCTGGCCAATTGCGGCGGCATCGAAGTGGAATCCAACTGGGGCCGGGTCAAGAAGCTGACGGTGGAGATCGGCGACAAGCCCGCCGCTGCGGATCTGGACAAATTGGCCAAGGATGCCGGGTTCGCCGGCCCGGTGGCCAAGAAGATAGCCGAATTTGCGAACAAGCTCTTTGCCGCTTTCGACAACGAAGACGCCCAATATCTGGAAGTGAACCCGGTGGTCGTCAGGGCGAGCGACGGGGAGTTGATTGCGCTGGACGCGGTGACGCTCCTCGACGGGGACGCCAAGTTTCGCCACCCGGATTGGAACTTCCAGTTCGCCGCGGAGTTCGGCCGGGCCTATACCAAGGACGAGGTCGAGGTCATGGCGGTGGACTCCAAGATCAAGGGGTCCGTCAAGTTCATCCAGATTCCTGGCGGCAACATTGCGATGCTGCCGGCCGGCGGCGGCGCCAGCGTCTATTATTCGGACGCCGTGGTCGCCCGTGGCGGCAAGCTCGCCAACTACGCCGAATATTCCGGCGATCCGCCGGACTGGGCCGTGGAAGTCCTCACCGAGAAAGTGGCGTCCCTGCCCGACATCAAGCACATCATCGTCGGTGGCGCGATCGCCAACTTCACCGACGTCAAGAAGACGTTCGGCGGCATCATCGCCGGGTTCCGCAAGGCCAAAAGCGAGGGCAGACTCAGGGGCGTGAAAATTTGGGTGCGCCGGGGCGGGCCCAACGAGAAGGAAGGCCTGGAACTCATGCGGAAGCTGAAGGACGAGGGCTTCGACATCACGGTCTTCGACCGCAGCACACCGCTCACCGACATCGTCGACATGGCGCTGCAGAATAAGTAACGCTGAACGCAGCACGATGCATGATGAACGAACGCGCTCTTCTTCGGAACATTCAACATTCATCACGCATCATTCATCATTGAGGGACCGACAATGAGCATTCTGGCGAACAAGGACACGCGTGTGGTCATCCAGGGCGGAGCCGCGGGGGTGAACGCCGCGCGCCGCATGGCGGAGTTCTGCTACCTCAACAAGAAATCGCTCTACGTCGAGGCCTTCGTGTATCCGCCTGACGCGGGCAAGACAAACGAAGTCCCCTACGGCAGCGGCCTGTTGACCATTCCCGTGTACAAAACCGTCGCTGAGGCGACCAAGAACCACCCTGGCATCAACACGAGCCTAGTCTACATCGGCGCGGATCGGGCCTGCGCCGGCACGTTGGAGGCGCTGAACGATCCGCACATCAAGCTCGTGTCCATGATCACCGAGGGCGTGCCGGAGAAGGACGCCAAGCTGTTGGCCAAGCAGGCCACCAAGCTCGGCAAGGTCTTCAACGGGCCTTCCTCCATCGGCATCATCTCCGCCGGGTCCTGCCGGCTGGGCGTGATCGGCGGCGCGTTCGACAATCTGGTGGCCTGCAAGCTCTACCGGGAAGGCTCGTTCGGGGTCATCACCAAGTCCGGCGGACTGTCCAACGAGATCATCTGGATCTGCTCCCAGTTCGCGGACGGGATCACCACGGCGATCGGCATCGGCGGCGACGCCTATCCGGGCACGGACTACGTCAGCTACCTGGAAATGTTCGAGAACGATCCGAAGACCAAGGCCGTGGTCATCGTCGGCGAGATGGGCGGCGATTTGGAAGAACGGGCGGCCGAGTGGTATGGGGCCAAGAAGCGGCGGATCAAGCTGCTGGCCGTGGTTTCAGGCTTCTGCCAGGAGAGCCTCCCCAAGGGCATGAAGTTCGGCCATGCCGGCGCCAAGGAAGGGATGAAGGGCGAGGGCTCGGCCCGCTCCAAGTCCGATGCGCTCAAGAAGGCCGGGGCCATCGTCCCGCCCACGTTCGGCGCGCTTGGGCCGGCCATCAAGGAGACCTACGACGAGTTTGTGAAGAGCGGGCAGATCGTGCCGGTAGCCGACGTGCCGGCCTCGGAAGTGCCCAAGCTGCCGAAGACCGTCGAACAGGCGATGCGGGACAACGAAGTCACCGTCGTGCCGCTGATCCGCACCACGATCAGCGACGACCGGGGCGACGAACCCTGTTATGACGGCTATCCCGCCTCCGAACTGATCAACAAGGGCTATGAAATTCCGCACATTATCGGGCTGCTGTGGGACAAGCGGCTGATCTCCAAGCAGGAAGCCGAGATCGTCAAGCGCATCCTCATGCTTTCGGCCGACCACGGTCCCTGCGTGAGCGGCGCCTACGCGACGATCCTCGCGGCCTGCGCGGGTATCGGCCTGTCCCAGGCGGTGGCGGCCGGCATGATCATGATCGGTCCCCGGTTCGGCGGCGCGGTCACCGACGCGGGGCGCTGGTTCAAGTACGCGGTGGACAATAAAATGACCGTGGACGAGTTCCTGGCCTACATGAAGAAGAACGTCGGGCCGGTCCCCGGCATCGGCCATCGGGTCAAGAGCCTCCGCAACCCGGACAAGCGGGTCAAGGAACTGGTCGGCTACGTGAAGAGCCTGAACATCAAGACGCCCTACCTGGACTTTGCCCTGCAGGTGGAGCAGGTGACGGCGGCGAAGAAGGATAATCTGATTCTGAACGTGGACGGGACCATGGCCGCCGTGCTGGTGGACATCGGTTTCCCGGTGGACAGTTTGAACGGGTTCTTCATCCTGGCCCGGACGATCGGCTTGATCGGCCATTGGGTGGACCAGAAGCGCCAGGACAGCCGGTTGATCCGCCTCTTCGATTACCTGGTCAACTATGCGGCGCCCAAACGGCGGGAAGTGCCGCCATTGAAGTAGTCGCGGGAGGTCCCGCCGCTGAAATAGGCGCGGGAAGTTCCGCCGTTGAAATAGCTGTCAGGGACAGTCGTCAGTTCTCGTTTCAAACTGATCACTGAAATCTGATAACGCTTTGAGGGAGAACGCTATGTCGGTCGAGATGGTCAAAAATCTGTACGCCAAGATGCCCGGGATTGTGGGCAAGGCCCGCAAGAAATTCGGCCGGCCTCTGACCCTGGCCGAGAAGATATTGGTCTCGCACGCGGACAACTTCGAGGCTCAGGTTTGGGAACGGGGCAAAGCCATGTTGGCGCTCCGGCCGGACCGCGTGGCCATGCAGGACGCGACGGCGCAGATGGCCATGCTCCAGTTCATGCAGGCCAACAAGAAGAAGGCCGCCGTACCCAGCACGATCCACTGCGATCATTTGATCCGCGCCGAGATGGGCTCCGAAAAGGACCTGCTCCGTGCCATGGACGAGAACAAGGAAGTCTATAACTTCCTGGCCTCCGCGGCAAAGAAGTACGGCATCGGATTTTGGAAGCCGGGCGCTGGCATCATCCACCAGGTTGTGCTGGAGAACTACGCGTTCCCGGGCGGCCTCATCATCGGGACCGACTCGCATACGCCGAACGGCGGCGGCCTCGGCATGCTGGCCATCGGGGTCGGCGGGGCGGACGCGGGCGAAGTGATGGCGGGCCTGCCCTGGGAAGTGTTGCATCCGAAGCTCATCGGCGTGAAGTTGACCGGCAAGCTGAGCGGCTGGGCCTCGCCGAAGGACGTGATCCTCTACCTCTGTGGCCTGCTTACCGTGAAGGGCGGGACCAACAAGATCGTCGAATACTTCGGCCCAGGCGCGGAGACCATCAGTGCGACCGGCAAGGGCACGATCACGAACATGGGCGCCGAATTGGGCGCGACGACCTCCCTGTTCCAGTTCGACCAGAAGATGGTGGCGTATCTCAAGATCACCGACCGGGACGACATCGCCAAGCTGGCCGAAGCGAACAAGGCCCTGCTGACGGCCGATCCCGAGGTGCTCCAGTCGCCGGAAAAGTACTACGACCAGGTCGTCGAAGTGGACCTCTCCAAGCTGGAGCCGCACGTCGTCGGGCCGCACACGCCGGATCTGGCCCGGCCCATCTCCAAGATGGCGGCCGAAGCCAAAGAAAAGGGCTACCCGGTCGAGGTCAAGGCGGCGCTCATCGGGAGCTGCACCAATTCCTCCTACGAAGATATCAGCCGGTCGGCGCACATTGCGCGCCAGGGGTTGAAGGCCGGGCTCAAGGCCAAGGCCGCGTTTCTCGTCAGCCCCGGCTCGGAGCGCATCTACCATACGATGAAGCGGGACGGGTTCATGGCCGATTTCGAGAAGATGGGCGCCACGGTCCTGTCCAACTCCTGCGGCCCCTGCATCGGCCAGTGGAAGCGGGCCGACGGGGTCAAGGGGAAGGCCGACTCGATCGTCAGCTCGTTCAACCGGAACTTCCCAGGCCGCAACGACGGGATCAGCGAAACCCTCTCGTTCCTCGCCAGTCCGGAGATCGTGACCGCCTACGCCTTCACCGGCGATTTGACCTTCGATCCGGTGAACCAGAAGCTCACGGGCGCGGACGGCAAGGAATTCAAGCTCGAACCGCCGCAGGGCGAGGAGCTGCCGGCCAAGGGTTTTGCCAAGGGCGAAGAGGGCCTGGTGCCTCCCGCCGAGAACGGCGAGGGCCTCACCGTGGACATTCCGCCGACCAGCGAGCGGCTGCAACTGCTCCAGCCCTTCCCCCGCTGGGACGGGAAGGATTTCGAGAAGTTCCCGCTTCTGCTCAAGACCAAGGGCAAGACCACGACCGACCATATTTCCCCGGCCGGTCCCTGGCTCAAGTTCCGCGGCCATCTGGACAAGATCAGCGACAACATGTTCCTGGGCGCAGCCAACGCCTTCTCCGCCGAGCCGGGCAAGGGCAGCGACGTGCTGGCCGGCGAATCGGGCCTGACCATCGCGCAGATTGCCCGCCGCTACAAGGCCAAGGGCATCGGCTCCGTCGTGGTGGGCGACGAGAACTACGGGGAGGGGAGCAGCCGCGAACATGCGGCCATGTCGCCCCGCTTCCTGAACGTGAAGGCGGTGCTGGTTAAGAGCTTTGCGCGCATCCACGAGACCAATCTGAAGAAGCAGGGGATCTTGGCGTTGACCTTCTCTGACCCGAAGGACTACGAGAAGATCGAGCAGCAAGACCGCATCAGTGTGACGGGGCTGGCGAATCTGGCTCCGGGCAAGCCGGTGGAGGTGACGATCCATAAAGCGGATGGCCACGCGCTCACCATCCGGGCGAACCACAGCATGACGGAACCGCAGCTTGCGTGGTTCAAGGCTGGTTCGGCGTTGAACGCGCTGAACTGACAAGATACGGGAAAAAGGAGCGACCATGACGACACAGGCATCCAAGATCATTTATACAAAAACCGATGAAGCGCCCATGCTGGCGACCTATTCGTTTCTGCCGATCATCAACGCCTTCAGCAAGGCAGCCGGTGTGTCGGTTGAATTGCGGGACATTTCGTTGGCGGGGCGCATGCTCGCCTTGTTCCCCGAATACCTGACGCCCGATCAAAAGCAGCCGGACGCCCTGTCCGAATTGGGCGAACTGGCCAAGACGCCGGAAGCCAATATCATCAAGTTGCCCAACATCAGCGCGTCGCTTCCCCAGTTGCAAGCGGCCATCAAGGAATTGCAGAGCCAGGGCTACAAGCTGCCCGAGTACCCGGAAAATCCGAAAGACGACAAAGAGAAGGACATCAAGGCCCGTTACGACAAAGTCAAAGGCAGCGCCGTCAACCCGGTCTTGCGCGAAGGCAACTCCGATCGCCGCGCGCCGCTCTCCGTGAAGGCCCATACCAGGAAGCATCCGCATAAGATGGGCGCCTGGAGTCCGGACTCCAAGACGCATGTCGCCTATATGAAGGGCGGGGATTTCCGATCCAACGAAAAGTCGATGACGACGGCCGCGGCGACCGATGCGCGGATCGAGTTCGCCGGCCGGGACGGCAAGCCCACCATGCTCAAGCCGAAAGTGGCGCTGCAGGCCGGGGAAGTCATCGATGCCACCTTCATGAGCCAGCGGGCGCTGCGCCAGTTCCTCGAGGAGCAGATCGAAGACGCCAAGAAGCAAGGCGTCTTGTTCTCGCTGCATATGAAAGCCACCATGATGAAGGTCTCGGATCCCAAGATCTTCGGGCATGCCGTCACGGTCTATTACAAGGACGTGTTCGAGAAGCACGGCGAGACGCTCAAAAAGCTGGGCGTCGATCCCGACAACGGCCTCGGCGACCTCTACGCCAAGATCAAGTCTCTGCCGGACGACCAGCGCAAGGCCATCGAAGCCAATATCCAAGAGGTTTACAAAAAGCGGCCTCCGATGGCGATGGTGAATTCCGACAAGGGCATCACCAACCTGCATGTGCCCAGCGACATCATCATCGACGCCTCCATGCCGCCGGTCATCCGCGATTCCGGCAAGATGTGGG
>SXGR01418136.1_pt1 | contig 16392 bp, 13 predicted proteins | sample 3174711 | NCBI WGS metagenome assembly SXGR01 (sample SAMN11356860, study PRJNA531348) | freshwater metagenome | isolation source: freshwater sample F1-60 | place: China: Fuxian Lake, Yuxi | collected 2017-12-25
ATCAGGTATATGAGCCAGATCATTCGATATAATATCAAAATTTGTAGTGTTATTTTGATACAAATAATAAATATCATTTTGTAAATCTGGTTTTATAAAGAAAATTTTATATATCTCATTAGATGACATTTTTTGTTTTGTTGGCTCAATATACGCTGACACCGACACCGACACGGATGGTTTATTATTGTAGCTGTTTGTATGTGTAGAATATATGTCATTACTATTACTTATATGACTATTAACTATTATACTATTATTACTAAAATGGTAAAACTCTGTTATAGAGTTATATGATTTTTTCTCCTCAAAATATTTATATTGAATTGAATAAACAGCATAAGGCAACTCAGCGGCTTTGTCATAAGCTTCCGTAAAATCAGTAGTCATAATAGGTAATCCAAAAACAACACCATTCTTACAAAAAGCCATATTATAACGCAATTTTGTATCAAATATATTTTTAATTATTTTTAATTTATCCTGATAACTATATTCGGAAATATCATCTCCTTTATAGTAAAAAATATCTTCTACTGAAAAAATTTCATTACTACATATATTTTGTTTTTCTTCATTTTCAGATACTGTTCTAAATAATGTTCCATAAAATATTGTTCCATACGATAATATATCATCAAATGAAACATAACGACAAAACATATTCATTATTTTATTCTGATATCCTATTTCAAGAAAAATACAAATATTTTTTCTGTTTCTATGTGTAAACCATACAAAGTATTTTTTACCTTTTGGAATAATTACATATATGTCTGATAAAACTTTCTTATGAGTACTTTTTTCATAAGAAAATTTAATGGTTGAAGGAAAATTTCGCAATATTTCATTCTGTTCGTCAAATGATAATATACATGAATCAGGTAATTCCCTTTTATTAATATACGGTTTTCTACTATTAAAATTACTGGACATTATGACTTGCGGCTTGCGACTATTGTAATGTACTATAATATAAAAATATCTTTAACTATATTATATATATTATATTAGTAAGGAGAATATGCCGAAGCATATGAAGATGACATAGATGGTGTTCCATAATCTGGTTGAACATGTGAGTCATTATTATTATTATTTATGTTAGGCATATAATTTGGTACATTATTTACTCGTGTAGATATACCATTAGCACCAACACCCGTAATAATATTATTAGGTGAGTATACACTATCAGTATTGTCATTATGAGGATTTATAATATTACTACCACCACCACTACTACTGCCACTGCCACTGCTATTGTTATCAGAAACATTTAACTCTTTTAAATATCTTTTTAGTTCATCTTTCATACTAGATGAGTTAGTGTTAGAGTTATTATTACTTTCAGAGTTATTATTAGTATCTTCTCCTAAATTTTGTTTTCCTCCATCTCCTGCACTTTTAAGTGAATTATAAATTGTATCGTACTTTGCCTGAGGTTTATTTACTAAATCTTTTAACTTTGGAGAAGTTAATGTTGTCTTGAAAAATGAATATAAATAATGTAGTAAAAATATTAATAATAATGAAATCATTGTAACTTTTATTATCCATCCCCACATTTAACTATTGTATATAATTACCTATATAAGTTTAACCTCGATAAAAACGACAATACTTCATCTTTCACAAATTTATTTAATTCTGTTTTTTTATTTTCGTTATCAGTTATTTCTGCAGAAGTAATCAATACATAAAAATCACATATAGATTCATTTTCCATTTCTATAATAAATTTTATATTCGACTTAATATCATTTTTATATGTCTTAATTGTTTTATACTTTATATTATGAGAATATGGTATTTGATATGATGGTGTATCAAAACGTTTCATATAAGAACCATCAAGTAATAATTTTAAATTATTATTAATAACTACTTCCTTAATATGTTTGTCTATTGGATATAACTGAAATAAATTATTATTTAACATTTCAAATATTCCCGTAGAACTATAAATTATAATTTTACTACTTTCATTTACTAGATATTTTGATATATCAATTGTACTTGACTTACTTGACTTATTTGATTTATTTCCTATTTTTTTATCAGGATTTATATTTATAGTATCGTTTACCTTATTTAAAGAAATACTTGGAAAATAGATTTTTATAGGTGTTGGTCGCTCTGTAGTATTGTTATTCTTTTTGTCTACTTTAATATGTTTTTTATTATTATGTATATGGGTTTTATCATGTAATGTCTCCATTTATACTGTATATACTTTATACACTTTATATACTGTATAGTATTTATATTTATATCTCTTTAAGTTGAACTTTATATATTATATGAGAAACTATTTAAACCGATTGCGTTCAAATGATATATTCGAGCAAGCATTCAACAAAGATGGAAAACAATGGTGACAAAAAATCAAAAATAAAAAATGTAAAATCTGAAAATGTAAAATCTGAAAAAATAAATGTAAAACTTAATAAAAATGTTGTTTATGAAAATGACAAAGGTGAAAGTAAGAAAGTGAAAACCAAAGATACTAATATTACATTTGTTATTGTTGAAAAAAATGGAAGTTTAAAAGATGCAGATATTAAAGAGGGTGTAATTTGCGCCGAAGAATTATCAAAAAAATGTAAATTCAAAAAAGTCGATGGATTTATTAAAAGAACAGAATGGAACTATTCATCAAAAAATGAAAATGATAATTCATCGCATAAAATAATTGTAGAACTATGGGCAAAAGATGATGGCATAGCAAATTATGAAAATAAATATGAATTTCCTCCACCTGTAGACACTGAGTTGTTTTTTGGCGCATGTGCGTTGGTAGCACGTGATAGTAAAAATAATTATGTAAATTTAACAAAAGATAAATGGAATAAAATTTATGAATATTTATTTGGAGGTTTTGAATCATTGGTTGTGAATGATGATGATGACGATGAAGAGGAAGATGAGTTAGAATCAGTTCCTAAAAATAGGAAAACACGCGATGGATATTTAAAAGATGGATTTGTAGTAGATGGAGGTGCAGGATGTGATTCAGATGTAGCAGGTAATGCTGATGAAAATGTAAGCGATGAAGATGATGATAGTGATTCAGATAGCGATAACTCTTCTGAAAATGATAGTAATGATGGAGACGCAGATGGCGATGGTGATGGCGACGCCGACGGAGTTGTAGAAGATGTATATATTAAAAAAAATAGAAATACTGTAACTAAAAATGCTGTAGTTAAGGCAAAACCTAAAAATAAAAATAGTATTGTAGATAACGATAAATATATATTAAAAGATGAGGATGATGATTTGGGGTGGAAAACTGACGAATCTAGCGAGTTAAGTGAAGAAGAATACTCGTATAGTAAGTAATAGGCAAAGTTGACAATAATAACAATGACAACAATGACAACTTTTAATAATTTAAATAATTGATAAATTTTTTTATCAATTATTATATATAGTATAATTTACGATGTTTGACAAGCTTTGCACTCCAGCACAAATTTATCTTATTGTTTCGTTTATTTTAATGGTACTTTCTTATTTTGGACTTAACGCAATATCTCAACAAATTATTTTGAATCAGTCGAATAGTTCTTTTTTACAGAGTCTTAACTTTACATACCAAAAAGATGCAAGAACATCATATGTAGTTCAAGCTGTATTTATTGTTTTATGGACATGGGTTTTATCATATTTATGCAACAAAGGATTTAGCAATCTTTCATGGTTTTTAATTCTTTTACCTTGGATTCTTATGTTTCTTGCTTTCTTTGTATACATAATTGAAATGGTTAAGAGCATCTTTTTTAAAACAACTGGTTCACTTTCATCTGCCCTGAACCTTCCTTAATTTAGCGTTTCCGTATTGCTATATTTATATATATAGGAAAATTGAATAAAGACAATTCGATTGTTATTAATATACAAACCTTCCTGTTAATAACAATCACACCCATTCAGTTACAATAATAAAAATGCGTCAAATATCAAATCCCATTCAATTTCGTGAAAATATTCGCGCAAAGTTAACTACTATTATTAAAGATTTAGAAATAGCAACAAATCTCGAAAAAGGTATTTTCAATAGTTCTTTAGGAAAAGCAAAAGAAAAATGTATTGTTAAAAAATGGGATAATATATATTTTGTTGCGATTTACTTAGACCTTCTTCGCACAATGTATGTAAATTTGAAAAATGAAAGAATACTACATATGATACAGAATCGCGAATTTCAGGCTCATAAACTAGCCTTTATGACGCACCAAGAGATGAGTCCAGAAAAATGGGAAAAATTAATTCAAGATAAGAAAATTCGTGACCAGAATAAGTATGAACCAAAATTAGAAGCATCTACTGACAAATTCACATGTCGCAAATGTCACTCAAAAAAATGTACTTATTATCAGCTACAAACACGGTCCGCCGATGAACCCATGACTACATTTGTTTCATGCCTTGACTGTGGAAAACGCTGGAAGTGTTAAATAATAATTTCTAAATCTTCAACCATCCAAAATTCCGAACCACGATTAGGCAATGGGCGTCTGATTATAAATGGTATTTTTTTCTCTTCTAATTCCTTTAGAGCAATAAGATAACCATCAATAACACCTTCGGGTACTTTCACAAATGGAGTAGCTCCATCATTGATTTGTTTTGCTCGTTGACCTAAGATTCTCGTTTTTTCATATTTCGTCATCATGGGCAATGTTTTATGTAAGTTGTCTATAACTATACCATTAGCATCTCGAACGACTCGAGACAAATTATATATTTCATCGTAATTTTGTATAAGACTTTCAGGATGAAAATTCACTAAATAATCTTCTCTTAATTCTTTATCAAATTTTTTCAATTTTGAGTCGCCATCATCATCATCATCCATATTTTCGTCATCGCTATTTCCTTCTTCGCCTTCTTCACTTTTATATGCCAATTCCTCTTCTGTTGGTTGAATTCCGCGTGTTTTTTTTCTCCTAGAAGATGCTGATTTTGATGCCACCGCTGCTGAAGCAACGGACTTTCCTTTTCCTCTAGATGATTTATCAATATTTGTTTGTTCTGCTTCAACAGCAGCCGAACCACTATCGCTTCCTATATTACTAATAGCCTTTTTCAAACTTCCTAATAATTTTGAAAATCCGCTTTTGAGATTAGGTTTTTCTTCGCCTTCACCCTCTTCACCTTCGCCCTCTTCACCTTCGCTATCATCTCCTTCAGTTTCAGTATCAGAACCAGATACAACATCAGGATTATCCGAATCTTCTTCGCCAAATCCTAGCATTGATTTTACTTTACCAATTGTGTCTTTCACGGGAGTTTTTTCTTCATCACTATTTACATCTTCGTCCTCTGATGCAGAGGCTGATTCAGGGTCAGAAGCATATTTGGGAGAGGTGGCTTGTTTTTGCATTGTTGTCGTTATTGTTTTTGATTGAATGTCTTTCTCTTATATATAATATATTATTTTGATTTTATTTCAATTTTATATTAATAATATTAAACCCAAATATAATAAAAATGTAAGGTATATTAATACTTAATACTATCGTATAATATCATTTCTAAATATTATACAATATAGTCAACACTGTGCTACCCACCCGAAACTAATACTACTTACGATATCGACTGTTCGGTATTCCAAACAGTGTCACATGTCGAACACATATAAACAAAGTTCATATTTACATCATCATAACGAAGGTAAATAATTTCTCGTGTTTTCTCCTTTTCCGCTTCATTGCTATCACATGATTGATTTGGACACTTTATTGTATTAATACGCGGCAATGTTGGGTCCATTTTTGTATACTTGTTAATAATCGAATTGTATTTTTGTTTGTTATGCTTGAAACTTGTTTTTGAAATCGTAACACTATCTAGTGAAATATTTTTATTCTCATGACCACAGTTTCGACAGTAATATACAATCGAATTTGGATCTTCTTCTGATAATCGAATATAATACATATTGCTACAATTTATACAAAAGTGCATAGTTGTTGTTTGATAAAATTCCTGTATATTATATTATACTATTATTTGTTTATTTCAATTTTATGCAATTACTTAAATTGTATAAAATATAACATAAAACATAAACATAAAACATAAAGCAAATATTTGTAAATTACAATAATGAAAATAGTAACAATATTTTACTATTCTAATATAACTTCATACCTTTTTGCCGCTTTAATAAGTTTATCTAATAAATCATCAAAATTCACATAAAATGACATATTATATAACCCCATTATGGAATAAAATTTATTACAATTCTTTATCTTCATAGAACTAGTGATAACCTGTTTTAACCCATTCGCGTTTTTTTTAAATAACTCCAACATAAATTTATAAAAATATTCCTTGTATTCGACTTCAAATGGAATAATAGTTGTATCCATAAATTCATCCATTAATCGAATACACGAAAAATCAATGTTTTTATACAAAATCATATTATGATAATTATTATAGTCTTGGTGTTTTTCTGTAACACCAGGCTCATGTAACATCGGCTGGCTATCCATTATAGATAAAAGTGTCAATAAAATAGACTTTATAGTTAAACAACTTGTCCACTGTTCCCCCCTCCATGTATTTATCATTGATAAACATACTCTTTTCGATTTATAAAAATTAGGATGAAATCTTGTAACTCCATCATTCGTTAAATATTCAAGAACAGGAGGAGCATGCGGATAATCTGCTGGAATATTAATTTGGAAAAAATAATATCCACCAAAATATAACGTCTCCGGTTGTCCAACTATCATTACATACGCTTTCAAAATATTTGTATCCGAGTGTTTATAATAAATACCCTCTCTTTCAAGCGACGACGTATATATGTCTTTTATATCCTTCAATAAACGCTCTATCGTTTCTTTAGGAATATGTACAGTAGAAACATCTTGTGATGCCGTTGTCGTCGCCGATGCTGCTGCTCCTGATGTAGAAGGAGTATTTTTTATAATTTTGTTTACTATAGGTTTTTCATCTATTTCATCATCAGATATATCGAATTCTGTGTTTGTATTTGTATTTTTTTTCATTCTAAAACTATCCAATGATACTTGCCAGTACTTCAACAATATATAATATACGCGTTTCATTTTTATGTCGTTTTTATACATATATTACTTTTCATTTAATAGACTTGTCTACTTTTAGGGATATTTTGAAACATAAAAAATTGATATAAAAATATCTCTATCTATAATATACAAATGGAAACAGCAAACAATTCAACACGAAACAAAACACAAATATCAAAAATGTCTACAGCATCATCAAGCGCAAACGACTACGAACAATATATAAAACAATATTATATAAAAAAAGGAGATCCTTCATCCGCTGGATTATCATTCACGCATACCCGAATCCCTAGCATTGAACATGGCGTAACCGGAGGAACATTCTGTATTAAACCTGAAAATTTACCCGAATTATGGTCAAAATACTCAAAACATGTGATTACCAATCGACGCCATGAATATTTAACCGAAAAACAGTTACAAAACGGTGGCCCAATTTTGGTTGACTTGGACTTTAGGTATGGGCCTCATATTGATACACGCCAGCATACAAACGAAGACATTGAAAATATTATTGGACTCTACATGGATGAAATTTCCAAAATGTTGAATATTGAAGATGGGGAGAAGAAAGAAATCAGCGTTTTCGTATTCGAAAAACCGAATGTAAATACCGACGATGATAAGTATACTAAGGACGGAATTCATTTGATTATTGGAATCCATGCTGATAGAATTATTCAACACATGCTTCGAAACTCTGTTCTTACAAAAATTCCCGAGGTGTTAAAACGCCTGCCTTTGAAAAATTCATGGGATGATATTCTCGATGATAATATATCTCGTATTCAAAATCCTGTTGGATGGCAGTTATACGGCTCACGAAAACCCGGCCACGAAGCTTACGAACTTAAATCGCAATTTAATTTTGTATATGTAAAAAATGAAAACACAGAAGAATATGAGGATGAACATGGTTGCGGTGGTGACGGTGATGGCGAATGTGACGAGGGCGACGACGATGGCGATAATGAATCAAACAAAAAACCCGACTATATTTGGGAATATCAGCCAAAAAATGTATCATTCTTTGACTATGTGAAGAATTTCAGTCTTCTATCGGCGCAATATGAAGGGCATCCGCGTTTTGAAAACCGCGAGTCAATTCAACACGAATATGACGCAATTAAAAGTAACAAAGTAAGAAAACCGACAATATCGAAAGTCGGGGGAGTGCGCCGCAGAGCAACCAATATGAATAATAGCGATATATTTGAAATCACTAATCGTGAACAACTTACAGACGAAATTGATAGATTGTTTAACAACTTTGAACCACGCGAACACTACCTCAAGGAAACTAGCGACTATGCAATGTGTCTTCCCGAAAAATACTATAACCAGTATGAATTATGGATTCGAGTTGGCTGGGCTTTGCGAAACACCAGTGATAAATTATTCCTGTCCTGGATTCTATTCAGCTCTCAATCTGAAAAATTTAGCTACGACAAAATTCGTGAATTCTACGACAAATGGTTGACATTCTCAATGGATAATGAAGATGGTCTTACTCGTCGCTCGATTATATACTGGGCACAACATGACGCAAAAGAGAGATATAATCAAGTGTACAAGAAAACGATCGACTACTATGTCGACATCACGCTATCAAATGATTTGGTGAATATTAACGGAAAACCCGAAACAACTATGGTAGACTTGGCCGTCGTTCTATACAATATGTTTAAAAATCAATTCGTATGCGCTAACTTCGGTGACAATACATGGTACGAATTTGAAAATAACCGATGGGTTGAATGCGACTCTGGCATTGCTCTTAAACAAATGATTTCAAATGAAATGTACAATGTTTATATTAGTCGCATCGGTTCTACTGGTGGCGCATCCGGAACAGGAAATTCGAAAAAAGCAAATAAACAAATTCTTGCCGCCGCCGCCGCCGTTGCTCCTCCACCTGGTGCTGCAGGCGCTGCTACAGACGAATCAGGAAAACCCAATCAATTTCAACACAGAATATCTGACATTTGTATTAAATTAAAACAAACTGGAATCAAGTCTAATATCATGAAGGAAGCTCAAGAATTGTTTTATGATAAAAAATTCTCACAAAGCATTGACACTAAAACACATCTTCTATGCTGTAATAATTGTGTACTCGACTTCAAAGAAAAACGCGCAAGACAAGGACAACCTGACGACTATATTACGAAAAGCACAAATATAGAATACTTCCCGCTCGACTTGAAAAAGCACGGCAAAATCATCGCCGAAATTAACGACTTTATCAATAAATTATACCCTGAAGAAGATATTCGAAACTACATGTGGGAACACTTGGCGTCGTGCCTTATCGGTATAAATTATCCGCAAACTTTCAATATTTATACCGGCTGCGGCAGCAATGGAAAATCAAAACTTGTTGAACTAATGTCTCTTACTTTGGGCGAATATAAGGCGGTCGTTCCTATCTCGCTTATTACAAGCAAACGCGCATCCATCGGTGGAACATCTTCGGAAATTGCTCAATTGGTGGGTATTAGATACGCTGTTATGCAAGAACCATCCAAGGGAATGCGACTCGAAGAAGGTCCTATGAAAGAAATTACTGGTGGTGATGAGATTCAGGGTCGCGCTTTATTTAAAAATATGATTACATTTCGTCCTCAATTTAAATTGGTTGTTTGTACGAATACTCTCTTCGATATCAAAGCAAATGATGAAGGCACGTGGAGACGTATTCGCAAAGTAGACCACAAGGCGATCTTTTGTGAAAACCCGCGCGACGATGACCCTGATAAACCATACCAGTATTTGATTGACAAACGCCTTGACGAGAAATTCAAAACATGGGCGCCTGTATTCTTGGCTATGCTAGTCGAAAAGGCATTTCAAACAGGTGGTATGGTTAAAGATGCCCCGGGTGTTCTGGCGAGCAGTGAAAGTTATCGCAATAGCCAGGACTATATCAATGAATTCGTTCGCGACAAAATACGTAAAGTCGATGGACACTATGTTAAGAAGACCGAAATGCACGAGTCGTTTAAAATTTGGTATATCGAACACTACGACCGAAACGTTCCTCGTGGTAATGAAATTTATGAAGTATTTGATAAGAAATATGGGAAATACACTACTAAGGGTTGGAAAAATATCTCTATTATCTACAATCACGATGAAGTAGAAGAAGAAAATTAATAATTTATTGGAAAATATGTAATCGTAAAATATATACTCGTAAAATATATACTCGTAAAATATGTAATCGTAATATGAAAATATTTACATGTAGAAAATCATATAAATATTTTTTCCTGTTGAATGTAGAAACTATACACTAATCCTATTATGAACTGCCATAAATATGAAATTCCATATTGATTGAATCTTTTCCAATACCCATAAAAATAATGGGGTTGAAAAATATGGATACAATATTAAACCTATTAAGGTAATTACCGACGTAATTGTTACATTTTTTAAATATAACATAACTATACATACCCATAAAATAATCAAAGTCCAATATACTACAACAGGAATTAACGTCCAATTTTCAACACTATCTTTTAATTTGCTCTCATACATTGACTTCCTGTTATAAGTATATAAGTCACTCTTACCTCCATTTATTATATTCAATAATTCTTTATTATCTTCATCTAATTCTTCCATTACTTTTTTCATATTTTCAACAGCAATATTCTGTTGTTGTGTTATTGTTATAAGATCCATAATTAAATTATTTACTTCAATGTACTTACTATTTAAATCTTCTAAATCTTTTTGCCCCTGTGCTTTATATCGGTTGGATAATAATTCACCATATTCATTAGACCCCTTTGATACATTATCCAGACCTGTTCCATATTTATTTATCATATAGTTTTTTTCGGCAATATATTCATTTAGTAAAGCATTATCATTTGTCTTCTTCGTATTTTCATATATTTTTTGTAAACTATCATCTCTAAACATTCCACCCCCTGGTACTGATAAAACTCTGTTTACTTTATCAACTACACTTACAACAGCCGTCAATGTACCGGTTACTTGTTTTGTTAATTCAGGAGAACATCCACTACCCATTGCTCCTTTAAGATCGGCTGCATTTTCATCATTAGCTTTATTAACATCATTCTCTATTTGTTTTGCTTCTTCTTTAGAAGGACCTTTAGGCATTATTATATTACTGTTATATTATTGTTATATTATTATATAAATAGTATTTTATTTTTATAAACTATATAGAATACTATTTTGATTTATTATCACATATTTACAATATTTACTACATATTATCTTACAATGTACTACATATTATCTTACAATGTACTATAGCTATAATTACAGTCATATACAGTATCTGTTGAAGGGATAGGCGACGAACCATCATCGCTATTTTTTATCTTACAGTTAGGGTTTTTAAGTTGAAAAGGTACAAATGTTTCTCTTTTAATGTCTTTACATACATCTAATAGTGCACTCTGTCCAAATGTTCTGTCTGTGTCTCTGCTTATTGTATTTCTAGTAGTATCTGGTATATCTCCTTTGTCGAAAGGGAAATTATATTTATCATAGTCAATATTATTGCGGCGTGATAAATCATATACTTTTTTACCAACGATTATAACACCAAAACAAAGAGCAACTATAATAATCAAACTTGTTATTTCATCAGTAATTACACCCATTCTCATTAAAAATATTGCAAAAATTATAATACCACAGTAAAAAATAATATTTTTCATAATATCAGCATGCGATTCATACCTTCGGGTATAATAATTATTAACACCTACCATTCTTTCGGCATTGTCGCGAATTAACAAAGATTCCCTTAATTTACTAGATGTATTATTAAGATCATTTTCAATAATATTTAGTGCAACAAGTTGCTGAGCATAAGATTTTCGCTGAATATTGTAATCAGATTGTATAATGCCATAATTTGCCTTAATTGTATTAAAAATATTAGTTCGCAATTTTGTTAGGTTATCGATTTGGTCGAATTTATCGATAATTTGGGTTTGAATCGTAGGTAAGGCTATATCTGGCGAACCGGCTAATTTTTCTAAATCGGCAAATAATTTTTTTTGTATAGTTTGTAAGTTAGTAATATTAGCAAACTGTTCATTTAAATTTTTTGTAAAGTCGTCTTGATATGTAACCAATGGATCTACTACTACGGCTTCGGGCATGTATATAATAATAATATATATAATATACAATATTACAATAAAATAGTTAAATAATATTAGTTATATATTTTTATTAATATTATTTGTTATTTATTATTTGTTATTTATTATATATCTACCCAAAATATATATTTATATTACTCTGCAGCCCCTCTAAATGTTTTAATTGCTGCAATACCAACTAATACAGTTACTAAACTCCATAATACGTACCGATAATTATCACTAACTAATAGCATTTCTGTATCTGAAACCGTTGCTGTGCTTGTAATATTTGATTCCTCATATTTATCTATTTGTTTTTTAACAGCTTCTTGACCCGCAATTCCTTTCTCTATGTCCTTCGATTTTGTATTAATGGTATCTTTTAATTTATTTTGATTTGTATAAACACCATTTATATACCCCTTTATCTCGTTTCCCTTCGTTACTGCAGCCGTATTTTTTGTTTCTAATACACTCATGCGTGGATCTAATATTAAACCAAGGGCGCATTTTTGAGTTGTTGTCATAGGGTTCGGGTCTGTTTTTGGATAAGAAGTATATACATCACTGTCTACATTGTGTACAAATTTATTACAAGAAAAATGAGAACTATTTGTAGTATTTATCTTCTTCTTTCTAATATATGTAATTTTACCCTCATCAAAAATTCTATCTCCTTTTGGATATATCTGTATATCACTATACTTTTTACATACCGAGCTATTATAAGTATATCCAGCACACAACGAGTCTTCATTACACGCTGTTTTACATGCCGCTTCAGTTGTGTTTGAAATAGTAGTTCCGTTTAATGGATTAGGTACAAAATTTTTCATTTCAATATAGTCATTATCAAATTGTGTCATATCGCTCGGATACTCATGTAAACCATTATTTATATCAATATAAGCGATTCTACTTTTTATATTTGGGTTATCTACTTTGGTTAAGTAATACTGCGAATAATTATTAGAGTTTCCGATTAAATTATTATCCTTATCAAGACCCTGTGATGTAGCAGTACCTTGTGTTTGCGAAACATCATAAACAGAATATTCTAATACCAACGTTCCAGCATTACCACCTGATTTGTTAAAAATTAGCCTACACTTACCAGAGGGTGATGAAATATATTGACCATTTGTTAGTGTTTTTACACCCATTGAATATGAAGTTAATAAACCACCATTATTAACACTACCAGATACCCAGTCGGGTCTATCAGCCCACGGCATCATTGTCTTGTTTGCGCCAGCTATTGATATTATCTGGGTTTCCGGTTGGTTTGATATTTGATTAGTGCTTGTATACAAATTGTCATTCGGTGTTTTATTATTTGTGATTGTAACAGTACCATCATCGGATAAGTTCAAAGAAAATGATGGATATTGTTGATATAATTCCCAACATCCTATACTAAATCCTTCCCCTAAATTTATTCGCGTTGATGTAGGTGTCATATCCTTTTTACCACATTTATATCTAATATATACTAGACCTGACCCTTGCCATGTAACAGTCTCTGTCTGAGTACGAATTTCCCAATCTTGTTGTTGATATGAATATGTTCTACCATCTGATTTAGTCTGACTATAAGTTCTCATAATTGGATACCAATAACTATATTGTCTAGCAGTATCTAGTCTTCCACCTGGTGTTCCAACAGGAGAATAATTAAATCTCACAATATCATCCCAATTCCCCCAACCCCATTCATATGCATAACTGGCTGTAAGTTCATTAATAGTTGCTCCGTATTGTGGACTTAATATACCTATAGGAACTTTTGTTTCACCTGTTGCTGTTATTAGTGGAGACAAAAATAGATTACCACCGTTCCCGAATGTTCCCGAATACAATCCACCATCGGCAGCAAAAGTAAATGAATCATGTGATGTATTAGGAAGTGTAAAAATAGTCGCTCTTTGAATAGTTCTATATGCGTTAGATGAACCCCCGTTTAACAAATAATTTCCAACATAACATTGCCCCGTTTTGCTATTAGAGTTATAATTTGAAAGCGAAGCAAAGGACATGCCTTTATCCATCGCCCTCGTAACACACTGTTTAACAGTAGAGCTAGTCAAATCGGACTGCTCGGTTAGTTGACCAGAAATTGTTGCTGCATTAGCTGCATTTTGATTATATACACCCACATATACCATATTTGTATCATAATTAAAATCTACAGGCTTTGATACATATATATTTGTTCCTGCATAGTCACTACACGGATATGCTCCACTAGGTCCTTGAACCATATCAGTACCATATAATGCTAGGTTTCCAGCGCTATCTTCCAATACCGAATATTCAGCAGCTGATTTATTCAATAAATCAAACCCAACCGATTTGGGAACAGCAGGAATACCACATTTGGTAGCACCAGCGGGGTACTGTTTAAATAAACCGGCATTATTTACCCTACCAAAAGTACCATTTGTAAGTTGTACATCTTTATTTCTTAATGAACTGTCATCGCTTTTTTTGTTAATATCTAAAAAAATCTTAGACTGCGTGGTAATACTACTTTGAATAGAATTTAAATCGTTCATAGAACTATTGTAGCCAACAATATTAGTATTCATTGTATTTGTTTCATTTATATTTCTTGTTATTAGGGCTCTATCATCTACTACAAAATTTTCAATAATTTCAGAATCATTATCTAGTATAAGATCTTTATTGTTTTTATTTTTATATTTATTATTTTTATATTTATTATATGTTTTATTTGTTCGAGTATTTGCTTGATTCATAAAATGTAACCCATCAGTTATACTTGTGCTATTATACATTTTTTATTTATATTTATAATTTTATTTTCTTAAATATAATTATACTCAGATAAAAATATTTGTTATAACTATTTGTTATAATAAATATTGTTAATACATATTGTTAATACATATTGTTAATACATATTGTTAATACATATTATTAACAATTCTAATAATATTTATTACAATATTCTATAAATAAAAATTTATGATGTATATTTGATAGACACTAATGGGCTAAAATCTATTTTTGGAATGTCGGGAAGACCAAAGTCAATATTTTTAAGTTTAATTTTAAAATCGTACCACTCGGTATTCCATTTACTATACATGAAAAACAGAAATAAAAATATTAATACAACGAGACTTATTAATAAAACACTAAATGACGATTCGGGGTTAACCAAATTAGTTATTGTTATATATAAAATAATAACCAAAATAATAAACCATATAACATAAACATAATATCGCTGTTTTGTAAGTAATGCTGTCTCTTCTTCTTTAGCAAGAGATGTGTCTACATCATATATAGATTTTGAACTATTCTTTTTCATTATTCCATCTATCTCGATGATTCGATTCTGAACATTATCTATATCTTTCTGCATTTTATTGTATGATGAAAAATCTGAACTAGTATTATCTTTTACATTTGTCATCAACAGTGAGGAAATATTCGCCATCTGTGATGAAAGTGTATCTAGATTTTTTTTTAAATTTTCTCTTGCTTCTTTATCGGCAGCCAATCTTTTAGTTACTTGTTCAGGTGTTTCTGTTGCTGGAGGTGTAGGAATAGGTAAAGGTATAATACCTTTTCCAGGTGTTGTTTTAGATGCACTAATAATAGTATTAAAATCTGCCAAAATAATATTATATTGAGCCTTTAGGTCATTATAATACTTGGTGGTTGGTCCTTCCATTGTTTCTTGAAATCCTTCTATATCTCCGCTAGGTCCATATGAATCGTAATCGGCATTATTTAACATTCCCGCTGAATGAACAGTCGTACTTTCTGTTCCATGCGAATCAGATATTAAATTTAAATCTAAATTTTGCGCTACTTCTTTCTTTACTTTATTTTCATTTTGTAAAAATTCTACACCTTGTAAAATACTGGGGTCTGTATATAATTGTTTTCTGTATCCATTATTAAAAAGAGGTGCCAAATCGCTAAACATATTTGATAGATCCATGATAAAATAAATACTTATAACATATAAATAGAAAATGTATTTTTATAATGTCTATATTACTAATATTATCAAATATTACTAATATTATCAAATATTACTAATATTATCAAATATTACTAATATTATCAAATATTACTAATATTATCAAATATTACTAATATTATCAAATATTACTAATATTATTTAC
>SXGR01565857.1_pt1 | contig 16392 bp, 10 predicted proteins | sample 3174711 | NCBI WGS metagenome assembly SXGR01 (sample SAMN11356860, study PRJNA531348) | freshwater metagenome | isolation source: freshwater sample F1-60 | place: China: Fuxian Lake, Yuxi | collected 2017-12-25
CCCCCGTCCCGTCAATAACGACGACTGGCGCATCGCCGCCTGCCCCGTCAACGGCCCGCGCCTCGCCAGCGATGGCGGCCGCGTCGCCGCCGCCTGGTTCACCGCCGCCGACAACGATCCGCGCGTCCTCGCCTCCTTCTCGCCCGACGCCGGCACGCGTTTCCTGATGCCCCTCCGCCTCGACCGCGGCAAACCCGTCGGCCGCGTCGACACGCTCATCCTGCGCGACGGTGCGCTCCTCGTCACGTGGCTCGAAACCGATGGCAGCCTCTGGCTCCGCCGCGTCACTCCCGACTTCTCCCTCGATGAACCCATCGCCCTCGCTCCCGCCGGCACCGTATCCACCAAAACAAACCCCCGCCTCGCCCTCGTCCACGACTTCGCCGGTGGCAACTCGTCCGTGCAATTCCTCGCCACCTTCGCCACCGACTCCGCGCTCCGCACTCTCCTCGTCACCGTCCCCGAAGGCGACCTCCTGATCGCGAAGGCCAGCTGCGATTGCGCCGCCCCTCCCGAGCAACTCGTCGGCCACGGCTTCCGCGGCGCCGTCGCCGCGCTCTCGCCCGACCGCGGTACCGTCCACATCGTCCACGACGAAATTCCTGGACTCCTCTTTGCTGGCACGCACGAGTTTCACGCCGACGCCCCGACCATCGGCTCCGTCCCACTCGGCCGCCGCCTCTTCGGTCGCATCGAGCAGCGCGCCGGTCAATGGTGGCTCTTCGACGTCCGTCTCGCCCAGTGATTGAACGGATCGGCGGTTTCCCAAGCGCCGACAGCCCCCTTGACGACTCTGTCATAATCCCCCCGTCTCCTGTCCCAACTGCCTCCAACGCCTCCTCATGCCACGCCGCCATCCGTTCACCGCCTTCCTCCACCGCCTCATCGCGGTCGGTGGTGCCGTGCTGGTGTTGGCGCTCACCGTCTTCGCCGCCAGCCCCGCGCTGCACGAACACCTCCACGACGCGACGCACACCCATCACGACGAATCCTGCCCGATCGTCCTCTTCGCCAGCAGTGCCGACGCCCCGCCCGCCCCTCTCTCGGCCCCCATTCCGCCACTCGCCACCCGCCTGCTTGCGCCGAGCATCGCCCGCGAAATTTTCCTGTCCCCCCCGCGCTACCTCCGTCAACCAGAACGCGGCCCGCCGTCGAGTCTGTTCAGTTGAATTCGTCTCCGCCGCGCCTGCGCGCGCGGTGTTGCCTGCTTGAGCGCATTCCGCCGTCGCGGATGCCCCATCACCGTTCGTTCAACCTAGACTCACCATGTCCATTTCATTTTTTCGTCCGTCTCTTCGTCTCTTTGTTTCTCCGTCTCTCCTTCTCCTCTTTTCCGCTGCCGCATTCGCGCCGCACGCCCGCGCCCAAACCGCCCCGCCACCACCGCCCACCCATTCGCACACTCCCGCCGCTTCCTCCCACTCTGCGGGCATCGTCGCCCTCGACCAGTTCGTCACTTCAGCCGCCCCCTTTGAGCGCAACCAAGTCGATCTCGCCCAAGCTACGACGGTACTGAGCGGCCTCTCCCTGCGTCTTAAACAACAGGCTTCCCTCGGCGATACCCTCGGCTCCGAAACCGGCATTCACGCCACCTCGTTCGGTCCCGGTGCCAGCCGCCCGATCGTTCGCGGTCTCGGCGGTGATCGCATCCGCCTCCTCGAAAACAGCGTCGGCACCCTCGACGCCTCCGTCACCAGCCCCGATCACGCCGTCAGCGTCGAACCGTTACTCGTCGAACGCATCGAGATCGTCCGCGGCCCCGCCTCGCTTCTCTACGGCAGCAACGCAGGCGGCGGTGTCGTCAACGTGATCACCCACCGCATCGAAACCGATCTCCCCACCGCGCCCATCCGCGGCTCGGTCGAAATTCGTCGCGGCTCTGCCGCCGACGAATGGGCCGGTGGTGGCGTAGTTGACTTCTCGATTCGTCCAGCCCCCGACCGCGCCGTCGTCTTCCACCTCGACGGCTTCCGCCGCACCACGGAAAATCTCCGCATCCCCGGCTTCGCCAAGAGCGCCCGCAGGCGCGCCGAAGAGACCGCCGAAGCCCGCGCGCACGGCGAGCCCGCCCCCGATTTCGCCCACGGCCTCCTGCCCAACAGCGCACTCACCACGCGCAATGGAGCCGCCGGAGTTTCCTATGTTTCCAAAACGTTCCACCTCGGCGTCAGCGCCAGCGGCCTCGATTCCGCCTACGGTGTCCCCGGCGACGCCCACGAACAAGCACCCGCCGCGACCTCGGCCACCGCCGCTGAAGCCGAGGGCATCCGCATTGATCTCCGCCAGCGCCGCACCGACGTTCAGGGCGAGTGGCACGGCCATGACGGTTTCGTGCGGGGCGTGAGCTTCAAATTCGGTCACGGCCGCTATCGCCACGCGGAAATTGAGCCCGACGGCGCCATCGGCACCACGTTCACCCACCGCGGCCACGACGCCCGCCTCGAACTCCTCCATGGCACCACGCAACCTTGGACCGGTGCGCTCGGCCTGCAAAATTCCCGCAGCGATTTCGCCGCCGTCGGCGACGAAGCGTTTCTCCCGCCGTCGCGCACCGACACCACCGCCCTCTTCGCCTTCGAAGAACTCGCCGCAGGTCCGATCTCGTGGCAATTCGGCGGCCGCGTCGAACGCACCAAACTCGCCGCCACCGGTCACTCCGCCCGCCGCGACGATGAATTCAGCGGCTCCGCCGGCGGAGTCTGGAAACTCTCACCCGACTACGCGCTCGCGTTCTCCGTCACCCACACTGGCCGCCCCCCCAACGCTCAGGAACTCTACGCCGACGGCGCGCACGCCGGCACCCAGAGCTTCGAACTCGGCGACCCCAAGCTCCACGCCGAACGCTCCCTCAGCGCCGAACTCAGCCTGCGCCGCCGCACCGGCCTCGTCACCGGCGCCGTCACCGCGTTCACGAATCGGTTTAATGGTTACATCTTTGAGCAACCCACCGGCCTCGTCGCCGCCGAAGTCGGCGGTCAGTTCCGTTTTCTCTCCCCCGCCGATCCCGCCGTCGCCGCGGCCGACGAAACCCTGCCCGTCTACCGCTACATTCAGCGCGACGCCCGTTTCTGGGGCCTCGAAGTCGAAACCCTCTGGCACCTCCACGACCGCCCCAATTGGCAGCTCGACTTACGCCTCGCCGCCGATTTCACCCGGGCTCGCGAAGGCGCCCGCGACCTCCCGCGCATTCCCGCCGCGCGTACCGGCGTCGGTCTTTTCTGGAGCACGACCGCGTGGAGCGCCGGCGTCGAAAGCCAGTTTTACTCCGCGCAAAATCGCGTCGCGCCCAACGAATCGCCGTCTGCCCGCTACGCCCTCGTGAGCGCTCACGTCAGCCGCACGGCCGAATTTGGCCACCTGCGCACCGAGATCTTCGTCCGCGGCACCAACCTTTCCAACGCCGAAGCGCGCCCGCACCCGTCGTTCGTGAAAGACCTCGCGCCCCTCGCCGGCCGCGGCGTCGTCGCCGGCCTGCGCCTCTCCTTCTGACCGCGGTCGCCCACGTTACTCTGGGGAGGGCCGGCCCTCCCCACCGTGTGTGGCGACGCCGTCTTCACCAGCAGTCACCAAAAACGCAGCTGGCTTTACTCGGCGACGAAAGCCGAGCGCATCTGCGTGCCTTGCTCTTGCCGACGGGTGAAGCAAACGACGTTCGGCCAACCGTGAACCGCTCGAAGTCAGAGAGCGCGCGCCGGGTCGGGGACAACCGGTCGCTTCACGGCCACGTGCCCAACGGCCCCGCGGCTTTCCAGCCGTCGCGTTGCCCGCCGTGGACGCTGCCCCACCGAAAACAGCGAGGAAGCACTTTTTCGCTCTCCTGGTTCTCTTAAACTTTAACTCACCTCGCCCGCTACTCCGCTCCCGCCGCGATCCCGCGCACCACCTCCTGCGCCGCCACGAGCCCAAACGCCCCGGTCACAAACACCGCCGCGCCAAACCCGCTCGCGCAATCCATCGCCAAATTTGACCCCGGCTCCGGTTTCGCCGCGCACGTCCCGTCCGCCCACGGAAACACCGGTGCCTCGCTCGACCAAACGCAGCGCACACCCCAGTGCATTTTCCCGTTTTGCTCCCCGTGGGGAAACCCATGGTCGCGCCGCAGTTTTTTCCGCACCTGCCGCAGCAGCTCGTCCGCATACGCGTCGCCCAAATCCCCCGCGCACACCTGCGTCGCATCCCGCTTTCCTCCTGCCGCCCCCACCGTGACCACCGGTAACCCACGCGCATGCGCCTCGCCGATGACGAGCGCCTTGTTCGACATCCGGTCGATCGCATCGACCACATAGGAAAACTTTTCCGCCAATAACCGCTCCGCCGAAGACGCCGTGAAAAACTCCGCCGCCGCCGTCACGCGGCACGCCGGATTGATCAGTCGTACGCGCTCCGCCAATACACTCACCTTCGTCCGCCCTACCGTACCGTCCAGCGCGGGGAGTTGCCGGTTCACATTCGTAACACACACGTCGTCGAGATCGACCAACGTCAACGCACCCACCCCGCTCCGCGCCAGCCCCTCGACCGTCCACGAACCTACGCCGCCCACGCCGACGACGCACACATGCGCCCCACGCAGCCGCGCCAGTCCCTCCCGGCCAAAAAGCCGCCCCACTCCGCTATACCGATCAAGATAGTCATCGCTCATTTTGGTGCAGCGGCCAAGTGACCGCCGCAGCGCGCCCGCGTCAAACCCGCAGCGCAAATCCACCGGTCCTCATAGCCCACCCGTTGCAGTATCGTCTGACACCCCGGGATAGGGCAGCAAGTTGAGTGACGCAGGAAAATTTCCGGAGCCTACGCCTCCCCACGCGCCATGGATTGGGTTCCATAATTTTCCGACCGCACCAATCTTTCTACCCAAACTCCCGCACCGACCCTGCGCGATCTGCCCACATTTTTACGCCACCGTCATCCCTCATTCCACGCTCCCACGCGCCTCCCGTGAATCGTCGGAACGATGGGGTCAGGAAAATCCGGAATCTCGCCCGTCGCCGTCGCACCCCATCGCCGCACCGGCGACTACGCGGGCTCACACCACAGCGCGTTTTCAACTCACTTCGCCTCGATCAACCGCTTGAGTTCCCCTTCGAGCTGGCCGGCATTCTGGTTGTTGCGCACAAACATCCCCTTCTTGTCGAAGAGCACGATCGCCGGCGCTTTGCCGACGTTCATCTTCGCCGCCCATCCGTTCTGCGCTTCCTTGCCGTCGAAATGCACGGGCCACGTGATTTTTTGGTCCTTGATAAATTTCATCACCTTCTCGCGATCCACTTCTTTGTCGAACGAAACACCGATGATCTCGACCGTCTTCTTGTTAAACGACCGAGCCTGCATGACTTGGTCGATCATCGTGACCGTGCCCGCACTGGTGCCGCTCCAGATCACGAGCGCGACGACCTTGCCGCGAAGCACCGCGAGATCCACCGGTTTGCCGTCCAGCGCCGTGAACTTCAGCTCATACGGCACTTTCCTGATCTCGACCATGTTGAGTTCACTGCGTGCCATGTCCGCCACACCTTTGTCGGCGTGCTTCAAAAGCTTGGTCAAATGCGCCTCGCCTGTGGCCGGACTCACTGCGCGCGTGAGAATTTCCACATACGAACTCTCGCGGTCCTTCAGAAACCGCCGCCCACCCGGCATCGCGTCCAGCGCGTCAAGCTTCTCCCGCAGCGGCGCGACCGCATCCCGCGAGGGCGTATCGCGAAACTCAAAATCTGTCGCGGCGATATCCAGCGCCACCATCGCCGCCATCGCATCTTTCGTCAGACCTTCTTTGTAGCGCTGATTCGTCACCTCATATTTGAGCTGCGTCACATACGCCGTACGATATGCCGCGAGCTTCTTGTCCCGGATGGAGTCACCGAAAAAGGCAAGGTCCTTGATCACGTTGTTCGCCCGCCAGTGCGTCGGATACTTGGTGAGAAAATCGAGGCCGGCCGCGATCACTTGCGTGAATCGCTCTTGGGACAACTTGGCCGCCTTGTCGCTGTAGAGCTTAACAAACGCCTCGCCCGCCAAATCCGCCGGCGATTTTTCCGGGGCCTTCGCAGCCTTGGCTGCAGGTGCCTGCGCGCACACCGCGCCAGCGAGGGAGATTACAGTCAACAGGGCAACAATGACGGGGCGTAGTTTCATGGAGAAGACAGCCATTCGGTTATAGGGGAGACCCCGACCCTAGTTCACCCGCGCTCCTGCGCAAGCGACAATCCTCCTCCCCGATCGATGCGCCCGCCGTCCCTGTGAGAATGATCCGCTGCTCCTCGCCGGACTGCTGTCGTCTGGCTGCTGGACGTTTGCCCCGCCCTCGCAGATGTTACTGAGACGTGATCGATCACTCCAAAGACGAACTCCTCTCCTTCAGTCCGGGCCACCCCGACTATCGTTACAAACTCTGGGTCCGTGTCGTCACACCCGATAGCGTCTGGTATCACGTTTTCTGGCGGCGCATCGCCCTCGCCCTCGCCCTCCTCACCCTCGCAGGCTGGCTCAGCGCCGCCGCCGGCGTCTGGGCCTTTGTAAAACTGCAGCGCGGCTACACTGAAGCTCGCTACATCGACCTCGTCTTCTATCCGTGGCGCCAAGAGGACTACCGCACCGGACTCGGCCAACATTACCTCAAGACCGGCCGCGCGGCCCTCGAGAAAAAAAACTACCGCGAAGGTTACCGTCTCCTTCAAGCCGGCCTCACTCGCGTGCCCAACGACGTCCCCAGCCGCCGCCTGCTCGCCTACACGCAGGTCCACTTCGGCCGCGCCGACCTCGCTCTGAAGACCTTGGCCGAAGGCGCCGAACTCGCCAGCGCCGATCTCGACTATCTCAAGCTGCTCTTCGCCCTGCTGCTCGAAATCCACGAAGACGAACGCCTCATTTTCCTCGCGAAGAAACTGCTTCCGCCCGAGCCGGACTCGGTGCTCACCCATCAATTCATCGCGCTCCAAGCCGCCACCGCTCACTTCGAACGGGGCCGCTACGACGAAACCGAACGCATCGTGGGCGAGTGGCGCCTCGGCAACTCCCTTGAGGGCGCCATCCTCCTCGCAAAATGCGATTGGGAACGCGGCTACACCGATCTCGCCATGCTCCGGCTCGAGCGCGAGGTCGCCCGCTTTCCCAAGCGCGACGAGCTCTACCTCCATCTCGTGCGCTACCACCGCTCGCTCGGCCACGCCGACGAAGCCCGCCGCTACGCCCTCCTGCGCCAGTTCAACACTCCCACCAGCCCCGGTCCCCGGATCGAGCTGCTCCACACCTACCGCTCCACCGACGACCTCGCTGCTGCGCAGCGCGAACTCACCACCTTCCTCGCTGATTTTTCCGCCGACCCCTCAGCGCTCATTTTGCTCGCGTGGTTCGCCGTCGACACCGTGCAACCCGCGCTCACCGCCCGCCTCACCTCCCTTGCGCACGAGCGGAGCTATCCGCTCAACGCCTTCAACCTCGCCCGCGTGCAAGCCCACCTCGCCGCCCAACACTACCAGGTCGCCCTCGACCTCGCACTTACCGCCCTGCGTGAAGAAAATGAGGATACGCCCCACCTCGCCTCCACCCTCAACGGTCTCCGCTGCCTGGCCCTTTACGGCCTCAAAGATTTTTCGCGTGCCGAGCTCATGCTCAATTCTTTCCTGGGTCACGCCAACCTCCGCGCCAGCGACGCGCTGCTCCTCGCGAAACAACTCCTCCTCGCCGGTGCGACCGCCTCCGCCCGTTCCGTGCTCGACCGCGCCAGTGTGCTCGATCCGCTCAACCAAGCCGCCCTCGGCGAACTCGTCCGCCTCGATGCCTCGCTCGGTAACCGCGAAAAACTCGCCGAAAACCTCCCCAAACTCCTGCGCCTAAGGAAACCTTCGCGTGCCGTCTTGGAGGAAACCCTGCTCCGCCTCGATCGGCCCGCCGATGCCCCGCTCCGCGACCAAATCCGAGCCGCCCTCACCCGCGCCAGCGCAACTCCCGCCCCCTAACATCTTTCTCTCTCCTCGCTCTCGTTCTCATTCTCGTTTTCGTTCGTCAGCTCACCCGTTCGAATCTGAGAGCACGAGTCAACGGAAAGCACGACCCGGCGCCCAGCGTCGAACACCGCCTCCGCCCAATCCGCCGCCCCGCGATCGCCCGTGCCACGCTCATGCGTCATGATGTAGAAGATGATATTGATCGCGAGGGGGTAGGCGACCTTCTCGGAATAATTCTTGAAATACTCGTGATCCTCACCCTCCCGCTCCCAACCGTCGCTGTCATCGGAGTTGTGCAATCCAACACCATAATCCGGCCTTGGGCGTCGAAGATCACGCGATGGTGAATCTGGGTGCCCGGAATCTTGATACCGATGCGGATGTTGGGCACCTGGGCTTTTCCCCTGATTTTAAAAACACTCCGGTAGAGAGCGTGCTCGATAGGCAATTCCTCGAAGTGTGATCCGGGCAGAATCGTCTGAAACATGCGCTCCACCTGCGCCCATTCCGACTCGCCCCAAAAATCCGTCATCAGAAGAAACCCGCCGTTCTGTCGGTAGGCGCGCAGCGCAACGATCTCCGCGTCCGTCAGCCCCATCGCACCAGGTGCGGAAGCGAAGAGAACCGGATTACTGCCGAGATCGCCATCTGTCGCGCGCAAGAGTCGGGCGTTCGGATCAACCTTCATCGAGGTCATTTGCTGCAGCCGATACGAAAGATTGAGATCGGCATCCGGGCAGTCGGTCGTCCAACCGCCCCGGGCCGCCGTCGCCGGCCGCGGCGCCGCATCATAACGCAACCGCGCAAACGTGAAAACGTCCCCGGTGAACCCCGCAGCATACGCCCACTCTAGGGTGCCCGTGCTCCGGGACGGAATCTCCCGCGCGGTCTTCGCTCCCGGCGGCACATGAATCTGGCCGCCGTCGTAAAAACCACCGCCCCCTCCGCGTTGGCCCCGCTGGGCATAGAGCCCACCGCCCACGACCAACCCCGCCACCAAGAGCAAAATCGGTCGAACCACTCGGCGCAGGGGCAACACCCGCATCGCGTCCCACGCCAAGCCCGCTCCGGAAACCCGCCGTAAGTCGAATGATCCTCGCTGCAGCTGCTTGAACCACGGTTGCATCCGCAGCGATACTGCTATTCGCGGCAATGGTTGCACAAAACTTTCGGCCCACGCCTGAGCAAGAAATATGCGGGCCCTGGGCCCTCTAAATATCGGGCTCTGTCCATTCCCCTGCGGAGCTCGGTGCACACGGCGAGAACACTTGCCACCAACGCGCACCGTCTACAGGCCCGCGAAGAGGGCCCCGGACGGTATTGGCCCCATTGGAAATAAAACGCCAAAGATCCACGGAGCAGAGAGGGCCTGCCCGGGAAGCGATGGTAGCACTTACCCGAGATAATTGACGGAAATCGGTGCCACCGGATCGCACTCGAGGGGCACCCAGATTGTCCGTTTAAATTTCGTCGGGCTAGTTTCACCCAAAAGCCCGACCCCGCCCCCCCCGCTCTGGGGCGGTGAACGGGCGCTGCGCGGAGACCAGCCCCACGGCCAGCAGCCGGTCGGACTCAGGTCTTCCCGAAACAATGCCACGCCATAAAATCGCTCAGGCGCCATAATCCCGGACAGACCTGATAGTTTTCTCCGGGACCTTCTGCTCAGAGCCGGATATTCGCGCCGAAGATGAGCGAGGGCGATAAGTCGTAGGCTTACGAGGGGCGGCCGCCTGCGAACTCGGACTGACGATCGTAGCCGTTGAGGAGGTTGTTCACGTCGAGGTAAACATCCATGCGCTTGGATATCTGATACAGCATCTTGAGGTCCACCTGCGTCCGCGCGACGCGGTAGAGCTGGCGCGACTCGATCGCGTTGTACGTGGCGAGGGAGCGTCCGCGATGGTTGGCGCTGAGCCGCAGCGGGACCTTGTTGCGGATGTAATCGATGCCCGCATTGGCCGTCATCGGATTGAAAACGGCGACCTTTCCGAGCGGATTCGGGACGAGCGAGATGGCGCTGCCGGCACCGTAGTTGCCCTCGGTAGCCATCCGGGTGTAGTTGGCTAACCCGCCGAAGCCGGCCCAGAATCCGGGCAGGAAAGTGAACTGCTGAGAGTAGTTTAGCTCGTAACCTTGGACCCGGGCGGACCCCCGTTGAATTGGGCGGTCAGGGCGAAGCCCGCAAAATCGCCGTCCAGGCCGTTGTCGGCCCCGGTCGGGACCGTGTTGCCGCCGGCGGTGTCGATAAACTCCCCGATATCCTTGCGAAAAACTCCCACGGAAATCGTGCCCGCGGCCTTGAAACAATTCTCGGCGGACAAGTCGTAGTTTTGCGCGATCTGCGGCTTCAGGCTCGGGTTGCTCGTGGAAACCGTCTGGTTGTCGTAATCGACGTTCGTCCGGGGGATGAGCTGGCCGACGCCGGGCCGGCCAATGTTCTTGGCGTAGCTGACTCGGGTGACGAGCTTGGGGTTCGGCGTGAATTTGAGATGCACGCCCGGGAGGACGTTGGTGTAGTTGCCGGTGCGTTCCTGACGGCCCGAAAACTCCTCTTTGTTCCGGCGGGTGATTTCGGCGTCGGTGAGCGTGCCCACAAACGCGGCGCGGCGGGCCCGCTCCGCCACCGTGATCACCCGCAACGCACCCTCGCCCGTCACCTCGGTCCGCTCTAGGCGGACGCCCGCGAGGATCGAGAGTTTCTGGATGTCCACGTTGCCCATGAGATCGGTGGCATCAATATTCCCCTTGAAGGTCTGGTCGCCGGTCAGGTGCGTCTGGATGTCGGACGCGATGTTTTGCCGGAACAGTTGCGGGGAGTTTTTCAACGCGTCGTCGAGCTTGGTGTTGGAGCGACCGGGAAACGCCGGGTGCGGGATACTCGGATACCGCGTTTTCGTAGTCGTGAATTCCACGTTCTCCACGAAGCCGAACTGCGCCCAGTTGTCGTCGTTGAGTCCATTCGCCGCGTTGACGCCTTGGAAGCCATCGGGGCCGACATAGGCACCGCTCCACGAGTTATTTTCGTTCTGCCGAAAGTGTTCGCACATTTTCAACCCGGTCTTCACGTGTGACGGAAACTCAGTCGCGAATTTTTTCTTCACATTGGGCGTGACGCCGCCCAATTCATCTCAGCCGGCGAGCCGGCCGATGCTGTAGGTGTTGCCGGGGTAGCTTTCGATCTTGGTGATGTCCGGGCCGGAAGTCTGCGTGAAGGTGGGGAAGTAGCGGTCGGCGCTCTTGTCGATCGCAAAGCCGATGTTGGGCACCGTGAGGATGAGACTGCGCTGGCCGGTAAAATTACTTTTCGGGACGGATCGGTAGCCGTCGTAGTCGATCTCAAGCAGCTTGTAGCGATGCACGCCGCCGAGCTGGTAGGTCGTCGTCTTGCCCTGCTTGTAGGCGGTGGAGGAGCGCATCGCGAGGTTGCTCACCGCCAACTGGCGGACCCGCGTGATGTTCTCGGTATAGCCCGGCAGGATACCGCCGGTGGCGGAGAGGTTGCCCGTCACCGGATCGCGCGTTGCCGCCACCTGGTTGGTCGCGAAGGTCGCGTAGCGGTCGCCCTGGTGCTCGATGTTTTTCGTGAGTGCCGTGTTGAAAAAGAAACGGACGGCATCACCCAATTTGTGGTCAAGCCGGAGCCCCCCGCCCTGCCGGCACTGCTCCTCGCGCGAATCGTTATACGCGACGGAGTAGGTGTAGCCCGGCGCAGCGGAACCGTTCGGCACCGCCTCGTGCAACTGCGTCACGACGTCCTGCAGATTGTAGATGCCGCGATAGCCGAGGTTGAGCGCGACGGCGAGCTTGCCGCCGAACACCTCCGAATAGGACAACTGGTAGTTGCGCGGCGAGCGCGTGGGGCGCGAGTCGAACGGCTGCCAGCTCCCGCCCAGCGTCCCGCGGATACGGCGCCCGGCCGCGCTGTCGAATCCGCTTTTGTTGACCATGTTCACTGCACCGCCGATTGAATCGCCCGCCATGTCGGGCGTGGGCGACTTCACGACTTCCATCCGCTCGATCGTCTCGGAGCTCACCGTCTGGAACGTGAACTCGCGGTTGCCGCCGACATTCGACGCATCGGGGAGCCGGTTGCCGTCCATCGTGATGCTCGTGAGATTCTGATTCACGCCGCGGATGCGGATGACACGCACGTCGCCGTCCTGGGTCTCGCCCTCGACTCCCGGCAGCCGCACGAGCAGCTCCGCGGGATTGCCCGCGAGGTCGCCGAACGTGTCGGTGGAGACGACGTTTTTGATGCCGCTCGACAAGCGCTGCAGCGTGATCGCGTGGGCGTTGCCTTCGCGCTTACCGGCAACGACGAACTGCCCCAGCTTGCAGATCTGCGAGGTCAGGCCCACGTCGTGGCGGTTGATTTTTCCCACCCCGACGATTGCCGGCATGATAACGGTGTCGAGGCCGGCGTAGGCCACAGCCTGGGTGACGCTGCCGGGCGCGACCTCCGGAAAACTGTAAACGCCCAGGCCATCCGTGATCGCCTCCTTCGTGGTGCCTTGGATCGTGACGGGCGCGCCTTCGAGGGCGCGGCCGGTCGCAGCGTTGGTGACGATACCAAGGACGCTCTCTTGGGCGCTGGCCGACAGCGCAACGAGTCCACAGAGCACGGCACCGGCGAAGACAGCGCGACGGAATATCGCTAGAAGGCGGGCGACGACGGAGGGTTGATTCAGTTCATTTATGGGAGCCTGGAGTTGTTGGGCTGACGATAATTTATTTTTCGGTCTCCCCGCGAAGGCATGAGCGCGATCTAGCCGGGGGGCTTCGTTTGATCGCGACGAGCGTGGTTCATCGAATTTGCGGCGGGGTCTGGGGCTGGAGCGTGGGGACGCCCGGGGTAGTTCAACAACCTCGCGACGTTGTCCGAATTTGTAAGAGCCGAGTGCGCGGCCAGTCAGACGCTCGCTCTCGGACGGTGCGAAATGAAAAGATTTCCCTTTCGGCCCACGCCGCGTCACTCCCATCCACAGATCGACGGTGCGCAGAATCCCTCAAACTCAGCGCCGCGATTCAATCCCCCCGCTCCGCATGAAAACCAATCGTCGCAGATTCCTCGCCACCGCCCTTGCTGGTGGTGCCGCCGCGGCCCTCCCGCTGTCGTCTCGCGCCGCCGCGGCGCGCAGCACCGACTCCGTCAAAGCCAAATATGCGAAGCTCGATGAAATCCTGAAACAGCCTGTGCTAAAGCGGCAGTTCTTCACCTCGCCCGTGATGATCGAGACGCTCGAGCTGCTCCGCTTGGGCAACAGCTTCCTCTGCCGCGTCCGCTCCAAGGATGGCGCCGAGGGCATTTCCGTCTCGAACAATTCGCAGCAGATCTCGCTCGCCGCGATCCAGGTGAACCGGCTGCAGCCGTTCTTCATCGGCAAGGACGCGCGCGATTTGGACAACTTGCTCGAGGAGGTTTACGTTTACCAAAGCAACTACAAGCTGCAGAGCCTCGCGCTCTGGGTTCCCCTCGCGACGATCGAGTTTGCCATCCTCGACATGCTTGGCCGCATCGCTAACAAACCCATGGGCCTCTTGATCGGCGACAAAATCCACAACCCTACCGTCTCCGTCTATCGCGCGAACGGCGAGCGCGATGTCACTGCAGAGGCGGTCATGGTGAACTTGAAAAAGCAGGTCGAGGAATCGCAAGCCAAGGCGCTCAAGATCAAGATCGGCGGCCGAATGAGCCATACCGAATTTCCGGCCGGGCGGTCAGAGAAATTGATCCCGATGGTGCGAAAGGCGTTTGGCGACAGGATGGTCTGCTACGCCGACTCGAACGGTTCCTATGGCGTCGAGGAAGGCATCAAGTTCGGCCAACTGCTCCAGGAATACAAATTCGCGTTCTACGAGGAGCCGGTGCCCTTTGACTGGTACGAGGAAACCAAGGCCGTGGCCGATGCGGTCGATATTCCGATGGCCGGCGGCGAACAGGAGGCGAGCATGCACGCCTTCCGCTGGCTGATCGCCAACGACGGCGTCGATATCGTGCAGCCCGACGTTTATTATTTTGGCGGAGTCATCCGCTCCATGAAGGTGGCCCGCATGGCCGCCGCGATGGGCAAGGTCACCACGCCACACATCTCAGGCGGACTCGGCTACCTCTATATGATCCACTTCGTGTCGGTCATTCCCAACGCCGGCGCGTATCACGAATTCAAGGGCCTCAGTCAGGCGATTCCCTTCGAGTGCAAGACTTCGAATCTCGGGACGACCGGCGGCTTCGTCACGGTTCCCACCGGTCCGGGCTCGGGCATCGAGATTGATCCAGCCTTCATCAAGAAACACGCGGTGGTGATGCGCGATCGCGGCCGGGCAGACGAATAACGCCAGCAATATTTTTCAACGCCGCGGGAATTTTCCCGCGTGCGTGCGATCAGCGCGGTCCGCTCGGGCGCGGTCGGCGGGCGCGTCGGTCGACTTCAGAAAAGTCGAAGGGCCGTACCGTGGCGCCCATTTGCGATGGTTGGGCCCGCTGCACCGAGCTTCGCCCTCAGACGGAAACAGGTGGCCGACGACCGTCCAGATTATTTGGACGGACGGCGGGTTTGCGCGCCTGCTGGTTGCTCGTCCGGGTCTTAACTTTTGCGCTGATCCCATTAGGGCCACGCCTTGAGGAAGGTTTCACGATCTTCACGAGCAAGCTGCAAAGCGGCACGGATTTCGACGGGCTTCAACCCCTGACTCGACGCGAGAGCAACGTCATCGAGCCAGACCTTCATTGAGCCCGCACCGTGATCGCTGGGCGCGTGGGCGGGTTCGTTCCCCTCCAGCGCATGAACGTAGAAACGATATCCACGAATGCGCAGGAAGGCCTTCCCGGGGGAAGGCACGCGGTAACGGAGAGCGGCACGCCAGCAGGCGGCGGCCCTCCGTTGCTGGAATTACTGACACGCTTCGCAGGTCTCGCCGTTGCGCATCGCCTCGATGCTGCAGGCGGTCTTTTCGGCGGCAGTGTAGGTTTTTTTACCTGCGGCCGTCGCGGCGTCGGCTTTCACTTGAGCGACGCTGTGCGTGCCACCGGTGTCGCCGCTGTTCTGGCCGCCGTCGGCACCTTCTTTGATCGCGCCGCGCGTTTCCTTCTTCACGGCGATCGTCGCTTTCTCGATGTTCGAGGCACCGAGGCTGCGGAGATAGTAAGTGGTTTTGAGACCGGCGTGCCACGCTTGCCGATACATGTGGCTCAGGGTCTTTTGATCGGGCGTCTTGATCCAGAGATTCACGGACTGACTTTGGTCGATCCACTTCTGGCGGCGCGCGGCGGCGGCGATGATCCACTTGGGGTCGATGTCGAAGGCCGTCATGTAACGGGCCTTCAAATCGGCAGGCATACGGTCGATGTCCATGACCTCGCCGTCGAAATACTTCAGGTTGTCGATCATCTCCTGGTCCCAGAGCCCGCGGGCCTTGAGGTCCTTCACGAGGAATGGATTCAAGACGATGAACTCGCCGGAGAGGTTCGATTTGACGAAGAGGTTCTTGTAGGTGGGCTCGATGCAAGGACTCGTGGCCGTGATGTTCGAGATCGTCGCGGTGGGCGCGATGGCGAGCACGTTGCTGTTGCGCATGCCGTGCTGCGCGATCTTGGCGCGGACCGGTGCCCAATCCATGCGGCCGCCGCGGGGCACATCGACTTTCACGCCGCGCTCCTGCTCAAGGAGGTCGACGGTGTCCTGCGGGAGGAGACCGCGATCCCACTTCGAACCTTTGTATGTGGAGTAGGTGCCGCGCTCAGCTGCGATGTCGGAAGAGGCTTCGTAGGCGTAGTAGGCGATGGCCTCCATGGCCTCGTCGTTGAACTCCACGGCGGCTTCGGAGGCGAAGGGTGTGCCCTTCATATAAAGAGCGTGCGCGAGGCCCATCACGCCGAGGCCGATGGGGCGGTGGCGGAGGTTGGAGCGCTTGGCGGCCTCGGTCGGGTAGAAATTAATGTCGATCACGTTGTCGAGCGCGCGGACGGCCATGCCGATGGTCTCGCGGAGCTTGGCGTGGTCGAGGGAGCCGTCGGACTTCAGATGGGAATCGAGGATGACGGAGCCCAGATTGCAGACGGCCGTCTCGTCGTTGCTCGTGTTGAGGGTAATCTCGGTGCAGAGATTCGACGAGTGGATGACGCCGCAGTGATCCTGCGGAGAACGGATATTGCAGGCGTCCTTGAAGGTGATCCACGGGTGACCGGTCTCGAAGAGCATCGAGAGCATTTTCTTCCAGAGCTCGAGGGCCTCGATTTTCTGACCCTGGATCTTGCCCTGCTCGGCGAGCGCCTCGTATTCGACATAGCGTTTTTCGAAGGCTCGGCCGTAGAGGTCGTGTAGATCCTTCACTTCATTGGAGCGAAAGAGCGTCCACGTGCTGCGGGCCTCCATGCGCTTCATGAAGAGATCGGGAATCCAATTCGCCGTGTTCATATCGTGCGTGCGGCGAGAATCGCGCGTACCACCTC
>SXGR01629536.1_pt1 | contig 16386 bp, 15 predicted proteins | sample 3174711 | NCBI WGS metagenome assembly SXGR01 (sample SAMN11356860, study PRJNA531348) | freshwater metagenome | isolation source: freshwater sample F1-60 | place: China: Fuxian Lake, Yuxi | collected 2017-12-25
AAAATAAAGGGTGTCGAGATCGGTGTTGGAAGATACTTCAATGGAACAGACTGGGTGGGACCAATTGAATTTAATATTGAGCATACAGAATTTTTTCCAGGAAATCTTGGTCCGACAACTAGCGAGATGGGAACACTCGCATGGTACAGTAGTGATGAAAACAATCTTCTCTATGCTGACACTCTTGCCAGACTAAAGCCCTATCTACAAGAAATAAATTTCCGAGGGGACATGGAAATAAACTGCATTGTCAATGAAGATGGGGCATTCCCGCTCGAGGCCACCGCTAGACTAGGGACACCTATCGTACATTTACACAGTGAGATGCACTCTTCGCCAGGGGGTGAATTTTTATATGCAATTGCTTCTGGCAAACAGTATGATTTGAAATGGAAAAAAGGATATGGGATCGTAATACTCGTAGCAGTGCCACCTTTTCCATATACAAAACGCATTACTGAAAACCTAGTCTACAACTCAAACATTTACTTTGATAAAATGAATGAGAAAGACCTCCGACATATTCATTTCGAAGAGGTAGCTATCCGTAAAGATGACTTGAACCAATTTTATATTGCCGACAGTCAAGGTTATGTACTCTATGTGACAAGTATGGGCGAGACCATAGAGGAAGCACAAGAAAAAGTATACAAAATTGCAAAGAAGGTAATCGTACCGAAAATGTTTTATCGCAATGACATTGGAACTTCTTTTGGCAAAGAAGGGCTTTCGAAATTACAGAAATTGGGCTACCTGTAGTTACCATTCTACACCCCCTCCCCCTTTAGCTCTTCGATTAGCTTTTCGGCCGTACGAGAAAGTTTCTTTGGCAGGACAGTATTTATTTTTATGAGTAGGTCACCGCGTTTGCCTTGGCCTGTTGGGACACCCTTGCCACGCACTCGGAGGATTTCTCCATGAGTTACCCCACGAGGCACTTTGACTACAAGATCACCGTCGAGTGTAGGGACTGTGCGTTCTTCACCGAGAAGTGCTGAGGTGAGTTTAACATCGAGCGTCATCGAGAGATTATCTCCATCCTTTGTAAAAAGTGAGTGTTTTTTAACATGCACTTTTATATAGAGATCTCCTGAAGTACCCTGCGCCACCGCTTCGCCACCGCCTGAGAGTCTCAAACTTTGCCCATTATCCATACCCGCCGGTATCGTGATAGAAAATTCTTCTTGTTTTAAAAATACTCCCGCTCCCCGACAAGTATCGCAAGACTCTTTTGGAATCTGTCCTTTGCCGTTACAAGTCGGACAGGTACGCACCTGAGAAAATTGTCCGAGAAATGACCGCTTGATTTCTTCCACCTTGCCTTGACCGTTACAGGTCGTGCAGGTGCGTGTGCCAGTACCGGGCTTGCCACCAGTACCCGTGCATGTCGCACACTTTGACATTTTAGTCAGAGAAATCTTTTTGTCGGTACCAAAAATAGAATCTTTAAAATCGATCTCGATGTCTACCGAAATATCTCTGCCTCGAGCTTGTTTAGTGCGCCCACCACTTCGTTCACCACCAAAAAAGTCTCTGAAAATATCGCCGAGATCAAACTCTACTCCATTACCACTTCCACCCTGCTGAAAACCCGAAAAATCAAAACCGTCAAAACCCTGACCTTGAGAGAATCCTCCGAAACCACCACGACCGGCACCCGCTCCACCAAATCCTGGGCCCGCAGAGCCAAATTGATCGTATTGCGCCCGCTTCGTATCATCCGAAAGCACTGAATAGGCCTCATTGGCCTCCTTGAACTTTGCCTCGTTACCGCCCTTTTTGTCAGGATGATGTTCATGCGCGAGCTTTCTAAACGCCTTTTTGATGTCGTCCTTTGAGGCGCCCTTATCGACTCCGAGTGTTTTGTAGTAATCTTTTGACATGTTGTTTTAACACCACGATAAGCCCCAGCACTGCTGGAGCCTACATGGCGTCAATTAGTTTTACTTCTTCTCCCCCTCCTTAAACTCCGCATCCCTCACTGGGCCATCACCTTCTTTTTTGTCTTCTGGCTTTGGTTCAGCTTTCGCAGACTCAGCCTGAGCCTTTGCGAGTACTTCACCAATCTTTGACATCTCACTCGAAAGAGCCTCAGTCGCAGACTTTGTCTTCCCTGCATCAGTACCTTCCTTTGCGGTCTTTACATCAGCGATCTTGTCTTCGATAGATTTTCGTAGATCAGCTGGCACTTTGTCTCCCGCATCTTTAAGTGCCTTTTCTGCGGTGTATACCATCTGCTCAGCAATATTTTTTGCTTCTACTGCCTCTTTCTTTTTCTGATCATCAGCATTGTGCATCTCTGCATCTTTTTTCATTTTTTCTACCTCTTCTTTTGAAAGACCAGAGCTTGCGGTAATCTTGACCGAGTTGGTCTTCCCTGTCGTCTTTTCTTTTGCCGACACGTTGAGAATACCGTTGGCATCGATATCAAAGGTAACCTCTACTTGTGGCATACCTCGAGGAGATGGCGGGATACCATCAAGGATGAATTTACCGAGAGACTTGTTGTCCGAAGCCATCGCGCGCTCACCTTGAGTAATGTGAATTTCTACCGAGGTTTGGTTGTCCGCAGCGGTTGAAAACACTTGTGATTTCTGTGTCGGGATAGTGGTGTTTTTGTCGATCAATTTTGTCGCCACACCTCCCATAGTTTCAATACCGAGAGAAAGTGGGATCACATCGAGCAAAAGCACATCTTTGACATCACCCTTGAGAATGCCTCCCTGGATCGCAGCACCGATCGCTACCACTTCATCAGGATTGACTCCCTTGTGTGGTTCTTTACCAAAGAGATCTTTGACCGCTTTGATGATAGCTGGCATACGAGTCTGTCCACCGACGAGCACGATCTCATTGATCTCACCGATTTTAAACGGCGACGCTTCCATCGCTCGCTTGGTAATCATCACTGATCGGTCAATAAACTCCGCACAGAGTTCCTCGAGTTTCGCTCGAGACATTTTGATGAGCAGATGTCGAGGACCTGAAGCATCTGAGGTGATAAACGGAATATTGACCTCTGTCTCTACTGCCGTCGAAAGCTCGATTTTCGCTTTTTCCGCCGCCTCATCTATTCTTTGGAGTGCGAGAGCGTCTTTGCGAACATCGATACCCGACTCCTTTTTAAACTCTTCTGCGAGCCAATTTACAATCTTTGTATCAATGTCTCGTCCACCGAGATGACTATCTCCGTCTACCGATTTCACCTCGATCACATCGTCACCCACTTCGAGAATAGAGATATCAAAAGTACCTCCACCAAAGTCATAGACGACGATTTTTTCATTTTTCTTTTTGTTGAAACCATACGCAAGTGCCGCTGCAGTCGGCTCAGGAAGTACACGGAGGACTTTGAGTCCGGCGATTTCACCGGCGTTCTTTGTCGCCTGTCTCTGAGCGTCGTTAAAGTACGCAGGGACTGTGATCACCGCTTCAGTGATTTTTTCTCCGAGCTTGGTTTCAGCATCATTCTTGAGCTTGGTGAGAATCATCGCTGACACTTCCTCAGGACGATAATTTTTATCACCCATTTTTACCTCCACTCCACCAGTTGAGCCTTTCAACAATTCATAGGCTACTGCGGTCTTGTCTTTTTGTACTGCTGACTCATCAAACATATGGCCCATAAAACGCTTGATCTGATGCACCGTGTTTTTTGGGTTGGTCACCGCCTGTCGTCGTGCAAGAAGACCGACCATGCGTTCACCGGTCTTTGAGAGCGCTACGATAGATGGCGTGGTGCGTGCACCTTCGACGTTTTCGATGATACGTGGCTCGCCTGCTTCCATCACTGCGACTGCTGAATTGGTGGTTCCAAGGTCAATTCCAATAATTTTTGACATATTTTTTTTGAATAGAATTAAGATTTAAGAATTATGATTCATGAATAAGTTAGTACAAGAAACAGGAGTCAAGAATACATACAAAAATTCATAGACGAATATTCGTAAATCTTGAATCGTGAATCTAGATTCTACTCGATGGTGCTCGCGTTGGTTGACTAACAAAAAATAAAAGCTCTTGAAATGGAAAAATTATTTTCTCGATAGATGAAATGAGTTTCGAAATGACTACTGGCTGTTTCTTTGGGAGAGGTAGGCTAACAGCGACAGGCTTCTCAAAATCACTCTGTGGAAGTGCTTCTACCGAAACAAGACGCGCTTTAAAAGTACCCTGAAACTCAGTCACCACAAAAGTCGCCAAGACATACTCGCCAGTCGGTGACTGGATGATTTTACGTAGTATTTTTGACTTGGGCTGGGCGATTAACATACAGGTATTATACCACATCCTATTAAAAATCAAGTGGTTTCGGATCACTCCAAAATACCCTTATTTTGCAAGGGTTTTGGAGAAAAAGGGGTAAAATACTTGACAAACAGGCATATAGTATGCTATAATGTATAAAGTAGTGTTCTTTGAATACGTATACTTGTTGAGTGTGGGAGGAAGACCGTAATTGACTTGCTGGCACTATGCCAAGCGGATTATTGTCTTTCAGACCACATTCAACCAGAAAGAAGACACATCATGAACGCCACCGAAACCAAGCCCAACATTCAAAACCTTATCGAGAAGCTCCCCGGCACCAAATTTACATGCTGGGGGTTGTCCGAGGGACAGTCGCTCATCGGCGCTGACCAGCTCTGCTACGGCACCATCGCCGAAGTAGACCCGAAGAACCCGTTAAAGATGAAGGTCAAAGACGGCAATGTTATTGAACTCCAGCTCAACGCTGTCGGCGAAGGCGACCATCTGGTCACTTTTGATGAACCGGTGAAGGGAGCCGAGGGAAAGAAGGCAAACTTTGTTTGTTTCGTGACCGTTGGATACAACGTTGTGGAACAGCAACCTGTCTTCCTTCTCGACCACATGAGGATTCTCGCAAACCCTCAATAGTGGTAAACCCACTCGGTGAAGCAACCGTCGAGTCCAATCCTCGTAAAACTTTCAACCAGAACGCACGACCTTCGGGTACGGCGGTCTTTTCTTTTTTCTAAGGACTATCAGCTATTGACTATCAACTTTTTTATATTCCCCCACCTTTACCTTCGGTGCCTTAATAACTTTAGTATTGAGGCTGTAGCCTTTTGCTACCACTTCTGTGATAACATGGTCTTTTTTCTCATCGGTCACCGACACAAACTCCACCGCTTCGTGTAGTGCAGGATCAAACTTTTCTCCGAGAGGGTTGAGTTGTTTTAGATTATGATTACCAAGTGCTCCCAAAAGCTGAGTGTGGATATACTCCACACCCATACGCCAATTTTTATCTACTTTCTCCCACGATTCTTTGTTACCAAACGCCATCTCAAAACTATCGAGTGCGGGGATTATTTCGTTGATCAAATCCTCTTTAGCAAATTTAATAAACTCCTGATTGCGCACTTCATCTTGCTTACGCATATTGATAAAGTCGGCTTTTGCACGGGCAAGATCGGTCATCGCCTGGAGCTTTTCGGCCTCCGCCTTTTTGAGCTTTTCCCTGAAGTCCTTAAGCTTGGCCTGGGCACCTTTTTCATTACCCTCGTCGTCGGTATCTACCATATCGTCTACCACGACTTCTGATTCGGTATCTTTGGTAGTCTCTTCGGTAAGAATATCGCCTTTTTTAGTATCTTTGTCGATCATAGCTTAGATAGTATAAGGGAATGGGGATGGGTAGTCAACAGAAATTTTAAAACCTAACGCTTCCACCAATGAGGATCGCTCTCTTGAGTGAGAGCTCCTGGGAAACCCACGGTTTTCCCAATCCTTCCTCCACGGGAAAACGCCTGTTTTCCCGACCCCTTTCCGCTCCACAGTGATCAAAACGACAAAAAAAGCCACCCCTGAGGGTGGACTTTTTTTGTTAACGTTTTGACCACTGCGGAGACTTTCGTGCTTTCTTGAGGCCGAACTTTCGGCGTTCTTTGGCTCGAGGGTCTCGCTTGAGGAAACCTTCTTTCTTGAGATTCTTTCGAAGCTCAGCATCGTATATCAAAAGTGCTCGAGCAATACCGTGTCGGAGTGCTTCTGCCTGTGAGTGAATACCTCCACCAGACATCATTGCTGAAACTTTAAACTTTGCGGTAATCTTTGCCTTTGTAAAAGCATCGTTGGCAATTAGCTGGAGCTCTGCCGTAGGAAAATAAGTCGGAAGATCTTTGTCGTTGATTGAAAAAACAGTCTTTGGACTTGGGTAAATACGCACTGACGCAGTCGAAGTCTTGCGTCGGCCAATACCTTGAAAATACTTCTTGCTATCTACAGCCACCTCAGAAACTTCTTTTTTTACCGTATCTTTAATCATATATTTATTCGGTGACTACTAAATTTTTCATCATAATCGTCTTCAACTTGTTTGAAGGAAGCATACCGTAGACTGCATTTCGGAAAACTTCAGAATAGCCCTTATTCTCAATCATCTTTTCAAGAGACTGAGTAATAATACCGCCCGGGTATCCACTGTAGCTAACATACTCCTTTTCAACACGCTTCTTTTCGTGAATGTCTGCTTTTGAGGTATTCGTGATAGTCACCTTTACTTTTGGGGCTGAGTTTCGTTCAAAATTAGTCAAATTTTTACCCATGAGCAAAGTAGCAGCTTCACTTGCTACTCGTCCAATCTTTTTATTTGTTGCGTCAATAATATGTGTGTTCATGTTTTTATACAAATTCAATCATTGCCATCGGACTCGCATCGCTGGTACGACTACCGAGCTTTACAACCCGTGTAAAGCCTCCCTTTCGATCTTTGTACTTTGGAGCAATCACCTCCACCATCTCTTTTACTGCACCCTCACCCACTCGACTTGCGACAAGTCTGCGAGCAGCAAGGGTGCCAGTCTTACTCTTTGTGACAAGCTTTTCGATAAATGGTCGGAGTTCCTTTGCTTTTGCCTCAGTGGTTCTGATTTTACTGTTTAGAACAAGAGAAAGTGCAAGCGACTTGATCAAAGCATTTCGCTGGTTTGTTTCTCGTCCGAATTTTCTTGTTTTTCGATGGTGATTCATGGGAAATAAGTAAGTTTACTTGAGTGTCATGCCAAAGTTTGAAAGGGCTTTCTTGATCTCCTGAATACCCTTACCTCCAATACCCTCGATGTCGAGAATATCTGCCTCTTTCTTTCGAACGAGACCTCCGACAGTGCGGATGTTGGCATTGGCGAGAGCCTTTGCGGTGCGTGGAGTGAGTCCAATAGAATCTGTGCGAGTCTTCAAAAATTCTACATCAAAATCTTTCTTTGAACCTGCTTCGTCAGACTTTTCAGCAGATGCCTGGACTTTCTTTGGCTCTTCTACCTCTTCTTCTTTGAAACCAACGATTGCCTTGAGCTGACCAATCATGATTACAATAGACTTTTCGAGAGCTTCGTGTGGAGTCACGGTACCGTCGGTCTCAATCAAAAGTTTCAAACGGTTGAAATCTGTTCGATCACCCACTCGCATGTTTTCGACTTCGTAGTTTACTCGTCGAATCGGTGTAAAAATAGCGTCGAGAGTAATAGTACCGATATCTACCCGCTCTTTCTGGAGAACTTCTTTTGAAACATAGCCGAGGCCTTTTTCAACAGTCAACTCAATATTGAGCTCAGTGCCTTTGTCGGTCACTTTGGTAATAGCGAGATCTGGGTTTAAAATCTCTACCTGGCCTGGGTGCTTGATATCTCCTGCGGTCACATCTTTGACACCCTTTATCTTGAGAGTGAGAGTCTGAGGCTCATCGGTAAGCATCTTGATACGAACTCGCTTAAGGTTGAGGAGGATAGTGATGACATCATCTTTTACACCATCAAGTGCAGAAAATTCGTGACTGACACCGTCAATCTTGACCTTAGTAATTGAAGCACCTGGCAAAGACGACAAAATAATGCGTCGAAGCGAGTTACCAAGAGTGTGTCCATATCCTGGATAGAGGCCGTCAATTTCGTATACGCCAGTAAAACCCTCCTCGCGGACGATTCGTGGTTTTGAAGGCAATAGAACGTTAAGATCAGACATAATTGATTGCGTATTAAAAAATAATTAATCTACATTAACAAGGAGTACATTATACATCATTTGCAAAAATATTGCAAATGATGTCTGCGGACTACCTGCTATAAAACTCAAACACCGAAGCTACATCAAACAACACGTCTGTTTGGGTAAGCTTTGGAGCACCGACAACCTCCCACTCCTGCTTTGTGATATCTGCTTTGATCCACGCTGGAGCAGTCGTAGTAGCAAGGCGATCACCCACCTTTGCAAAAATAGGCTTTGCTTTACTACCATTTCGAAGAGTAATCTTGTCACCAAGAGAAACACTAAAAGATGGAATAGTAACTTTTGTGCCGTTTACCAAAATATGACCATGCGATACCATCTGTCGTCCAAAGAGTCTTGTATTTGCGAGACCAATACGAAAAGCCATGTTATCAAGTCGGGATTCGAGTGCTCTGAGTAAAAGATCTGTTGAGTTACCTTTTGTTGCGATAGCTTTCTTTACATAATTTGAAAACTGTCTTTCGTTGACCCCATAGACCATGCGAGCTTTTTGTTTTTCATTGAGCCGATTACCGAAATCACTTTTTGCTTTTGGCTTTTTTGATGATTTTGATAATTTGCGGTTTGACTCTCGAAGTACAAACTTTTGAGTCTGTGTCTTTTCAAACACAGGAGCTCCAAGTCGTCTAGCAATTTTGTATTTTGGTCCGTGGATCATAAAAATAAATTATTATACTCGCCGTGGCTTCTTTGGCTTTGGACCATTGAAAGGTACTGGCGTCTCGTCTTTAATAGATGAGATAATGATACCCTTTGAAATAAAGCCTCGAATCGATGATTCTCGGCCAGAACCCACACCCTTGACCACCACCGACACCTCTTTGACACCCATAGCCTGAGCTTTGATAGCGAGAGTTTCTCCGATTTTTGCAGCGGCAAACGGGGTACCTTTTTTTGCACCCTTAAAACCAAGGGATCCGCTCGATGACCAGCAGAGAGCATTGCCCTTTGCATCAGCAAGGAGGAGCTTGGTGTTGTTATAGGTTGACTGCACAAAAAGGATGCCTGACTCAACACGCTTTTTAGAAGCAACGACCGGGGCCACTACCGCAACTGGTGCGGTGTCTTTTGCTTTTACCTCTTCTTTTTTTACGATTTTTTTCTTTTCCATGGTTCAGTATTACTTCTTATCTTCTTTCTTTCGTCCGCTACCCATAGTCTTTCGCATGTTACCGCGGAGTGTGCGGGAGTTGGTCTTTGTACGCTGACCTCGAGATGGAAGTTTCTTTGCGTGACGAGTACCGCGATATGATTTGATGTCTTTGAGGCGCTTTATGTTACCGCCAATATCTCGCTTGAGATCACCTTCGATTTTAAAAGCCTCAATCACCTTTCGAATTTCATTTTCCTGATCTACAGTGAGATCTTTTGACTTCATTCCGTGATCAATCTTTACGGTATCCAAAATATACTGAGCTCGAGCACGACCCACGCCGTAGAGAGCTGTGAGACCAATCTCAAGTCGCTTATTGTCTGGAATTGTAATACCGAGTATACGCATGGTTATAAAAAATTAGCCTTGTCGCTGTTTATGTCGAGGATTACCTTTGCATACTACATACACATATCCTTTTCGTCGGACAGTAGAACATTTTGGGCAAAGTTTTTTAACTGATGTTTTAACCTTCATTGATGTGTGCGCTGTAGTGTGTATAAAAACTAGAGTCTTTTGGTGATCCGGGCTCGACCACCATATGGATCAAGCTCAAGAGTCACTTTGTCTCCGATAAGCACGCGAATGCGGTGCATCCGCATCTTGCCGGCAAGATACGCCAGTACCGGTGCGTCCTGTCCCTCGATCTGTACCTTAAACAATGTGTCTGGTAGAGCCTCAGTTACAACGCCGTAAGCACTAGTTATCTTTTTTTCTTTGATATCCATCAAATTAAAACGTGCCTGACTAGTCTAGCAAAAGAGCCCCTTTTAGTCAATAGCTTCGCAACAAGGCCGTAAAAGAGCACGGATAAATTTCTACTGAAATTTTCCTCAAGTCTCGGCTCCCGTCCTGCGCCGTCTACAGGAACACATCATTTATCGATGTGAAAGTCTCTTTTACGGCTTTGTTGCTACGCGACACCAGGAAATTTTTAGTAAAAAATTTCCTGGTGAATGGGTGCAATTCAGTGCCTTAAAATGGTGTTTTCTTTACCACGGTAATCTTTTCCGGCACATTAGGAAAAGCAAACGACCAAAATGGGTGCATCTGTAGATTTCCCTCCTGTATTTCTTTATGTGCGGTGATTACCGACTGAAATTCGTTTGTTCTTTTCCCCATCAGATCTTTCTGTATTTTCTCAGGATATATTTTTGCCACCAAAGTCGTGGTGCCCTTGAGCGTAAACAAAAATTGATTGGTCGAGGAAGAAACTGTTTCTTTCTTGTTTTTTAACCCAAACACAAACCCATCTAAAGACTGAGCACCAACGACAATATCTTTTAATGTTTTACTGACACTTCCTGCAATATTATTTGCCAGTAGTTCTTTCTTAAATAGAAGTCCGTTAAAGGTTATCCGCTCAATGATAAGAACAGTAGAGGTCGCTTTTGATACCGACGGTAACGATTCAAAAACGAATGACAAATCATCGTGATATAAAACAAAATCAGCTGGTTTTTGAGCAAGCGCTTCTCTAGTCACCTGCTCTTTCAGCTTCACTCGAAGTTTCGCCCGAGTACTCTGTGCCACACTATCAGACACAGTAAATGCTGTTGAAATAATACCACCAGCAATATCTGTCTTTTGTCTGCCGTAAAAAGTCTCATACTGTGGGTCACCCGCAAAAGCCACTACTTTAAAATCACCGAGCAAATCCTTGAGCAAGAGATTGTACTCCGCCCCTGGCTTTTCCGCATATACCCGAGCCTGCACACTACCTGGCACGAACTTGCCGTTTACTTTGGTACGTCCAGGAATGGTCACGGTACTTTGCAGTTTATATATTTTCCCATTTCCTGCGATAAGCCGAGTGTCTGCAAGAAACTTACGCGAATAGCTATTAAAATTGTTGTACAAGATAATATTGCCAATCGCTCTTTTCTCAATCTTTTTGCCTGCGGTGCCCGAGACTGACTCCTCAGCTTCTTTGTTTAAAGTCATCAATGAATATCCTAGCTCTCCAAACAACGGATTTTTCTTTGCGGTAAAGGTCGCGTCCACCGAGACCACTTCAGATTTTGGAACTACTTCTACGCTTGCAGTTGTGAAGTAAATTGCCAAAGCAAGAGCTAAAAATACAATCGAGAACACCGCCAGCCCCCAGAGCACCATGCGTGGATAATTTTTCTTTCTGCCACCGCCACGGACCACATCATCATCTAAAACCGGAGAGACTTTTTTAGAACGAGATGTCTCTGGAGCTTTTAGCACCTTTACTACCTTAGGGACATGTACTACCGTCTCAGGCACTTTCCTGATAGTTTTTTTGATCGTACTTTCGCGCTCAATAGGAATACGCCTAATCGACCGTGTTCCTGGAGGCAGTACATCTTGAAGAATTTTCTTACTCATAGGTGTTGTGAGTAATAAATGTATTCAGACCGATTGTCTGAAGCAGTAGCGGTGCATCTGGTATCGACTTTCTACCGACCCGAGCGTATTTTGTCACTGTCGCGTCATCGAGTGTAATGACATTTGGTAAAGTAGACGGCATGGTCACTCCACTGAGTGAAGTGGTCTTTAGTATCTCAGCAAAAAGTGTCTCGAGATCAGTATCAGTAATAATGAAGAAAGTTTTAGGCAAAATTATTTTGTCAGGTAAAGCACTATATGCGGAAGCAAATGCCAAAAGCCATTCTTTTTGGATTAAAGTTAGTACCGGCTGAATCTTGGCTTTTGTCTTTTCATCTGTTTTCCCCAGTGCGTGCATCTTTAAATACGACTCAACGATAGTCGACGTCAGATTAAGCATATGAGAAGCCTTTCGTATCAGTGTGTGCGTGCCAAAAGGAAAAGAAAAAGTATGTGCTAACAAATTATTTTTTACAATAAGCACATCTGTCAGCTCGCCGTGCACATCTACCGATATAAAATCTCGCTCCGTGTGGAACATACTCCGTATCGCTGAGTACGAAAGAAGTGCAAAAGAATGTGGGGTAACTTTTCGAAAATTAAAGGTTCTCTCCAATGATGTATTTATTTTTTCCATAATATCGGCCGGCACAAAACTCATACAAAAAGCCGTCTCTATCTGGTGTGCTTTTTTATTGTATGGATTATGTGTCGGATATCCATTTAGAGAAACTTGAATCATCTTTTTTTCGATCATTTCTGCATCATGATCAAATGTCGGTGATGAGTCTCCTTCTTTTACCAATTTCTCAAAAGAATGCTGTTCTTTCGCTACCAAGTCATCTAGCAATGATTTAGTGATTACCGTCTCTACATCTTTTTTAATATCAAGAATAGTGGTCTGTGACAATACCCACGGCGAGGCAAAGGAATAATAGATGTCATGAATACGATGTCGACGATAGCCGGTAAAATTGAGGTGCACGAGCCCCTCATCCCCAAGATTTTTAGCAACGCGCTCTAAAATCAACGTCATGTCCGCGACCAAACGATCATGTTCGAGATTTTCCCGAAATGGGATTGCTTCTCGGTATGAATACAGTAGTTGTGGCTGGTCAGTATGGGAAAGTTTTACAAGCGCTCCGGCAATACTGCCACTCCCGATCTCAAAGAGTGCTGAGATTGTTTCGTCCTCCTTTTTTAAAAATGAGAAAAGAGACATACGAGATAAGTATACCGCGCAATAGATATGGGTGCAATTTGTGGAAGATGAATTAGGATGTACGATTCATGATTCACGGATGAATACGCCGAACAAATCCCCGAATTTTCTACTGAAAATTCGGGGAGAACAATCCCAACGGCTCGAGGAGTGGAGACGACGAAGATAACGGGTCTAGCAAGACGCGTTACGAACCAGATAGAGAGCCGTTGGAATGGCTCTATAGAGCCAAATATGTTGAAAATAGATTCTGAAGACTTTAAGCCACCGTTTGGCGGAAAGGCTCAACGAGAAAATTCCTTCCCCGCGACGCAGTCGCGGGGAAGGAATTTGCATTTTTAACTTTTAATTTTAAATTTCCTCACCTCACAAAAGTTGATCTCACCTCTCTCCACCATTCACTGAATAAGTCACCCAGTGCTTCAAAGACGGCGCTTGTTTGGCTGGTACAAGTCGTACATGGGCTAAAGGATGAGGCAGGGATAGTGGTGGTCACACTAGTATTGTCAGTAAAGGTGATAGTAAGGGTACCTCCAGAGAAGGTAGGGGTTTCGAATTGGCCGTAGATGGTGAGGGTGGTATTGCCTTGGCCGTAGGTACCGAGGGTTTGGCCGTAGGCGGTGTTGAGCTGAGTATTGTTGTTAAAGATGACGAGTGGATAAGCGTTGGCGTTGTCGGTAGACCAGTATTCTCCTCCCGTGTTGTGGGTGAGATTGATGGATCTGATCGTCTTGCTCCCTGAGAGCGTAAGGGTGGCTGACCAGACGAAGTCGTGGATGTCTCCGCCCGACGAGCCGTAGGTAGTGCCTGGAGCAGGAGCAAAGCTTCCCCATGGTCCGGCTTGGTCGGCAGATGTGTTTGTGAGGGTGGCAGAGAGAGAGGGTTCGGTTGGGGTAGATGCTGGTGGTGGAGTGGTAGTGACGGTTGGTGGTGGTGGAATAACGACAGTAGGGGTAATGACAGGAGGAGGTGGGGTGACGATTACTGGTGGGGGTGGGGTGAAGGTGTTGGGACAGGCTGGGAACATACACAGTGGTGGGATACGGGAGACCGTAGTACTATTGCTACAAGGAGAGGTGTCGGTAGGACAGGTGAAGGTGGATGCGGGAGGGAGGGTGGTGGTAGGGGTTGTGATAACCTGGGGAGTTTTAGGGAGTTCGGTCTTCCCTGCTTTCAGGGCATCCAATTGTTCGGTCAGTTGTTGGATGAGCGCGAGGAGGCGGGAGATGAGGGAGGCGCGGGATTCAACAGGAGGGGTGGTGATTGGAGTAGTAGTTTCATCGGTTAATTCCCGAGAATAAATTTGTACTGAGGTGCCCGGACTCCAGTCACTAGTCAACGAAGCAACCTTTAGAGTATACATAGCTGATGGTATGCCTCTCGGAATGGTGAACGTGATACTGGTACCGTTAGTACTTGGAATATCTTTGATTTCGTACGTAATGAGTAAGTCTGTCACCGTTGTCGGAGTTGTGGCTACGGACTCAATGAGACTGGCGAGACTATTTTTATTTTTGTTTAGGAAGCTAGTTACGCCACCGGTTCTATTTCTTTGATTTTGTAAATTGGGGGTGGTTAGCTGGACTTTGTTACCGGTAGGCGAAAACCCAGAACCGGTTATTGTATTATCTGAACGACCCGCGACAAGAGAAGCCGATGCGGTATAGGGATTTAATACTGGTGGCTGTGGAGCAAGCTGCACCGAAACTGACTCACTATCACCCAGTAGATTGGCACAAATTATAGTATACATAGAAGCAATTGTTGGATTAACGAGCAAGGAACCTGATGTTGCTCGTGCACCAGTCCATGCTCCGCTTGCACCACAGTACATTGCATCTGTTGATGTCCACAAAAGAGTACTTGGGGCGACCACCGTCAAAGTAACTACAGGAACTGTGGCGGGCAACGGCATAGATGACCAGTCATAAATAATTGTCCCCGGATCTCCTGCTCCGTTACCCCTAACGGTAATTGTGTGTGTGGTATCAATCCACAGACCACCTGCTCTGCTCATACTCACTTTGTATGTGCCGTCAGGAACTGTAGCTGGTACGGTGAATGTGGCTGATGATTGATCCCCAGAAACAGTATATATAGCGTAAAATCCACTACTACTGACCACTTGAGCCTCTACTTTCAGAATTGAAAATAGATTCATCAAGAATCTTTCAATAGCCTCGAATGCTAAATATGCACTGGCTAGAAAAACAGAAGACGGCGCCATGGAGCTTGGAGAAACCGGAGTTAGTTTAATGCTATTATTGCCATCTTTATCAAATCCTAAACCAGAACCCCTAAATGTATTATCCGGGGAACCTGTCACCGGACTAACACTATTAACCGAAGGAGGTGGCGCGATGTCTGCACTCGGAATGTTCGTCATTCCAGCATTCAAATCGCCACATTTTGGCCAGGGACGTGAGGTATCTTTTTTCACTTTATACAGAAGTTTACTTCCAAAACCAGCTGCCCAAACACGTCCAGGTTCAAAGGTAAATGACACAACAGTAAAGGGTGCATCTCCTGTACTCATTCCAGCATATAACAGAAGGGTTTCTTCTGGACTTAACTTATTTTCTTTACCGAGCTTCTGTATAGATTCATCTATTAATTTAGCGACTTCTTTTACTGTTGATATACTGATAGCTCCCTCCCTCAAACCAGCTCCCATCTGATCAATGGCAATCTGTAAGGCATCTTTAAATGACTTCCCATCAAGACTTTGGGCGACAATTGCTGCCTTGATACTTGTGGCATTCAAAGCTGCGATTGAACTAAGAGACCCTGGGATCATTATTTTCCCTTCTATAGTTTCAGGCAACTTGTCATATATTGACTTCAATTTTTGATTTGTACAAGAATCTACTACCGTCGATAAAGCGCTACTCCACGCGCCACCCAACGTCCTCACCCTCACAGAATAATTTCCTCCAGGGATAGTTTCTGGAATAACAACCTGAAGAACTTTATTATCGGAACTCGCTATGTTCTGCAGGATGTATTCCTGGCCGGGATTAGTGGTACTGGTAAGTTTTACATCATTGTACCTGTTCAAAAACCATGAGCCAGAAATGGTTATATCCCGCCCGGTACTTTTTGTAATACTTGTGAGGGTCGGTACGTTATTAACAAACGCATACTCAGTCATATTTGCTCCACAACTCGATTGTTCCTTAGTAAAAGTAAGCGGGTTTTGCCTTTTTAAATCAACACTGTAAGTAAAAGTACTAGAAGCAACCGTGGTTCTCATAGTATCAGCTTCCAAGAGAAAATCGTTGATACTACCGGTCAACCTTGAGTCACGCATCAGTACCAGATCAATGGGGGTGGTGCTGGTAGACTTTGGAAAAAGTGTGGCGCAATTGGTGGCAGTGACAGAAAAATTCTCAACAGGACTACCGGTTGCCGAGGTGTATTTAACGAAACCTTTTATTCTTTTATTAGTGTCTACATCTCGAATAATATCGTCCTCCTTAGCAATTCTTTCTGCCCCAGTATAAGTATAATAATTTCCTCCGCTGGTAGATCGAGTTTTATCTTTAAAAGATACTTTAGTGAGTGTAAAAGCAAAATTATTTCGGTAGCTGCCTGAATTTATGTATAAGTTATTACCATTCGCTACAAT
>SXGR01104171.1_pt1 | contig 16382 bp, 14 predicted proteins | sample 3174711 | NCBI WGS metagenome assembly SXGR01 (sample SAMN11356860, study PRJNA531348) | freshwater metagenome | isolation source: freshwater sample F1-60 | place: China: Fuxian Lake, Yuxi | collected 2017-12-25
GTGCAATTACTGTGCAATTACTGTGCAATATCCGGGTCCGTTTGGGGTGAAATCCCCCCCAGTTGGGGTCAAACCCTCTTAAAAAGGTGTATTTTTGGGGGTGTTTTGGGGGTTGAGGGGATGGTGTAGGGCCTCGTAGTTCAACGGATAGAATAGAAGTTTCCTAAACTTTAGATATGGGTTCGATTCCCGTCGAGGCTACAAAAAACCCCATTTAAGCCTCAATAAAGGGGATTTTTACCGTTGGTGTTCCATTCGGTGTCCTAATTATTAAAACTTAGACCTACCATTTATTGAATGGGGTCGTTGCCCACAACTGCTTCGTAATGCCTATCCAAGGCCATGGCCAATTGACGATCCAAGTCGGTGATGGTATGACCGGCATCGTGAGTGGATAGGCAGACCCTCACCCTGTTGTACACGTTGGTCCATTCGGGATGGTGGTTCATCGTCTCAATCAGCGGGACTGCGGAGAACATGAACGCCATAGCCCTGGAAAAGCTATCGAAAGCGTATTCCTTCACTAGGGCATGGTCAGCCTCGGCCCAGCCTGGTGGTTTCGGTATTAGGTTCATTTGTAGTGTTTGTATGGCGCGGGAAATCAACTATCTTTAATTGAGCAAATTTTGTAATCCCTAAATCTACACTATGGCCAAGCTTCTTAACCCCTTCTTGTTTTTTGTTACCCTACTTTGTGCCCATGCTGCATCGGGCCAAGACCAGAGCCAAAACCAAGAAAACGCCGCCTCCAAGAGCATCGACTCAGCCAAGGTGTATTTCGAGATCACCAAAGACAACGGACAAGAAATAATTGCCAGGATCATTCGACAGGACGCCAGGGAATTGGAGGTCATCACCAATGATGGTAGGACCATCATCATTCCGCAACACATCGTCACCGAAATCAAAGCCGTGGACGAAAGGTATGTTAAAGAGGGGGCGGCCTATTTGGGCGAAGACCCGTTCCGCAGCCGTTATGTCATCACCACCAACGGTTTACCCATCCGCAAAGGACAGAATTATGGTCAATTCACCTTGCTTGGCCCTGAAGCCCATTTTCATCTCTCGGATCGAATTGGCGTGGGGGTTATAACCAGCTGGTTAGGAACCCCCCTCATCGGCACCCTGAAATACTCCAAATCAATCAACGATAATCTGCATTTGGCAGCAGGCGCCTTGATTGGAACAGGTTCTTGGACTGCGCCAGATTATGGATTTGCCTTACCATTTGGCGCCATCACCCTTGGAAATGGGCGTTACAACATCAATTTCAGTGCAGGCCGCGGGATCTTCTGGGATGAAGGAATGGCGACAGGAACCAACCTGTTTTCGGTGGCCGGAATGGCTCGACTAACTCCCAAAACCAGCTTTGTATTTGACTCCTTCATCACCGAGGAGGTTTCTTTTGTGATACCCACGCTACGAATTCATCGCAGAAACAAAGGCGCATTTCAATTTGGCTTTGGCCGGATTATTTCGGATGGAGAATCGATCCCTTTCCCCTTCATTTCCCTCCTTTGGAGCCTGTAGCAAGGGAGCGAACCTGGATGAGGTAACGCTGGGTCAGGTTAGCCAGCTCAGCTTGGAGGGCGGATTGTCTGTCGGCCTTGTTCATGGCCTCGGGACCGGCCTTCCATGCCATCGTTCGCCAACGACCCGGAACAGGATCCACGTGTTGACCGGAGGAAGTCATCATGGGCAAATAAAACCCCTTGGCCGAAGGGCCCCAGCGATATCGTAACATAAGTCTTGTGCTATCTTCCGGATCCTCCAGCACCGACCATTCCAAGGTCGGTAATTCGGCATGATGCAGCCACCACCGCAGGGTACCGGCAAAGCGGGGATCCAAGGCAGAGGCCCAATGCTCGATCATTTGTTCGGAGCCCAGGGTACGCCCGGCGAATTTTCGGTAGGCGCCTCGAAGCACCTGGTTCCATCCCTCCTCCATGCCCACGCTGTTGCGTAGGCTGTGGAACATCCAGGCACCTTTGTAATAGATATCGGCATCATGCGCCGCAAATCGACGACCGCGGGGACCCTGCATGGGCTTGCGGTTCTGAATCTTGCGCTGCATTCGCTGCATGTAGGTATCGGCTTCCCTTCGACCACCATCCCGGCATTCCAAATAAACCGCCTCCATCAGGGTAGTCAGGCCCTCGTGGATCCACCAATCCGATGGATCAGAGGCGCTTACCGAATTTCCCCACCATTCGTGTCCGCTTTCGTGCACCAGAATAAAATCAAAGCCCCATTCGTTGTTACGAAACCCGTTCCCGTAGGCGATGGCGCTTTGATGCTCCATGCCCAGGTACGATGACTGAATCACCTTGTAACCGTCTTTCCAAAAAGGATAGGGACCCAGCTTATCTTCGTAACAACCCATCATATCCACGACCTGAGCCATGTGAGCTCTGGCCTCGGGCAGGTCATCGGGCGCTACATAAAATTCCAATTCCCTTTCGACGCTATTCAAGTCCACGTAAGGCTGCACAAAGCGTGAATAACGACCGATATTGAATGTTACATTGTACAAATTGATGGGTTGGGTCACCTTCCAGGTGACGGTCCGCTTGGATCCCAGCACGGTATCGGCAACTCTGCGGCCGTTGGCCACCATATCCATGAGGGCTGGCGTGCTGTTGGGAGTAGGAGAAGGAGCGTAGGCAGGAAATGTCATGGTCAACACGACGCTGTCCGGCTCGGTATCGGCATAGTCCAGACAGGGCCACCACGAACGAGCCCCGGAGCCTTGGCAAGTCATCCCCAGCCGGGGATACCCCAGGCTATCCGCTGACACCACCAGCCCATCCTGCCAGGGTGGCTTGACGGCCGGAACCAGATGCCCCGAATAACGAACCTCCACCGGATGCACCGCCCCGGGCTTGAAACCATGCATGCTGAATTCAAGGCGACCGTCTCCATACCGAAACGGCATGTCCCGCCCTTCCCATCGAACGGATTCGACTTTCCATTCCCCTTCCAGGTCAAGCACCACCTTGGCCTTGGCTCCGTTCCCCGCCTGCAATCGCAACAACACCGTTCCCCGCCAAGGCAGCACCGCGAGGGAACCTCCCAGACGAGAAATCGGGACCAAACCTAGGGTATCCAACGCCATGGTCAGCGCATAAGAGCGTGCAGACCAGCCTTTTGATGCAACCCTCCCCGGGGTTTTGGACGAAGCCAGGGCAGCAACCCCATTCCAGGAATAAAAGCAGAGGGACCAAAGCAGGCACCAAGTGCCCCAGCGCGCATACTTGTTCATTCCTAAATTTAGATACATTTGCTTTGGGTTATGAAGAATCGCTTCACCGTTCCTGGCAAAAATGCGTGGCTTTACCTGACTTGCATCGCTGCCTTGACGACGATATCAGCGGTTTATGCGGGGTATTTTCCTCTGCATCGTTGGCTTTACCTTGGCGCCAAAGATTATTTCACCGGCCTTGTGGCCCTGTTTTTGGGGTTCCAATTATGGAAGGCAGGCTCCCTGCAAACGGCCGCATTTTGGAAACCCCTGCTGGGCTTGGGCGGGTTCGTTCTTTTTGCGGGATACAGCCTCCTTCAACATCTTGGGCTCCAAGGGAATGCCATGGAATGGGTGTCCTCCATGCGGATATGGCTGTACCCGATGCTCTTGGTTTTGCTGGGCTATGCCATGGCGCATTTGGATACCTCCAATGCCCAACAACGAAGGACCGGCATGACCCGAACCCTGGCGTTGATGGCGGTCGGTTCCTTGGGAATCTACGGATTGACCATCGCCCATCAATTGGAATGGTGCAAATTGTACTTTGTTGTCAAGAACATTTGCCTGGAAGGGCCCATTCCCGAACAATGGATTGAACCGGTTCACACGGGCTTGGTCCGGATGGCAGGGCTTTTTTTGGACCCCGTGAACAACGGACATTTTTGGGCATGGGGCATGGCGCTTTGGATTCTGAATTTTCGTTCGCTACCACGTTTGGTGTTTTGGACGATGGCATCGGTTGGCTTGGCTATTTTGTGGCTGACTTATAGCAAGGGTGCCCTTTTTCAATTTCTAACCATCCTGCCATGGGTTCTTTGGAATATATTTCCTCCCCCATTTTCTGCGAAAAACACCCTGCGAATTTCTCGTATTCTTCATGGGGGTCTACTTGCGGCGCCTCTGTTGTTGGTGGTTCTCATTATGGGGTTATCGCCCTATCATCTTGGCCTCCAAAATCATTGGGAAGCTCTCCAAGCCATGGTGAATCAAGGGACATGGTGGGGTGAGGGCGCGGCGACCCATGGCCAGATTGCCGTGCTCAGCCATCGTCTGGGCGACCATCACTTAGGCGATAGCGCATGGGCTTCCATCGTAGGGCAGTTTGGATGGATTGGGCTGATTCTATGGGGATTAAGTTGGGTTGTCCTTTTGCGTCACCTCTATGCATTTGACCCATTCACGGCACTTTTGCTTTATTTGCAATGGGGGATGTCTTTGTTTTCGGAGGCTTCCATGTACCCTCTGTCCCTGATTGGGATTCTTCTCCAAGCAGGTTACAGCCTGTCCACGATGACAACAACATCCGCTGCACCTTCGCCCCAAAATTTGAAGTCCTAATCCATGACCAAGAGCGCCATTCTGGACTATGTCGGCCGCAAAGCGGGAATGGATTATTTCTCCGTTCGAATGCATCACGAACTCTGCAAACTCGGTGTTGCGAACACGTTGTACACCAACTTTGAAGTACCCCATGATCTGGGGGTCCGTCAAGTATTCACTTTTGAGTTGGGAGGCGTCAGCAAAGCAAAAGCGACCCTGAGGCATGCGCTTGGTATCCTTCGTGCCTTTGAAGGAATTCGGCGGGAAAAATCGCAACATTTTATTTTTCATTATTTCAAGGGAGGCCTGCGCGAAGCGCTGGTTTTGGAGTTGGCTCGTTGGCATGGTCAACGCATCCACCTGCTGGTGCACGATGTCGAAAGGCTGGACCAATCAACCCCTCAAAATTGGTTCAAAGACCTTCTGGACAATTTTTTGCGTAGACGGATGCTTGGTCGTGGTTGCCATCATGCCTATACCTTCAGCCAAGCTGCGGCGGATGAATTGCTGCAACATGCCCCCGGACTTAAGGATCGACTAACCGTGCTGCGTCATGGGCACTTTCTGGATCTACCCCTGCCTGTCCCAACCCAGGCACAAGCCCGCAAAGAGCTTCAAATAAAAGAAGGGACCATGGCCCTTCTATTTTTTGGGCAAATCAAGGCTTCCAAGGGCCTGGACATCCTTCTAGAAGCCATGAACCTAGTCCATGACCCGGATATTCACTTGATTATTGCAGGAAGCGCCCGGGATGTGGATCCCCAGGCCCTGATTCAATCATTGTTAGATCCGTCCGTTCAAAACCAAATCCATCTGCACAATCGGTATATCAGTGATCAAGAGCGGGATGCTTTGTTCAAGGCCTGCGATGCCCTGGTCATTCCCTACCGCCGCATTTACAACAGCGGGGTCCTGATGATGGGTTTGAGTTACGGCAAAACCGTCATCGCCTCCGATCTCCCGGCCAACTGCGAAATCATCCAAAACGGGGTCAATGGCTACCTTTTTGAGGACGGAAACCCCTCGGACCTGGCCCAAAACATCCTCCGACTCAAAAATGACTCCAAAAGACCTACCTTTGAGGACATTATGAACCCATTGCGTGCACAACATTCGTGGGATTTAATGGCTCAACAAATGAAGCCCTTTTTGGGTCATTAAACAGCTCCTCCAGCTTATGTCGACCTCAACACACCTTTTGCTTCGAATATATTTAACCCCCTGATCATATGCGTTTCATCAAAATCACCTTCTTGTTGCTCGGGCTGTTGTTACAGGCCGCCTGCATCGATGACAACCTCCGCAAAATTATGGATGGCAAAGTCAAAGTCGCCCTAGACCCGGATATTGCCGCCCCTGTTGGACAATTTAACATCACCATTGCCAACCTGCTTCGCAACGATACCCTCGTCTTGCAAGACACGACCAATGGATCCCTCAAGATTGTGTACCGGGACGACTCCTTGATTCGTCAAAAGGCTAGCGATGTGCTTACCATCCCCCCCCAGCCTACCACCACCACCAAAGCCAAGGTAGGCAAATTGAACATTGATGCCTTCAATATTCAGCAAAGTCTCTCGATCAGCAACGTATTACCCAACTTGGATCCGCTCACCCGCCGCGCGTTGTTTTTAGCCGACTCCCTAGCACTTGCAACACCCTTCCCGGAAATTCCTCTTCAAAGCGGTGGTTACCATAGCCTGGTGGCGGTCGGTTCGTTCTCAAACGCCTTTTTGGACTCAGGGAACCTTCAATTTAACATTACCAATAACTGGAATGCCACGATCCAAACTCTGGTGATTGATCTCCAAAATCCAGGTAATCAATCGGTAGACAAGATTCGTGTATTAAACCTGGCTCCGAATACCTCCCAGTCGGTTCAAATTGATCTTTCGGAAAAAACAATCTTCTCCAATCTGTCTTTTGTTATTGACTCGATCTACATTCCTGCCAGCACGCAACTGGTACCGGTTTCATTGGGACAAACCATCGAGATGAGCTTTATAGGAAGCGGCCTTCGGATTAATGCGGCTGTTGCGCAAATTCCAGGTCAAAACTTGGGCAACGACACCACAACAGTTGCTTTTAATATGCGTGATAGCGCAGAAATTTATGAGATACTCTTGGATTCGGGCAGCCTAGATCTCAGCTTCAATTCATCGCTCCAACTTTCAATCGCTAGCTCGCTTCAAATTCCAGGCATTCGGGATCTCGCTGGTCAATCGGTGATTCGCAGTTTTGTGATTCAGGCCGGGGCTCCGGGCAATCTCAGCATCGACCTAACCAACAAAATCATTGACCTCAAGCTACTTAGCCAAGGATTCAATCAATTGCAAGCTCTTTTTACAAAGACCATCCTGCCTTCATCGGGGAATATTAGCATTAGCCGAAACGACTCCATTGAATTCACCTACGCCCTGAATAATCTCAAATTCAATTATGTCAAAGGGTATTTTGGGCAGAAGGCTATCAGCTCCAGCCCCAACGCGGTTGATTTGGATCTTGCCACCCTCAAAAACCTAGGGGGTACCTTCTTCCTAGCCAATCCCGAACTCAAACTCAAGGTTCAAAATAGTATCGGCGCTCCTTTGAATTTAGATTTGAACCTGAGCGGACGAAAAGCTGGTCAAAGCCCGGTCTTCTTGAATTCACCCAACCGGGCTATTCCCCATCCGACGGTTCTAGGCAGTACAGCGACTGGTCAAATTTCATACAATCGTAATAATTCTTCGTTACCTCAACTGATTTCTATGCCACCAGATTCGATTCTGGCGGCAGGGGATATCCGTCTCAATCCGTCGGGGGTTACCGATACTAATTTCATCACCAAAAATTCTTTTATTCAGTTGGGCGTGGAAATGGAAATGCCATTTGAGATGAGCGCCATTGGGGTCGGCTTCGGCGACACCCTCGAATTTGACGGGGCAGTCTTTGAGTCCCTCAAAGCGGCTACCCTGGTTTTCAAAACCATCAACGGATTTCCCTTTGATTTCAACGCCCGCTTCACCTTCATGGATTCAACCTATGCGCCTCTGTTCAGCGATAGCCTAATTTTGATGGAATCCGCCATCATCAACGCCGATGGAGAGGTTATTGATACCAAGTCGAACATTAGTCGGCTTACCATGAACGAGTCCAACCTCACCCCGGTACGACGGGCCAAATACCTGGCAGCACGCCTTACCATGCAGACACCGCAGAACGGTACCAGGATTGTCAAACTCTATTCAGATTACTCCATTATTCTCAAAGTCGGCCTCGATGCCAAAGTTGATATCCAGCTCTAAGCCATGAAAAAATTACTATTGACCATCCTAACCCTTGCCGTAATCCAATACATGGCTTCGGCACAATTTGCTACCCCTACCATGGCCGGCTTTAGCTCTCTGCACCAAAGCTTACATACAACACCAGCCACATTGCCAGATTATAAATACTACCTTGTTTTGCCCCAAATGGATATTGGTATCCAAAACAATTTTGCATTAAACGATTTGTTTACCCCGGATGGCGATTTTCTGCGCTTGGATTTGTCCAAATGGACCAGCGCCAACAACGGCCCCCTTCAATTGCAATTGAGCCAAAATACCCGATTGTTGGACGTGGGCTTTGCGTTGTCTCCCAAGAATTACTTGTACTTTGGGAGTTCCATTCAACTGAACCAGAATATTGCATTACCTACCGGGCTTTTGCAGTTTGCCGAAGTCGGACGTACCCTAGACATAAGTGGTCTTGACCTGAATGCTACTGCCGTGGCGGAATACCATGCCGGCATTGTTCAGAAAATTGGACCTTTTACCTTGGGTTTTCGTTACCGTATCCTGAACGGACTGGCTAATCTTCAAACCGTCCGCAGCGACCTCCGTCTCGACATGTCATCGGACTCCATTCAGTTACATACCGATCTAGAAATGAGAGGCTCGAACCTACAAGATCAGGATGCGAACGGTAGGCCACTTTCGGGTGAGTTTCCGGATGTATCCAGCCTGGTTCCCTTCTCGGAGAACAAGGGTCAATCCATGGATTTTGGTTTGGGTTACACCTACAAAGACAAACTGAGCCTAGATGTTTCCTTGCTAAATATCGGGAATTCAATCACCTGGAATAGCAATCTGAGCACCTACACTTCCAAAGGACAATTCCATTACACCGGCCCGATCGTCAACATGGGCGTTGATAGTGCGGGCAACGCTTTTCAAGGTATTGCGGATACCATCACTACCCAAATCAAACAAAATCTGGGGCTTGATACCTTGGGCTCTAGCACTTCCTACACCACCTCCATGACCCAGCAAATGTTGGTGCATTTGAACTACCGGCCCTACAAATTCTTGGGCATTGGTCTGATTTACCGCCGTCCTTTGAACGAAGTTCAGTTGTTCAGCGATGCATCATTTATTGCTCCCTATGTGGACCTTCAATGGAGCAGTTATCTTTCGTCCAGGATCCATTATAGTAGTTCTGCGAATCGTAGTAGCATCGGAGGCCTCTTAGCCCTGCGTTTGTGGGGATTGCAGGTGAGTGCCGGGGTCGAAAATATCGATATGTTTTATAAACAGAGTTCGACCCGGTTTCTCCAATTCCAGGGCGGTTTGTCCGTGTGCTTTGGCAACCACAAAGCCAAGTAGCTCCAGGTTAAGTCACACACCGGTCACCTCTTCACACAGCGGACGGAGAATGCGGATTTCTTGAAGCCGTCCATCATAAAGATGCTGGGTTGGGTCCCGTCCACAAAGCGGCCCCAGGCCCCGTTGATGCCGCTGGAGGTACTGCTCCACCAATACGCATAGGCGCCGACACCCCCGAAGGTGCCATCGCTGCCCCGAAAACCGGCAGGCAGGCCTTGGAAGCCGAGCTCATCGCGTCCTTCCAGGCCGGGGAACCAGCCGGCCTTACCTTTGAGCTTGGTCCCAGCCTTGGTTTCTCCGCCCAGGGCATTGGTCAGCGCGGTCCATTCATTATGGGTGGGCAGGCGCCATCCGCCAGGACAGAGACCACGCGGATCGCTCACCGCATAAGCATTGTAAAGAAGTCCGAACGTACTGCGCATCATGATGTTACTATCGGGGTAGGCCCAAGCGCCGGAGCTGAGGTTGGCCCAAGCTTTACGATTGTCCGTGGCATCGGGTATCGAATCCCCGTTGCGGTAGCAGGTGACATTCAAGTTATGTTGCATCCACCACAGGCCCGCAATTTTGACCGCGGGATAGTCTTGGTGGGTAGTTTGCTCGGTGGTTTGCCGCGAGGATTGCGCGGTCACGATTGGGCTGTGAAGGAGTAGAGCCCCAAGCACCGGGAGCAGAGCGGCATAACGCATTAACATCATGCCCTAAATTATACTGTAGAGGTCAATCTTCCAATTCCCCCTTGATGCACCTTACCGAAAACCCGTAACCCCGGTTGAAAAAATACTTCTTGACCTGGTTGTTCTTGTAGAAAACATTGCGCAACCAGGCATCGGTTCCGGCCGTGGGGGTGCTGCTCCACCAGTTGGCACTTTCGCCGATGGCGTAAAAGGGCGCTGCCGTCTTTTCGATATTCCAATGCACGCGGTACCCGCCGGGCAAGGCCGTGAAGCCGCTGATATTGTTGGCTTCGACAGCGTCCTCCTTCCATCCTTCGGCAGTTTTGAGCATAGGCCCGGCATTCACACTTTCGGCGCCTCCTAAGTATTGTTGCTTGGCCAACGAATCCAACTCAAATACCATTTCCGTCCATTCCTTGTCCGATGGCAAATGCCAACCCTGGGGCGCGAGACCGCGGGTATCCTTGAGGGCAAACCAATTGTACAACTTGCCATAAACAGCCCCTTTGGCGGGATCGTTTTTGTAGTAACACCAGGCCGGGGTTTCGTTCTCGGCGGCAGCCATCCAGGCCGAATCCCCTGCGGCCTGCGGTATCGTATCCCCGTTTCGAAAGGTCACCACATCCAGGTTCCGCTGCATCCACACCTGAGCTCCGATGGTCACAGTGGGAGCGAAGGTTTCGTTTTGGAGGGTCTGCTTCGCCTGCACTGAATTTTGAGCCTGAGGGGTGATGGTCGTTTTTTTATTACAACCCGTTAAAGAGGGGAGTAACAAAAGAATGAGGAGAAGATTGCGCATACGGGTGCAATTCGGTTAGGTGGAGTCGCTTTTGCAAAATTCGGAGATAAAATTCATGTTAGGGTACTATGTTCCCCAAAAATAGCGTGAGGCCGGCCCTAACTTTGGACAAGCGATGGACTTAACCCTTTCTTAACGTGGAACCATGAAAGTCAGCGGTTTTACCTTTATTCGCAACGCGGTTCTCCTGGATTATCCTATTTTGGAAGCCATTCGATCCATCCTGCCCCTGTGCGATGAAATCGTTGTTGCGGTCGGAAAATCCGAAGACGAGACCCTTCATCTGATCCAAAGCTTGGACGATCCCCGCATACGAATCCTGCACACCGAATGGGACGATAGCCTCCGCGAAGGGGGTAGAGTCCTTGCCATCGAGACCGACAAGGCCCTGGCCGCTGTTTCCCGAGAAGCGGATTGGGCTGTGTATATCCAAGGCGATGAGGTCCTGCACGAAGACGGCCTGCCTGCCCTGCGCCAGGCCATGGAAGAAGCCCTGCACCGCCCCGAAATCGAAGGGCTGCTCCTGCACTACCGTCACTTTTATGCCTCATACGATTATGTGGGCACCGATTCCCGTTGGTACCCCTTGGAGATCCGGGTGGTCAGGCCTCATCGCGGCATCTACTCTTGGGGCGATGCCCAAGGCTTTCGTATTCAACCCCAACGCAAACTCCAAGTTCTGCAGACCACCGCCTGGATGCACCATTACGGCTGGGTCCGTGAGCCGGCCGCCATGCAACGCAAACAAGAGAAATTCCATCGCTTATGGCACGATGATGCCTGGATGCAGCAAAACATTCCCGTCGCACTAGCCTTCGATTACCATCTCCGACCCTCCAGCCTTGCTCGGTACCAAGGAACCCATCCCGCCGTCATGTCCCAGCGCATTGCCCGCATCAATTGGACGTTCAACGCGGACCCCTCCTACCAGCGCCTCACCCTCAAAGACCGCTTCAAGCAATTCGCCTTCCACAACCTGGGCTGGGACCTCAACCACCGCAACTTTGATCTAAAAAGAAAAATTTAGCTCGGCAAATGCAGACAAACGGCTCTACCCGCTCTTGGGAATTCGAAGCTTTTGACCAATTTTGAGAATATGATTTGACTTAATTCGGTTAGCCTTCATCAAAGAACTTAAGGGTACACTGTACCGACGAGCTATCTCCGATAAGGTTTCACCCGTTTTGACCTTGTGAAAAATCGTTCTCCGTATTTTATAAGTAGCTTTCCTTGAAGAAAGTGGAGCGGTGGTATTGGTTTTAACTTTTGAAGAATCAAAGCCTTTTCCATTTTCTGCTTGCGGGTTCAACAATCGCATTTCATTCGCGATCTCATTTGTCAAAACAAGGTCATCAGGAAATATATCAGAGTGATCGTATCGCAGAATATTCATAAACGACCATATGAATAATTTACCTTGTAATCCGTAACCCCTTGGATTAAAATGCAATTTATCCTTCAATACTAAATCTGCATCATACCATCGATACAAAGAGCCATCACCGCCCATGGCCCTATGTAGATCAAAGAAATTAAGATGGTAAGATTGAGCAAGTTGGCGTAATTGCCGATTAACCACCGATTGCATCGGCGGAACCCGGTTTTGACTACGAGTATCGGGCGCCGAAGTTAATATAATGGAAGTCCTAGGACATGAGGTTTGAATTCCGTTTAATAAACTTCCTACCTCCCGAAAATAAGCAAGGGTATCAAGTTGGTGGTTATAGGCTTCGTTGGTACCCAAAGAAAAAATAATTAAATTAGGTTTAAGGTATGCAATCTGTGAGAGTAAATGCCCAGCGTTTTTTATAAAATGAGTAAATTGAGAACCAACCACACCACATTGGTAAAATAGTACACCCCTATCGTGTACTGGCAACAGGTCTAACCCATAAACCTGTAATTGGTTTTGTGGAGCTTTATTCTTAACAGTCCTTAACTTAAAAACTCCGAAACCGTCATTTGAATGCAATGTTGTAACCCCCCATTGATTACCTGATATATAATGGTCGTTTTTTGAAAAATGATCATCTACCGTAAAATCATACGAGTTCTCACCTACAGAATGCCAAAGATTCAACCGATGAATAACTGAATCTGACATAACTCCACCAAATATTTCTTCTCTAAACTTACTATCAAATCTTATGTTTAATTCAGAGCCGTCTCTTATCGTTTGCAAAGCATAACCCGATAGGCCAAGAGGAGACTTGACACCTCGATTAAGGACATTATAACCCACCCAGTCTTCATTTTTTTTTGCGATAAGTCCTCTTGGACCATAACTCTTAGCAAGCGAATAAGGAAAAATCAATCCTCTTCCCCCATACCCAAAGACTGCTTGGAGATGCCTACGGATTTCACTTGAAAAATAACCTCCTTGAACATGACTATCCCCAATATGCAGAATAACAAAATTTGAGTCGGTTGAACTCTCCTTATCCTTGTCTTTACTTGGAGGTTGTGAAACAAGGCGCTGTTTTATGTTTATACCCTTGTAATTCCTATTCATCGAATAAAGAGGGTAAGCTTTAATAATTTCATTTAAGTTCTCTTTACGAATTCGCGCCAAAAGGTTGATTTGTTCGCGCAAATTCATTCTGTCTTTAATTTCAAAATTCTCTAAATATATTTGACTTGAGTCAACTAAGTAGGATTTGTTTGCTACAAATTGTAGGCTGTCATGGGCAACGCCTTCCATGGAACAACAAGCCCAGCATAGTGAACATACTAAAGCAGTAAAGCGCTGAACTGCGAATAAGAAACGGAAATATATCAAAATTGAAAATAAATAAACGGTGGTACTACATCGTCTTTAAATTGAACAATTACCTGAAGCGCCACGAGAAATATGATTAGCCATGACCATATCGGAAATCCAACTATTTTAGAATAAATCCTAAATCGATAATGGTTTGGGGAAAACACAATAATGGCCGCGACTAAAAAAACAAAGGAGAACTCAGGTCTTGCGGATACAAACCCATAAAAAGCAGACCGCTTCATATTAAAAAACATTTTGGTAATGCTCAGAAAAGCTGAATTAAAAGAATTGGCCCTAAAAAATATCCAACAAAGGGAAACGAATTGGAAAGTAAGAAATAATCCGAAAAATCTACCCCAGAAATTATTCAAAATTCCGCTAAAATATCGCTGCCATAATTTATGTATTGCCAAAGCCAATCCATGGGCAAATCCCCAAAAGACAAATCGCCAATCAGCGCCATGCCAAAACCCTCCAATAAGCATAGTCGTCATCAAGAATATGTAAGTCTTAACAGGCCCTTTCTTACTGCCACCTAATGGAATATAAATATAATCTCTTAGCCAATGACTCAATGAAATATGCCATTTTCGCCAAAATTCAGTGATGTTCGTAGCCAAATAAGGTAAATCAAAATTTTCTTTCAATCGATATCCCAGGAGGAGAGCAAGACCGATAGCAATATCAGAATATCCTGAAAAATCAAAGTAAATCTGAAAAGTGTAAGCATACATGGATACTATGTGCTCCACACCCGAGAATCCCTGCGGATCTCCATGGACCATATCCACGAACTTACCCAAATAATCTGCAATTAGTAGTTTTTTGAGCAAGCCTACCGTGATTTTAAGCATTCCTTCGCCAAAGTAGCGACCTTGCAAAATAACAGAGTTATGAATTTGGGGTAAAAAATCTTTAGCACGCACGATAGGCCCCGCAACTAAATGAGGGAAAAACGTCATGTAAAAGGCATAGTCCCTAAAATTTTCAGAAGCTTTTAACTCTCCTCGATAAACATCCACCAAATAACTTATGGATTGAAAAGTATAAAAGGAAATCCCGATAGGCAAAAAAAGATTATAAGAATTAAATTTTGTCCCAAACAAACTATTGATGTTCAAAACAAAAAAGTCAATATATTTAAAGTAGAGCAGAAAACTTAAACTAATTGCAACAGAAAGAAATAAAATTAAGTTTTTGGCTGCCCCTCTCAAATTTTGAATTGCCTTTGCAAACCAGAAATCGCATATTATCATAAACAAAAAAAACGCAATAAAAGGGCCGCTGGATTTGTAATAAAAAAACAAAGAAAACAATATCAAATACCAAGAGCGAGCCTTTGACCCATCTTCCAAAAATGAATATATAATCAAAAAAACACCAAATACCGCAAGAAATGTAAATTCTGTAAAGAACCATGGTTTCATAAGGGAATAACCAAAAATTGAGTTCCAAACAGTATATTCCATGGCTTTCTAAACTAAATCAAATCAGTATCCACGGAATTTAACCGCATTAATGACCCCACAGCCAGCGTTTATCGGTGCACCGCGTTTTTCTGGAATTTTCATTCGAATAGAATATTGGGCATGATTATTCATCCATGATCCAAGGCTATCCATCCAAATTTGATAGCCCTTTAAGCTCGGATGCCGGCCGTCTCCTCCACGAGGTAAATCAAGTTTTCGAGACTCAAAAAAAGCCTTTCCAGCCACTTCTTCAAAGACAAGATTTAAACCTTTGTCTTCCGTCCAATTCGCAGGCCCAATCCAAGTAAAAGGAAGTTTGCCAAACTTAGCCTTTAAACGAAATGCAGCCTCTTTGCGCGAATCAAGATCTGTAGCGTACAATTCATTCAATCCTACGACAAACATGATATATGTCGGTTGAAATCGTTTGATCAATCCCTCAACCGTGTCCGCACGAGCAAAATTAAAAATGGTGGATGAATACCATTCTAACGAATAGACGAGCTCATGCCCATTGGCAACACAATAATCATTTACCTGGCTCCTCAATCCCCCACTTTCAGAATCCCCAATCAACATGATGCGATGAGCACTGGTGTCCAAAGGGCCAAATCTCATCACAAGGTTGGTATCTGCCTTCGAGAAAACATTACTATCGATGGAATTGCTGTCTGAATATTTAGCACCACCAAAAGAAAAAGAATATTTCTTAAATTCAATACCCCCAGCCCTAAAAATATCAGGCAATAAACTGTATGCGTACAATACAAAAACCGGTATAAGTATGGTCAAACCCGCGACAATACGTAAATTCCAATTTTTCATAATTTTTGGCAAATATATTTAGAAATCAACACAAAAATAATTTTATGAAAAAGTATTTTACAATAGTAAAACATACTATATTTTACGTCATTTGTATAAAAATGATGACGCAATGCAATTCAGTAGAAGATTTTATGGACATTCCGGATAATAGTGACGGATTTGAATGCGAGATTGCTTTTATACCATTATTCAATGAAAAAAATATTCTTAGAATTTCATCTCAAAACTATGAATACGGATTTGGCGGCGCTCACCCCAATTCATGGACAAGTTTTGTCAATTTTGATTTGAGAACAGAAAATATTATTAGACCTGAAGAGGTCGTGGTCGATGAATTCCTCCGACCGTTAAGCCTTATGGCCAAAAAAAGGTATTGGGCAATTATGCTGAAGATGTCTTCTATTAAGGTGATCATTTTGAAATTACTGAAAATTTCTCCATTCATAGTGATGGCCTACATTTTCTCTATAATACCTATTAGATTGCGCCTTATTCCTCCGAGCCTATCCATATTTCTTTTTCATATCAAGAAATCCAGCATTTATTGAAGCAGAATGCGATTACCAAGGCATTCCTTAAAAAAAACTACAGGGCTTCAGGCTAATTATCTTGAATACATGTCGCAACACGGAAAAAACCTACTCTAATTAGAA
>SXGR01390928.1_pt1 | contig 16376 bp, 10 predicted proteins | sample 3174711 | NCBI WGS metagenome assembly SXGR01 (sample SAMN11356860, study PRJNA531348) | freshwater metagenome | isolation source: freshwater sample F1-60 | place: China: Fuxian Lake, Yuxi | collected 2017-12-25
AAATAACAACCCCCAGTTATTACTATCTACGTCCCTAATTTGACAAACAGCTTTTAGATACCCGCAAAGTATAGTCCATTGTTGGTGAGTTTCCCCGTCTTCTTTATATTCAAGCAAATATAAAACTCCGCTTTTAGTAAGTTTATAATTTGGGTGTTCTACCTCTTCCTCATCCTCAAAAACCCTATTATCTTTAACGATTTTCTCTGTTTTTTCTTCACTGAATAGAGTAAATAATTTTTTATCATTTACGGCACTACTAATTAATTCAGCAGACCAGCCGTCAGATAAAGAATCGCCTAGGTCGTATTTTGCAGGCACTTCACCTTGACGTTCGACTATAACGCCGTTTTCTATGATGAATCGTCCTAGTTTTTTGGTAAATAGCTCCTTAATTGATTTTGCCCCAGCTTTCACGCATAAGTTTTTAACTTTTGATAAGTAAGCTTTTCCAGCCGTGTCAACATCGGGTGAAATAATCATTTGTCTATCTTTTGAATAGGACCAATCCGTAGAATTAGAACTATTAGCACCGCCGCTTGAAGTTATAACAACATATTCAGGGAATAATATTTTAGCCGCTTCAACGCTACGTTCTCCCTCAACTATCAGCACTACGGCATCAGGTCTAGCTAGTAACTCTAGTAAGTTATACGGAGGTCTTGGATTAGTAGGAAATTTAGACTTCCATTTGTTGCGTTGAGTATCAAAAGTGTAAGGTCTGGTTTCTTTTTTAGTTCCGACTCCGCCTTTTCCATGCGGCCAACGAACCATACAGAATGAAAAACTGCCGTCTAGATTAAAATACGGGAAATAGTGAGTAGGTAGACACCCAAACTCATTATTAAAATACTCTGTGTCATCGATTGTAATTAAAGGGATGCCGTCTATTTGCCTATTAACCACGTTTTCGGCAAGGTAAAAATACTTTTGCATAATTACCCCCTTCTGTTTTTATTAGAGGGTTGCACATCTACTATTGCACATGCGGCTTCATAATTTGAAACGCCTTTGAGATAAGCATAGAGTGCGATTAAATCCCCGCCTCGATCGTTAGTAGCGAAATCTGCCCATTTACCCGTTATGGTGTTAATTCGAAAACTACCAAGCTTTTTATCTATACGTAGAGGGTTTAAAGCAACAAACTCGCTTGCTTCTACTCTGCCGTTAGGTAAGAGATTACGGATAAAGTTTAATTTGCCTATGGAAGTGATTACTCTGTGGGCATCATCGAAAATATTTTGTTTATGGTAAGTCATTGCGACTCCTTATTCTAAATTGTTAAAATAAGAAGCTCTGAAAAGTTATTTAGAAAACACGAAAAATTAGTACTTAAAGGTATTATCTACCCTCTAAATTATTGAACTTATCAACAAAATTAAGAAAAAACTGAGAGAATATGCGAATTTGTGATATAATGTATAAGTAAATTTATATACTACATAAGAACAGTTTGTTCTTGATAATGGAGTAAAATTGTTGTACTTAACAAAAAACGAACTCAATTTACTTCTCGGTATTTTTAAGGTTTGTTTGTATAATTATTAACATCGTTCGCTAAAATTCAGTTAATAATTATCGTGTTTTCTAAAAAAACTGTCTTAAGCTTCTTTAGAGTTAGTGTCGGGTATTAATCCGACGCTAATGCTAAAGTTAGTACTCCTTTTTTCAACAAATGTAAATAATTATCGAGTGTTTATTTCAAGTTAAGAGGTGGTTTTTAGCATTATTTTTTTGTTAGCTAGGTGTTCTCTATTAGACGCTATTTTATCTTTTGTATGAGTTTCTATGATGGAATAAAAAGGGTTTTATAGTTGGAGCATAGGTCGATCATTAAATATAAGCACCATCATGGTTAACAAATAAATCAAGTAGTACTAAATAATCGCTCTCTCTATAAGCAGTACCTCTATATTTTTTAGAAAATCTAAAAGAATATATATCTCGTCCTTTTATAGTTTTTTGCGAAATAATAAGTTCCCATTTTATACCTTTGTCTTGATATAATTCTTCCCAATTTAATTTAATAATCTTTCTCAAGGTGTTTAGCAAAGCCCGTTGTTCTTGCTTTTCAAGGTTAAAGAGACTGTTTTGAAATTCCTCTTCATTCATATCCAATAATATTTTAGTCATTTTCTATAACTCTCTCAAATTTAGCTAATAATTCCTCAGAGTTATTTATTCTTTCTCGACTTTCCGCTGATTTGATAGCTTTTTCTAATCTTTCTAAGTTATCACCCTCATAAAGCCAACGTTCATTGTTAGGTATAAATTTACCTTTCTTGATTAGCAGCGTGTCATCGTCTTGCTTTATTATTTGAACTTGTGATCCAGCATACTCTTTACCAATAGAAATTTGACCATTAGCACTAACTATTTTTATATTTAATTCTTGTTGTAACATAACATCCTCTCTTTTGTTTATTTTAAAATAATAAAACATTTTTAAAATAAAAACAGTTTGTTTTTTAAGAAAATATGATATTCTTTTCTAGTTAGTAGTGTCTACAACTCATTACTGCAAAAACTATAGCCTTAATGCTTTATGCTGGGGGTCTTCTATTATAAGCACCCCTGTGGTGTGAAGTTTAGAAGGTAGTTGTTGCATGCAATAACTAGTTGTAGCCCCTAGCGCCAACCAATAAAGCTGGAGGCTATATGACTTTTCAATTCACTAAAGAAGAAATTAACCATCTAAAAACAATTTCTTCTATCACCGAATTATCTCAATTAATAACCAACAAGACTGATAAACAATTCAGCTTAGTACAGACAAAACTAGTTCAAGAACTCAACGAGAGGTTACTTGATAACATTTTTTGTGTTAATAAGCTTAACGAGTATTTGTACAGTAACTGGAAAGAATTAATTAAGGCTAACCAAGATATAACAGATAAATGGAAAAAAGATTTACAGTCTTTTAAATGATAGCGATGTAACAAAAATGATATTGAATTAGTTAAAACGTGTTTTTTAAGTTACAACTTTTGGTTTTAGTAAATTCTCTTTATTTAACTTTTTAAATTTGTCATAGAGCTAGTTTATTATTGTTTTAATTATTAACTTAATTAGAAAGATAAATTATGAGTAAAGATAAAGACATTCCTACTATTACTATAACGAATTTTAATTGGGAATATCCGTCAGGATGGAACGGAGAAACGTATCCAAAAGGTGGTAGTTATGATGGCAGTAGCTATTACGGAGGTTACGGAGAAGGTGAATGTGTACATGATCATCATAAGTATAGCGACAAAACTCCTAGTCAAAAACCTACTGGTATTAATGCGCTCAAAGATATAATCACAAAAACTTCTAATGCTCAACACGGTCTCCTTCTGAGTGACGAAAAAGTAATCGATATGAGTAAAGGAAGTATTAGAAATGAAGATATCGGGGTATTAGTACAACATTTACAATATCAAATGCTAAACTTAGATAAATTTGATGTTAGTAATAATTTGTTAGGTTATGGAGCTGTAGAGAATTTATTTTATACTTTTAGTTTATCTCGTAGTAATACCGCTCTTTATAACATTAAATTTATGAATTTGTCTAATAATTACATAGGTGATGACGGAGCTAAATATATTGCATCGCATTTAAGTGCAGGACAGCATCCTAATTTAAGGTGCTTAGATGTTTCAGGAAATCCTATTACAGAAAAAAGTTACGTACATTTTGCAGAAAGTTTTAAATCTGAAGCTGTAAAAGAAATAGTTGTTATTCTAAAAATAGCTAATACACTGCCTGAAATTAAAGAATTCTTTTCAAAAGGTTTTAAATATTATATTAATGAAATTGACAAATACGTTAGCAATTTTCCAACTGATAAAATCAGAAGCAATGTAAATGCTGATAAATGGAAAGAATGTAAAGAACTAGGTGGTAAAGTTGGAAAAAGTATGCTTCATGGTTTTGTAAAAGGTGTTCTAAGTGGGAAGAAAGAAGCTATAGCTGTGTATATGGCAGAAGAAGCTGTTGTAGATAATCTTCTAACTCCTGAAGCTTTTTATTGTTATATTGACACCAAAGAACTTGTAGGTGAAGTATTGCATGATCATGATTGTATGATTTTTTAGATTTTTATATGTTTTATATACTTATCAATAGTATTACAAAAAAATACTTTCAATTTTCAGGACGAGCCAATAGAAAAGAATACATAGTTTTTACTGTGTTTTTTTTTCTTTTATGTAAGTTTTTAGAATTATTTGTATTCAGTGATCTTGTAAATTCTGATATTCGTTCAATGAATTTTTATGAAATAGAATCTTATATATATATAGCATTATTTTTTGTTTTATTTTTATTCATACCATCTCTTTCTATAACCGTAAGAAGATTGCATGATTTAAATTTTAATGGTTGGTGGCTTTTGTTTATTTATTTATTAACTATGTTATATATTATCTTTTTTAAACAGTATATATTTCTATTCGGATATATCATTGATACTCCTTTACTTATATTTAAAGGAACTTCTGGTACTAATAAATATGCTGAAGAACCTGAATATTAAAACATACTTATAAGGTTTAAAGAAATAACAAAATTAATCAACTATTGATCGTATAAATTAACTGCTTTTTAAACTTTTTATTTTACAATACAAACGCAACCAGAAAGTAAACATGTTTGCTTTAGGTCTAAAATAACGAGGCTACGTTTTGTAGTCTCGACTAATAATTTTTGTGGCTCACTCATCTTTGAGATATTTATTATCTTCTCTAACCCTCAAACACAAATCAGAAATAACCTTTAATGAACTAATTAGCTCGGTTGGGTAATGGTTGATCAAATTCTGTTGCCTTAACTTTGTTTGGTGATTGATATCTACTATATAGGTCAACATCAGCTCTTGTAATAATTGTTGAGTTAGCAATCTCATTTCATATTCTTTTTTCTTAAATCCTTTTTTATCAAGTTGGTTAATCAACTCATCAATAACTTTTTTGGTATCGATAGAATCCTCGCTATTATCAGCATCATCAAAGTATTTAGACTTATTTTCTTTCCACCAACGACTTATCGAGACATCGGATATAGCTATCCCTCTATTACTTAGCTCTTCGGCTATTTTTCTTTGCGATACATTGTTGATCAGGCTATTAACCACAAAATCTTTATTCTCTTTATCAAAGCTATCGATTGCAAATTCAGCCATTATTCACCTCTATATTTTTAACTAAGTCTTTCATTTTATCGCTAGCAGTGAACTTAATTTTTGTATATTTCGGTAAAGAGAACATTACTTTCTTGTAAGGATCGAATGATCTTTTTTCTTGAACTTGCTTTAAGTAAAAGCGACCGAAATTTTTAAACACCACTTCTTCGCCGTTAAGTAGAGACTGAGAAATAGCGCGTAAGAATGTATCTATTATTTTTCTGGTTTTCTTTTTTTGATAGTTACATTGTTGTGCGACATGATCGGACACTTGTTTTTTGTTCATATTATCACCTTGTTATTGATTATTTTTGATACGGATAAAATTGAAGACTTTGCGATTATGATCTTCTTGCATATCGTATTTTGCATGGTGCTTTGCTATAACTTCTTGATAGTTTTCTAAGTACCTTTTTATAACTCCCGTATTTAGACTTAGGTTATTTATACTTAACTGTTTACGATCTTTGGCATATTCACTAATAGTTTTCTGATTAATGAATTTGCGTTTATACCATTGCTCCGCTTGATCGTTATGTAGCATCATCTCGGCTACTATATCAGCTACTCTTAGGTCTGCGGCTTTAGCGGAAGTGCGGCTATTTCTATCGACTTCTTTTAACACGATCGGTTTGCCTTTATTAGCTATTATATTCTTTGCAGTTCTTAAAATTGCCTGTTTTTTAAGTTCTTCAATAGATAGATTGGACATCTTCAAAGCTTGTTCTATTAATTGCTTTTCTTCGTCATCAAATTGAATTTGAGAGTATTTAAAATTATCCCAAATAATTTCTAGCAATTTATGTTTAGAGGCTATGTTATGTTCTTTTTGATATTGCAGAAACTCGGTCTTTATCCGTTCATCAACAGGGTTTATGGATAATTGCGGAGGTTGCTTTTTGATCTTAGACATTTTTGCATTCCTTTCATTGCAACAGATAGTATACAAGATATTTGCATAATATACAAGAAGTTTTATATACTATGTAAAAATATACTCTCTATATACCTATATCTTCAAGCGTTGATAAAGAAGTCAACATAAGAACCGCAAGTGGTAATGTCATCTTTGCTATGCCCTAGTATGCTTGAGAAATAAACGTCTCGATCAACTTTTTTATTAGCAGATGTTTTATGAAACTCGGTAAAGCAAATTAACGCATAGATAGCTCGTAAATCTTTTACTTTAGGCTCGCCCTCAAATAAACCGCTAAAATGCTTTTTAACTCTAGCGCTTAAATCTTTAGAAGTGGCATTATGGAATAACTCCGGTTCATCGATAAATTGCTTTTTTACTTCTCTTATTTTAGCTAAGGCTTGCATCAGTTTAGCGGCATTAAATAACGTTGGAATTTGATATGGTGTTACGTCTAGTCTTTCTTTTGTTTTTAACTGCCCAGCGAACTCTAAAACCTGTTTATCAATATATTTAAACTCCGCAGTACAACCTATTTCCGCAACCCTACGACCGGTCAAAGCGCATAATCCCAAAATATTATCAAGGTAAGACTTTGAGTTTAGTAGTTCGCTAGCAACCCTTAGATAAGTATCAATATTATATATCTCTCTAAGGTTAGATTTGTTTGCTTTAATATCTATATGCTTAACTTGGTTAAAACTGGCTTGTTGTTCAGGTGTTAGTCGTAATTCATTTAGTATTGTTTCTAATAACGGTTTACGACTAAGTTTTTTATTTATCGGGATATTAGCCTTTAGATAATTTCTATAAGCCGTAAAGCCGTTCTTCAAACTAGCAATCGTTGTATACTCTCTATTCAAATAAGCGTTTTCAGCTTTGCATTTAGCGACCACATCAGAAATTGACTTGCAAGCGGTGATCACAATTAAAAATTCTTGTGGTTTAGCGATAGCCATAATTGCCTCTTAAATCCGTTATTTTCTTTGATATCATAAGCTTTTTTATTTTAAATTTCGACTAAGAAGTACCCCAAAGTAAAGCGAGTAGAATTGAGTGCTTATTTTTATTATATAGTCTTGTAAGTCTAATAGTTAGGTTAAATATCTGTACTGATAGACTGATAATATATAAAAAACAGTATTTTCTCATAAAAAAACACTAGTACATTCTATGTGGTATTTCTTGGTTATTATTAGGCAATTTTAGCTCGTTTTTACATAGTATACAAGTTATTTTTGTATACTATATGCAACTTTAGGTAATTTTAGCCATTTTTCAATTTAAAGTAGCAAAAATATATAACATAACATTCTTTTTTTTAATTACGAGGACTCACCACTCTTTTTTTTTCCACAGATTATTACATTTTTACCAGTCTGATCAGTCCCCCTTGTTTTTTACTCCCTTGAATGCCTTGTATTTAAAAGGTTAGAGGTTCGGACTGGTAAACTCAGTTTTTACCAGTCCGTTACCAGTCCTAACCAGTCCGAAATATTTCTGACTAAAAAGCACCATATACTACCCTATGTAAAAGTATATTTTATCTACTTTTTTGGTGTTGCAGATAGGTTTTTGTTACGCTAAATAACATAAAATCGATTGAATTTTTAGAGAGATAGTCGTGTAGTCTTAATGGTAACGTGGTGTTGCATTTTGTTTTGCAACGCACGTGCAACACACCGAGAAATCGATTAGAGGGGCGTAGAAGAGTTAAAATATAGTGATACTCCTTAGCTAGCTACGAGGAGTTTTGCTCTATAATATGGTCTACATAACCTAATTCCACCCCAAATTCCATCTTTGAGCAAAAAGATGGAATTCAATTTTTAAAACATATTACAAAATATGCTATAATATGGCATACAAAAAATACTTATATAGTATACAAAAATAGCAAAATATTTTCATATACTATACAAAATACAGCACTTATTTTTATATATTATGTAAAATATACTACAAAAATTGACAAAATAGCTTAAGATAGCGGTTTTTTTTATATAGCACACAAGTTTTTGTATACTATATAAAGTCTCTTTACACACCATATACAAATTATCTTACATACTATACAACTTCCTCTTGTATATCCCCCCGTCTTTAAAGACGGGGGGATATACAAGAGGAAGTTGTATAGTATGTAAGATAATTTGTATATGGTGTGTAAAGAGACTTTATATAGTATACAAAAACTTGTGTGCTATATAAAAAAAACCGCTATCTTAAGCTATTTTGTCAATTTTTGTAGTATATTTTACATAATATATAAAAATAAGTGCTGTATTTTGTATAGTATATGAAAATATTTTGCTATTTTTGTATACTATATAAGTATTTTTTGTATGCCATATTATAGCATATTTTGTAATATGTTTTAAAAATTGAATTCCATCTTTTTGCTCAAAGATGGAATTTGGGGTGGAATTAGGTTATGTAGACCATATTATAGAGCAAAACTCCTCGTAGCTAGCTAAGGAGTATCACTATATTTTAACTCTTCTACGCCCCTCTAATCGATTTCTCGGTGTGTTGCACGTGCGTTGCAAAACAAAATGCAACACCACGTTACCATTAAGACTACACGACTATCTCTCTAAAAATTCAATCGATTTTATGTTATTTAGCGTAACAAAAACCTATCTGCAACACCAAAAAAGTAGATAAAATATACTTTTACATAGGGTAGTATATGGTGCTTTTTAGTCAGAAATATTTCGGACTGGTTAGGACTGGTAACGGACTGGTAAAAACTGAGTTTACCAGTCCGAACCTCTAACCTTTTAAATACAAGGCATTCAAGGGAGTAAAAAACAAGGGGGACTGATCAGACTGGTAAAAATGTAATAATCTGTGGAAAAAAAAAGAGTGGTGAGTCCTCGTAATTAAAAAAAAGAATGTTATGTTATATATTTTTGCTACTTTAAATTGAAAAATGGCTAAAATTACCTAAAGTTGCATATAGTATACAAAAATAACTTGTATACTATGTAAAAACGAGCTAAAATTGCCTAATAATAACCAAGAAATACCACATAGAATGTACTAGTGTTTTTTTATGAGAAAATACTGTTTTTTATATATTATCAGTCTATCAGTACAGATATTTAACCTAACTATTAGACTTACAAGACTATATAATAAAAATAAGCACTCAATTCTACTCGCTTTACTTTGGGGTACTTCTTAGTCGAAATTTAAAATAAAAAAGCTTATGATATCAAAGAAAATAACGGATTTAAGAGGCAATTATGGCTATCGCTAAACCACAAGAATTTTTAATTGTGATCACCGCTTGCAAGTCAATTTCTGATGTGGTCGCTAAATGCAAAGCTGAAAACGCTTATTTGAATAGAGAGTATACAACGATTGCTAGTTTGAAGAACGGCTTTACGGCTTATAGAAATTATCTAAAGGCTAATATCCCGATAAATAAAAAACTTAGTCGTAAACCGTTATTAGAAACAATACTAAATGAATTACGACTAACACCTGAACAACAAGCCAGTTTTAACCAAGTTAAGCATATAGATATTAAAGCAAACAAATCTAACCTTAGAGAGATATATAATATTGATACTTATCTAAGGGTTGCTAGCGAACTACTAAACTCAAAGTCTTACCTTGATAATATTTTGGGATTATGCGCTTTGACCGGTCGTAGGGTTGCGGAAATAGGTTGTACTGCGGAGTTTAAATATATTGATAAACAGGTTTTAGAGTTCGCTGGGCAGTTAAAAACAAAAGAAAGACTAGACGTAACACCATATCAAATTCCAACGTTATTTAATGCCGCTAAACTGATGCAAGCCTTAGCTAAAATAAGAGAAGTAAAAAAGCAATTTATCGATGAACCGGAGTTATTCCATAATGCCACTTCTAAAGATTTAAGCGCTAGAGTTAAAAAGCATTTTAGCGGTTTATTTGAGGGCGAGCCTAAAGTAAAAGATTTACGAGCTATCTATGCGTTAATTTGCTTTACCGAGTTTCATAAAACATCTGCTAATAAAAAAGTTGATCGAGACGTTTATTTCTCAAGCATACTAGGGCATAGCAAAGATGACATTACCACTTGCGGTTCTTATGTTGACTTCTTTATCAACGCTTGAAGATATAGGTATATAGAGAGTATATTTTTACATAGTATATAAAACTTCTTGTATATTATGCAAATATCTTGTATACTATCTGTTGCAATGAAAGGAATGCAAAAATGTCTAAGATCAAAAAGCAACCTCCGCAATTATCCATAAACCCTGTTGATGAACGGATAAAGACCGAGTTTCTGCAATATCAAAAAGAACATAACATAGCCTCTAAACATAAATTGCTAGAAATTATTTGGGATAATTTTAAATACTCTCAAATTCAATTTGATGACGAAGAAAAGCAATTAATAGAACAAGCTTTGAAGATGTCCAATCTATCTATTGAAGAACTTAAAAAACAGGCAATTTTAAGAACTGCAAAGAATATAATAGCTAATAAAGGCAAACCGATCGTGTTAAAAGAAGTCGATAGAAATAGCCGCACTTCCGCTAAAGCCGCAGACCTAAGAGTAGCTGATATAGTAGCCGAGATGATGCTACATAACGATCAAGCGGAGCAATGGTATAAACGCAAATTCATTAATCAGAAAACTATTAGTGAATATGCCAAAGATCGTAAACAGTTAAGTATAAATAACCTAAGTCTAAATACGGGAGTTATAAAAAGGTACTTAGAAAACTATCAAGAAGTTATAGCAAAGCACCATGCAAAATACGATATGCAAGAAGATCATAATCGCAAAGTCTTCAATTTTATCCGTATCAAAAATAATCAATAACAAGGTGATAATATGAACAAAAAACAAGTGTCCGATCATGTCGCACAACAATGTAACTATCAAAAAAAGAAAACCAGAAAAATAATAGATACATTCTTACGCGCTATTTCTCAGTCTCTACTTAACGGCGAAGAAGTGGTGTTTAAAAATTTCGGTCGCTTTTACTTAAAGCAAGTTCAAGAAAAAAGATCATTCGATCCTTACAAGAAAGTAATGTTCTCTTTACCGAAATATACAAAAATTAAGTTCACTGCTAGCGATAAAATGAAAGACTTAGTTAAAAATATAGAGGTGAATAATGGCTGAATTTGCAATCGATAGCTTTGATAAAGAGAATAAAGATTTTGTGGTTAATAGCCTGATCAACAATGTATCGCAAAGAAAAATAGCCGAAGAGCTAAGTAATAGAGGGATAGCTATATCCGATGTCTCGATAAGTCGTTGGTGGAAAGAAAATAAGTCTAAATACTTTGATGATGCTGATAATAGCGAGGATTCTATCGATACCAAAAAAGTTATTGATGAGTTGATTAACCAACTTGATAAAAAAGGATTTAAGAAAAAAGAATATGAAATGAGATTGCTAACTCAACAATTATTACAAGAGCTGATGTTGACCTATATAGTAGATATCAATCACCAAACAAAGTTAAGGCAACAGAATTTGATCAACCATTACCCAACCGAGCTAATTAGTTCATTAAAGGTTATTTCTGATTTGTGTTTGAGGGTTAGAGAAGATAATAAATATCTCAAAGATGAGTGAGCCACAAAAATTATTAGTCGAGACTACAAAACGTAGCCTCGTTATTTTAGACCTAAAGCAAACATGTTTACTTTCTGGTTGCGTTTGTATTGTAAAATAAAAAGTTTAAAAAGCAGTTAATTTATACGATCAATAGTTGATTAATTTTGTTATTTCTTTAAACCTTATAAGTATGTTTTAATATTCAGGTTCTTCAGCATATTTATTAGTACCAGAAGTTCCTTTAAATATAAGTAAAGGAGTATCAATGATATATCCGAATAGAAATATATACTGTTTAAAAAAGATAATATATAACATAGTTAATAAATAAATAAACAAAAGCCACCAACCATTAAAATTTAAATCATGCAATCTTCTTACGGTTATAGAAAGAGATGGTATGAATAAAAATAAAACAAAAAATAATGCTATATATATATAAGATTCTATTTCATAAAAATTCATTGAACGAATATCAGAATTTACAAGATCACTGAATACAAATAATTCTAAAAACTTACATAAAAGAAAAAAAAACACAGTAAAAACTATGTATTCTTTTCTATTGGCTCGTCCTGAAAATTGAAAGTATTTTTTTGTAATACTATTGATAAGTATATAAAACATATAAAAATCTAAAAAATCATACAATCATGATCATGCAATACTTCACCTACAAGTTCTTTGGTGTCAATATAACAATAAAAAGCTTCAGGAGTTAGAAGATTATCTACAACAGCTTCTTCTGCCATATACACAGCTATAGCTTCTTTCTTCCCACTTAGAACACCTTTTACAAAACCATGAAGCATACTTTTTCCAACTTTACCACCTAGTTCTTTACATTCTTTCCATTTATCAGCATTTACATTGCTTCTGATTTTATCAGTTGGAAAATTGCTAACGTATTTGTCAATTTCATTAATATAATATTTAAAACCTTTTGAAAAGAATTCTTTAATTTCAGGCAGTGTATTAGCTATTTTTAGAATAACAACTATTTCTTTTACAGCTTCAGATTTAAAACTTTCTGCAAAATGTACGTAACTTTTTTCTGTAATAGGATTTCCTGAAACATCTAAGCACCTTAAATTAGGATGCTGTCCTGCACTTAAATGCGATGCAATATATTTAGCTCCGTCATCACCTATGTAATTATTAGACAAATTCATAAATTTAATGTTATAAAGAGCGGTATTACTACGAGATAAACTAAAAGTATAAAATAAATTCTCTACAGCTCCATAACCTAACAAATTATTACTAACATCAAATTTATCTAAGTTTAGCATTTGATATTGTAAATGTTGTACTAATACCCCGATATCTTCATTTCTAATACTTCCTTTACTCATATCGATTACTTTTTCGTCACTCAGAAGGAGACCGTGTTGAGCATTAGAAGTTTTTGTGATTATATCTTTGAGCGCATTAATACCAGTAGGTTTTTGACTAGGAGTTTTGTCGCTATACTTATGATGATCATGTACACATTCACCTTCTCCGTAACCTCCGTAATAGCTACTGCCATCATAACTACCACCTTTTGGATACGTTTCTCCGTTCCATCCTGACGGATATTCCCAATTAAAATTCGTTATAGTAATAGTAGGAATGTCTTTATCTTTACTCATAATTTATCTTTCTAATTAAGTTAATAATTAAAACAATAATAAACTAGCTCTATGACAAATTTAAAAAGTTAAATAAAGAGAATTTACTAAAACCAAAAGTTGTAACTTAAAAAACACGTTTTAACTAATTCAATATCATTTTTGTTACATCGCTATCATTTAAAAGACTGTAAATCTTTTTTCCATTTATCTGTTATATCTTGGTTAGCCTTAATTAATTCTTTCCAGTTACTGTACAAATACTCGTTAAGCTTATTAACACAAAAAATGTTATCAAGTAACCTCTCGTTGAGTTCTTGAACTAGTTTTGTCTGTACTAAGCTGAATTGTTTATCAGTCTTGTTGGTTATTAATTGAGATAATTCGGTGATAGAAGAAATTGTTTTTAGATGGTTAATTTCTTCTTTAGTGAATTGAAAAGTCATATAGCCTCCAGCTTTATTGGTTGGCGCTAGGGGCTACAACTAGTTATTGCATGCAACAACTACCTTCTAAACTTCACACCACAGGGGTGCTTATAATAGAAGACCCCCAGCATAAAGCATTAAGGCTATAGTTTTTGCAGTAATGAGTTGTAGACACTACTAACTAGAAAAGAATATCATATTTTCTTAAAAAACAAACTGTTTTTATTTTAAAAATGTTTTATTATTTTAAAATAAACAAAAGAGAGGATGTTATGTTACAACAAGAATTAAATATAAAAATAGTTAGTGCTAATGGTCAAATTTCTATTGGTAAAGAGTATGCTGGATCACAAGTTCAAATAATAAAGCAAGACGATGACACGCTGCTAATCAAGAAAGGTAAATTTATACCTAACAATGAACGTTGGCTTTATGAGGGTGATAACTTAGAAAGATTAGAAAAAGCTATCAAATCAGCGGAAAGTCGAGAAAGAATAAATAACTCTGAGGAATTATTAGCTAAATTTGAGAGAGTTATAGAAAATGACTAAAATATTATTGGATATGAATGAAGAGGAATTTCAAAACAGTCTCTTTAACCTTGAAAAGCAAGAACAACGGGCTTTGCTAAACACCTTGAGAAAGATTATTAAATTAAATTGGGAAGAATTATATCAAGACAAAGGTATAAAATGGGAACTTATTATTTCGCAAAAAACTATAAAAGGACGAGATATATATTCTTTTAGATTTTCTAAAAAATATAGAGGTACTGCTTATAGAGAGAGCGATTATTTAGTACTACTTGATTTATTTGTTAACCATGATGGTGCTTATATTTAATGATCGACCTATGCTCCAACTATAAAACCCTTTTTATTCCATCATAGAAACTCATACAAAAGATAAAATAGCGTCTAATAGAGAACACCTAGCTAACAAAAAAATAATGCTAAAAACCACCTCTTAACTTGAAATAAACACTCGATAATTATTTACATTTGTTGAAAAAAGGAGTACTAACTTTAGCATTAGCGTCGGATTAATACCCGACACTAACTCTAAAGAAGCTTAAGACAGTTTTTTTAGAAAACACGATAATTATTAACTGAATTTTAGCGAACGATGTTAATAATTATACAAACAAACCTTAAAAATACCGAGAAGTAAATTGAGTTCGTTTTTTGTTAAGTACAACAATTTTACTCCATTATCAAGAACAAACTGTTCTTATGTAGTATATAAATTTACTTATACATTATATCACAAATTCGCATATTCTCTCAGTTTTTTCTTAATTTTGTTGATAAGTTCAATAATTTAGAGGGTAGATAATACCTTTAAGTACTAATTTTTCGTGTTTTCTAAATAACTTTTCAGAGCTTCTTATTTTAACAATTTAGAATAAGGAGTCGCAATGACTTACCATAAACAAAATATTTTCGATGATGCCCACAGAGTAATCACTTCCATAGGCAAATTAAACTTTATCCGTAATCTCTTACCTAACGGCAGAGTAGAAGCAAGCGAGTTTGTTGCTTTAAACCCTCTACGTATAGATAAAAAGCTTGGTAGTTTTCGAATTAACACCATAACGGGTAAATGGGCAGATTTCGCTACTAACGATCGAGGCGGGGATTTAATCGCACTCTATGCTTATCTCAAAGGCGTTTCAAATTATGAAGCCGCATGTGCAATAGTAGATGTGCAACCCTCTAATAAAAACAGAAGGGGGTAATTATGCAAAAGTATTTTTACCTTGCCGAAAACGTGGTTAATAGGCAAATAGACGGCATCCCTTTAATTACAATCGATGACACAGAGTATTTTAATAATGAGTTTGGGTGTCTACCTACTCACTATTTCCCGTATTTTAATCTAGACGGCAGTTTTTCATTCTGTATGGTTCGTTGGCCGCATGGAAAAGGCGGAGTCGGAACTAAAAAAGAAACCAGACCTTACACTTTTGATACTCAACGCAACAAATGGAAGTCTAAATTTCCTACTAATCCAAGACCTCCGTATAACTTACTAGAGTTACTAGCTAGACCTGATGCCGTAGTGCTGATAGTTGAGGGAGAACGTAGCGTTGAAGCGGCTAAAATATTATTCCCTGAATATGTTGTTATAACTTCAAGCGGCGGTGCTAATAGTTCTAATTCTACGGATTGGTCCTATTCAAAAGATAGACAAATGATTATTTCACCCGATGTTGACACGGCTGGAAAAGCTTACTTATCAAAAGTTAAAAACTTATGCGTGAAAGCTGGGGCAAAATCAATTAAGGAGCTATTTACCAAAAAACTAGGACGATTCATCATAGAAAACGGCGTTATAGTCGAACGTCAAGGTGAAGTGCCTGCAAAATACGACCTAGGCGATTCTTTATCTGACGGCTGGTCTGCTGAATTAATTAGTAGTGCCGTAAATGATAAAAAATTATTTACTCTATTCAGTGAAGAAAAAACAGAGAAAATCGTTAAAGATAATAGGGTTTTTGAGGATGAGGAAGAGGTAGAACACCCAAATTATAAACTTACTAAAAGCGGAGTTTTATATTTGCTTGAATATAAAGAAGACGGGGAAACTCACCAACAATGGACTATACTTTGCGGGTATCTAAAAGCTGTTTGTCAAATTAGGGACGTAGATAGTAATAACTGGGGGTTGTTATTT
>SXGR01359735.1_pt1 | contig 16371 bp, 13 predicted proteins | sample 3174711 | NCBI WGS metagenome assembly SXGR01 (sample SAMN11356860, study PRJNA531348) | freshwater metagenome | isolation source: freshwater sample F1-60 | place: China: Fuxian Lake, Yuxi | collected 2017-12-25
TCGGCATCTTCGATCACATCGGCGACGTTCGACAAATACACCGGCGCGCCATTGCGATAGGCCACCACTACTTTCTTGTATTCCACCGCCGACTGCAACTGATCGTTGGCGTCGATGGTGTAGGCACGCTCCGGGCCGTCAAAGCTGCCCTTGGCGGCATTAACGTTGGCCGCGGCTATGGCGGTGCGCACGTCCTCCATCGACAGATTGTTCGCCGCCAGTGCCTTGGGGTTCGCCTGCACGCGCACTGCAGGCCGCTGCCCACCGGACAGCGTAACCAGCCCCACGCCGGTCATCTGTGAAATTTTTTGCGCGACACGCGTGTCAGCCAGATTCTGCACCTGCGTCATCGGCAGCGTTTTGGATGAAATGCCCAGCGTGAGTATCGGCGCGTCCGCCGGATTGACCTTGCTGTAAATTGGCGGCGCGGGTAGATCAGTGGGCAGCAGATTCGCGCCCGCGTTGATTGCCGCCTGCACGCTTTGCACGGCCTCGTCGAGATTGATTTCGAGCGTGAATTGCAGCGTTACCACCGAAGCGCCACCGGAACTGGACGAAGACATTTGCCGCAGCCCGGGCATCTGGCCAAATTGCCGCTCCAGCGGTGCGGTAATCGACGACGCCACCACCTCGGGGCTCGCCCCCGGATAAAACGTCACCACTTGTATCGTCGGGTAGTCCACCTGCGGCAAGGCAGATAGCGGCAGCAGACGATAGGCAATCATGCCAGCGAGCAAAATCGCGATCATCAGCAGCGAAGTTGCTACGGGCCGCTCGATGAAAATGCGGGACGGGTTCATGCGGTCATGCCAGTGTCTGCGCGCACCTACTCGTTCGCCTGTTCACGCTTGCCCCAACGGCCCTTCTCACCTTTTTCACCCTTGCCGCCCTTCCTGCGCGGCTCGCCGTCGCCGGGTGGTGATTCGGAGGCAGCCTCCTTGGATGCGGGGGCGCTGTAGGGTTTACCGGGTTCGCCGGTACCATCGTCGGCTGTGGTCTTGTCAGCTCGCTCGCTTTTCTCGCCCTTCTCCCGTTTGGGCCGGTCGCCGCGCGGCCGATCCTTCTTTGGTGCATCACCGCTATCGGCATCCGCCGATTCAGTGCGTTCGCCCTTTTTGCGGCGTTCGCCCTTGCCACGCGTCTCGCCGTCGGCTTGGCCACCCTTTTCGCCTTTTTCGCCGGACTTGCCCCCTTTGGCGTCTTTCGCGTCCTTACCGTCCTTCCCGTCCTCTGCTTTCGGCGCACCTTCGCCATCACCGCCGCGCCGGCCCTTGCCCTTTCCTTTGCCTTTGCCGTCGCCCTTGCCGGCGCGTTCGCGGTTGGCGATTTCAACTTTCATGCCGTCGCGCAGCCGGTCCATGCCGTCGACCACCACGCGCTCGCCTCCCTTGACGCCGGATTCAACGAGGACGCGGTTGCCCTCTACCACGCTGGTTTTGACCGGGCGCATCGACACGGTTAAATCTTCGTTGACGACATAAACAAAAATGCCCTGTGCGCCGCGCTGGATGGCCGCGCTGGGCACAGTGACCGCGTCCTCGCGCACATCCACCAGCATGCGCACGTTGACGAACTGGTTGGGAAACAGCAGCCCTTCTTCGTTGCGCACCTGAGCCTTCAAGCGCACTGTGCCGGTGGCGATGTCGATCTGATTGTCGACCGTCAGCAACACGCCGCGATCCAGCCTCGTCTTCTGATCGCGGTCGTAGATTTCCACCGGGATGCGTTCGCCACTGCGCCGCCGCGCCAGCACTTTTTGCAGATCGTCCTGCGGAATTGTGAACAGCACGGTGATCGGTTTAAGCTGCGTGATGACCACGAGGCCGGTGGCGTCGCCGCTACGCACGATATTGCCCTGATCCACCAGGCGCAAGCCCAGCTCGCCGGAAATAGGTGCGACGATGCGCGTGTAGCTCAGTTGCAGCCGCGCATTGTCCACTTGGCCTTGATCAATTTTGACCGTGCCTTCCAGTTGGCGTACCAACGCCTCCTGGCTGCTGACCTGCTGTTCGGCGATGGAATCCTGCTTGAGCAACGTGCGGTAGCGCTCCAGATCAACGCGCGCATTGGCGAGCAGCGCCTGATCACGCTGCATCTGCCCCTGCGCCTGCAAGAGTTGCGCCTGAAACGCGCGCGGATCGACTTCCGCCAGCAGCGTGCCCTGCTTGACCGTCTGCCCCTCTTTGAAATGCACGCGCACCAGTTCGCCCTCGACGCGGCTTCTGACCGTGACGGTGCGCGTCGGCGTTACCGTACCAAGCCCGTTGAGATAAACGTTGACGTTGCCGGCGCGCGCCATGCCGGTGGCCACCGGCGCGGGCGGGCCGCCGCGCCCTCCCTTGCCCTTGCCTTTACCCTTGCCTTCGCCTTTGCCTTTTTCGGCGGCAACGGCATCACCCTTGCCATCGCCCTTGCCATCACCTTTGGCACCCGCTTTTGCGTCACCCTTGCCGTCGCCCTTCGCGCCCTCCTTTGCGGCTATGGCAGCAGGGTCGTTCGACGCCTGCCATTGCTGATAACCCCAATAACTGCCGCCGCCCAGCGCTGCGGCACCGGCAATCCCGGCCATCCATTTGGTTAATCTGGTCATTCGATTCTGATTCGATGTTGGTGTCCTGCCAAGACGGAAAATCCCATGCTGATAAAAACGGCGCACTGGCGCCAAGAATAACGCATCCGCACTTCGGAGTTGGCCCGCCGAAACAAACTGTTACAACACCGCCGACAGGCTGACCGGCGCAGGCGGGCCAAGCACGCCGTCCCACGGCTGCCAGGTGGACGCCAGCCGCGCGTTGGGGTGAAAAATCAGTTCCTGGATAACGCCAGGCATACAGGTTTTGCTGCGTTCCAGTTGAGCGAGATCAGCGCCTTCAAATACCACGTCGATTCCCCTGTTCCCATCGGCAGCATTGTGGCTATAGCGCCACACCTCGACATAGTAGTAATAGCCCATCACCTGCCGTACGAACGAAAAATCGGCGCGTTGCAACAACGCCGCCAGCAACGGCGCCATGGGCACACCTCGCCGCTGGGCAAAGCGCGTGACGAAGTTGGCGCGCGTCACTGCGGGGTCATGCCGCATGAGCTGCCGGAAGATCACGTTATCCACACACAGGGTGGCGGCAAAATCGACATAGCGCATCACGCTGCCCAGATCTTCCACCGCGTGCGCCACCAGTACGCACGACAACCGCACGCGCGTGCCGGCGCGTTGCGCGCGCGCGACAATTTCGCGCAGCGCAGCGGCGTCCGGCGATGCCTCACTGCGGTAACGCATCAGACGGGCATTGACACGATCATCCCAGTGGGCGCGACTGATGTTCAGATGCGCGACGCTGGTGTCCGCAATCCAGTCGATCAGCTGCCGGCCTTCGCGTTGATCGAGCAGGCCCGAACCGTTGGTGGTCACCGTGCGCTTGCGCGCACCGTGCTCTTGCAGCGTGCGCAGGATGCGCGGCAGACGCACATCCTGACTCGGCTCGCCACCGGTGATCGACACACTGGGATTCAGCGGCTGCAGTGCCGCCAATACAGCCTGTAGTACGGCAAAGTAGCGCGTGTCATCACGCTCCACCGTTTTCTGCGCCGCGAGCGATACGCCGCGTGCGGCGGGCCGCAACTCTTCCACACAAAACGCACAGCGCGCATTGCACGCCTGGGCACTGTAAATCGACAGATTGGCGTTGGCGTAAATTTCGGCGGGCTTGCCCCACAGGTCCAGCTTCACCGTCCCCCGCGCGGTGCTGTTCTGCGCCAGGTCAAACGCTTCGCTCTGCGCTTCACGCCACAGTGGCAGATAGGGTCCGTACGGCGCGTTCACGCGAGACCAACCATGCTTTCCGAACGGCCAATGAGATCGGGGCCGAACATGCGCCCATCGGGATTCACCAACCGGAAGTTTTCGCCAGCGAGATGCGGTGCGTCCCACGCTGTTTCGTTACCCGCCAGCCCGTAGCGTTGCAGCCAAAACACATTGGCGCGCGGCATCAGCCCGGCGGCGCGCACCGCGTCGAGAACAGCCTGATCGTCGTTGTCGTAGCCCCGGCGCAAGCGGACGTTGTAGATCACTTCACGCGCGCCGCCGAGCTGTTGCAACGCGCTTTGCACCTCGGCAGCCAGGTGCAACAAACCTGCATCGTGATCCATAAGATATTGATTTATACAGAGTTTTACCAACAGCGGCTCACCCAGCCGGGCAAGCCAATCGCGTAGTCTGGCAGTGCGGCGCGGTATTGCCACGCCATTGGTGCAGAGAATCAACTGCCTGCAACGCTTTTCAGCACGCAGGCGTGCAACGAAATCCCCGAAGTGCGGATGCAGCGTCGGCTCGCCACCTTCGAGTTGCACATCAAAATTGCCCGCCGCGGGAAGGCTCGCTGCGATTTGCGCCCAGGTGATCCACGTGTTGCCCGCCGGCGATGAATAAGTGCTGCACCACGGGCAGGCGCGATTGCAGTGATTGGTGAGCGCCACATAAACGCGGTGCGTTCTTCCCGCGTAAGGATGATCGTGCGGCGTTCCGTTGGAACCATCATGCGGCGCCGGCTTCATGTCATTCCTCGATCATTTTGCTGACGTAGGGAATCACTTTGTCAGCCATGCCACGATAGCCAAGTTGCAAGTCTTCAATCAGCGTCATGGACTGCCCCAGCAGCAAGCGCAATTCTGCTTCGAGTTCATCGCGCGGCCAAGCTGCCGACGCGAGCGTACGGTAGGTGAGCTCGCAAGCGGCGTTTTCCCATTGCACAAATCGATGTTGCACCAGCGGATAGCGGCGAAGCACCGTGGCGACATCCTGCGTGGTGACGCGCGCGCCAGCCACCGCGCGGAAAACCACCGGCGAGCGGCCATCCAGTTGCTTTAGCCTTGGCATCGGGTCTCCGCACGGACAAGGCGTGTAGTCGAGCCGCCCCCAGTCGCTCGTGCGATATCGCAGCAGCGGAATGAACGGATTGCGCCCCCCGGTTACAGTAATCTCACCGATACCCGTGGTGGGTTGGCCATCGGCATCCAGCGTTTCCAAGTGCACATCGTGGGGCAGCCAGTGATAACCGTGCCCTTGCGGGCAGGCGTAACCGAGCGGCCCGGTTTCGGTGAGCGAGTACCAGTCGATCACCGGACAGCCATAGGCGTCTTGCAACTTTTGCTTGAGCGCGGTGGACATCGCCACTGCGGTAGTCACCAGGGCTTTCGCGCCTCCGCCTATATCCGCATCCAGCATGTCGGCGAAACTCAGCGGATCGCCGGAAAAAATGCGCGGGCGGAAGTGTCCAAAGAACGCACGCCGCGCGTTCACATCCGGCCACTCATCGGAGAACAGATTGAGCTTGGCAAACCCCGCGCCGCCCCACGCCGCCATCACCGTGGGGTAAGTGACAGTATGGCGCTGCGAACCCACCAGAAAACACGCCGTCTCTTCCGGCGCAAAACGCGTATCTACGCCATACCGCGCCAGTGCAACATTTAGCAATGGGATATAACTTGCCACCGCCAGCGCGTCCTGCGGCACCAGCAGCGCGTGACCCGTCGTGCCCGCCGTGCGATAAATTATCATGCGTTTGAGGGCCACATCGTCTGGCGTGAGCCGGTCGGCATGCATGGCGACATCCTCGCGCGAGGTCGTCGGCAGTTCCTGCCAGCGTTGTTCGAGATCGCGTTCGATCAAGCCCTCGCCAAAGCGCAATCGATACAGCGGTGTCTGCGCGATGCGTGAGGTGGCCCAAGCAAGCATGTCGTCATCGGGCTTTGCCATGCGCGCGCCGCGCTGTGCGTGCAAGGTTTTATCAAAGCGCGCAAGTTGCTCAACATCGTCAGCCTGCAATCGGTCACCCGCCGGATGGTTCCACACGGGCGCGCAAGCATGCCCATACAAAGCCGCCAGCGTCGCCCGGCTCGCGGCATTGGCCGTGGGCGACAGTTGGTAGAGGCGTTCGAGTGTGGGTGTTTGGGGGAAGCTCATGAAATTCAAAAACGATTAACTGCAGATGAATGCAGATGAATGCAGATGAACGCAGATAAAAAAAACTCTGGCAAATCATAATATTTCCTTTAAAAACAATGTGTTACAAAGACCGCTCATCTTCAGAACTAATCTGCGTTCATCCGCGTACATCTGCGGTTAAACATGCAGTTGACCTTCGCTGTCGTTCACTCCCGCGTACCCTTGGCCGCCGCTTCCTCCGCCGCCTTGCGCGCCATCTCCTCGCGCACCTTGCGCGCGCGTTCCTCTTCCTCGGCACGGCGCTTCTTCGCGGCTTCCTGCAAGCCGCGCGAGGCAGCGATCACGCGCTCGCGCTCGACGCTGGAAATTGACTCCAGCCGTTGTTGCGCCTGTTTTGCGTTTTCACCTTGCGGCCGCAACTCCAGCGCCTTCAGACAAAGCCGCGCCAGCTCCTCGCGCCGGTCGTCGTCATTCACCAGAGCTTCGGCTGTGGTCACCGCGGCAAGGTCACGCACGACAGTGACTAGCCACACTTGCGCTTGCGCGGGGTTAGCCTTGCCTTGAAACCACGGGTCGGCAAGCAGCCAGCTTCCCACCTGCGTAGTGCGAATCAGATTGCGCTGTTTCTTGTCGAGCTTCGCAGGGCGCAACGACGCCAGCCAGCGCGCATCGGGATTCAGCAGCCCAAGCCCGCGCAGCACATCGCCCGTCACTGCGCCCGCTTCGAGTCCAGGCGCGGCGCCGCTCGCGGGTTCGGCCAGCAAGTCCGACGGCATCTCGGAAACACGCCGCATCAGATATTGCAGCAAGGGGCCTTCGACGGTCACCGTTTCACCTGTCCCCACAAATCACTCGAAAACTTGCGCGCAAACTCCAGCACCTCTTCCCATTGCCTCACATACGCGATACGCCAGCCTTGCGCCAGGATATGCTCGGCATGTTTATTACCTTTGGAAACCACGGCGTTAAGCAGCATGGTGCCGCCGCCGCCCGCCGCCTGCAACGCGGCTTGCGCGGCATCCCAGCCCAGGCGCGCGCGGCCCTTGCCTTCGGCGGAATCCAGCGAATTGAAGATGTCGGTGTCGGTCACAATCAGAATATGCACCGGGCGTTTGCTGGTTTTCCGCTTTTGCAGCTCTGCCACCATGTCGTCGAGCCGGAAGATACCGTAGCTATAACCCGTGCCAAGGTATTGCGTCATCAACCCCAGCACCGGCGCCTGCTCGCGCAGAAAACCTTCGGTGGCGATGGATTTGCCGACCTCGCCCGACAAACAAGCCATCACGCGGCCACCCGCGCGCAGAGCGGATAACGTCACAATGAATCCTGCGAGCACCGGGTACGACAGGTTCACCGTGGGATTGGGCATGGAGCCGGAACAATCGATGCCCACGTACAGATCAAACGGCTCCTTGTGCGGGTCGCTGCCCGGTGTGTCGCCATACACGCGCGCGAGCGTGGTCACACCCGGCACCACATGCGGGCTCATCACCACACTCTCGATCCAGTCCACCTCGGTGAGCGAGCGGCCAATGTCCCAGGTCTCCATCCCCTCCGGCATGGGCTCCTGCGCGTGCGGTGTTTCTTTCACCAGAAAACGTATGAGGTACGGCATCGCACGTTCGCGGTAATAACGAATGGTGATATCGGCGTCGCTGGCGTTGCCGTTCAACTGTTTGATCAGTTCACGGTACTCGCTGATATCGCGGAATTGCTTTTCGGATTTCTGCCCGCCGGGGCCTTTGCTGTGATCTGCATCATCGTCACCTTGCGGCCCCGATGCGTCACCATCCATTTTTTCACCCGCCACCAGCCGGTCTTCCGACGGGTGCAACACCGGTTCCAGTTCATCGTCGTCGATGCCGGATAATCCGTCGGGCAACTCACCACCTTCGCCACTTTGATCGCCTTCGCTATCCAACAAGCGGCTGGCCGACTTGCGCAGCTTATTGCCTTCGTCCTTGGTCAGGTAAGTCAGACATAACGCACCAAACGACGACGCGCCTTTCATCCAGTCGCGCGCATAGACGCGAATCATGCGCGCGCCGAGTTGCGCATCACCTTCCTGACCGGCTGTCAGCGGTTTTTTCACCAATGCGCCGCGCTCAAGCTGCCACAGGATTTCGTACATGCGCAGATAGATGCGCCACAACACACTGCTGCCATCATCACCGAGCTTGGCGTAGATGCGATCAAGACTCAGCCCATGGCTGCGCTGCAAACGGTCGTTGATGAACAAATCCGCATAGAGGTTGGCGATCATCGGTGCGTGTTCTTCCACGCCCGGCAGCCCGCGACGCACACGCGCCAGCAACCGCCCTTGATCGGTGAGATCACCGGGGCAGTAAATGTGATGCCCGATCTCATGTGCCATGATCTCCAGTGGAAACGCTTCCAGCCCGCGCTCGGCGATGTCCAGCAAGTTAAGTACCACTGCGTGATCGGTGAGCCGGATCATGGCGAAGCTCATGGTGAGATGTTCCTGCTTCGCCTGCTTGTGCGTCATGCACCAGCGCGGTTCTGTCAGGCGTGCATAGGAACTCCACAGCGCCAGCGCGTGCGGCCATTGCTCGCGCCAGGTGTCGCGTAGCGTTTCAAGGTCTACAACTGCGGGCATCGTGCGGGAACCCATAACACCGATAGCATCGCAGTCACCCTATAGATTCCCGCCTGCGCGGGAATGACGCGGTGGTATGTGACACACTCAATACTTGGATGAACCTTCATGTCACACGAACTTCGGGCATCGCAGCAACGCCACCTGATACGAGGTGCGCAGCACCACCGCCAGGATGCCACCCTGCCACACAGCGTCATGCGCAGTTTCGAGTTCGGGAAATGGGTGCGTGCGGCCGGCTATCACCACAAAGCCGCCGTCACCCACCTTGGCGGCGATGCTCTTGTCACCCGCTTCCAGCGGCCACTCGGATGCAGCGCCGATACGAACACACTGCTGACCGTAGCCATCGGCCGCCAGCCACCATGTGTGCTGGCCATCACTCGCGGCCATACGCCCGCCCGCCCTGCCGATTGCTGGCAATGCGGCGAACGGCCCGCCCATTCCGCGAAAGCCGCCACACCAGCCCAGCCATTCCGGCTTCTTCGGCGGCTCTTTTTCTTCCGCGCGCAGGGCGGGGTGTTGCGCCAACGTGTTCCATAGCGCGGCGTCTGGTGTAAACGAGAGATCGAGCGCCGAGCGCATCCAGTCGGCAGGCAACGCGGGCGCATCACGCAATGCGGCCTCGCGCTGCGACGCCAACCCCGCGCGCCATGCAATGACACGGCCCAGCGCGAGCGCCTGTTCCACCGTCGCGGACGTGGCCACGGGTTTCAGCACTGCCGCCATGCGCTGCGTCCACTCCTTCGCACGTGCGCCATCCACGGTGCAAAGCTGATGCAGCGCATTTAACAGCGCACCCGACACGCGCTCCGGCTCTCGCGCCACCAGCGGCGCCAGCGCCGCCAGCAACTGTTTGTAACATGCGGCGAAAACCGCATCACGCGACACCGGCCCGAGCCATTGTTTCGCCACCAGCGGCAGCGCCTGATCGTAGAGCACATCGATGACGCCATCCACCGCGGCCGCATCCTGCGCCGCGACGATTTCAGCTACGGGGCTTAGTGTCTCGCGCAGAAACGCGTGCCATGCCTCCGGCGTCAATGTGCGCTGTTGCTGCTGCGCGGCAATAAAGCGTTGATTAAAATCCGCGCGCCGCGCCTTTAATACCGCCGCCAGCGCAGCGCTGACCGCACCCGTCATGATTTATTCACCAACCAGTGCAGGTAGTTGGTATAGCGCTGATGCAGATATTTGAGCTTCAGAATGTCGTCAAAGCGTGGCCCATGCACCTTGCGTTGCGCGGCCCAGGTTTCGAGCGTGCGCTCGATCTGCGCGAGGCGCTTGCGCACCTCGGACTCTGTCAATCCATCCAGCCCCTTTTGAAACTCGGCGTCAAAACGCGCCACCGGGTCGTCCTTGTCGAGATTGAGCCGGTCAAACTCCTGGCACGACAGGTCAAACAGTTGCCGCAACCAGCCGATGCGATCGACTCGATACACCGTCTGCCCGCCCTGCTCGAAGTACGGCGCGTCGGCGTTTTGCGTGAGCTTGTCGTGCAACACAAACGGCAGCACCTGGCGGATATCCTCCAGCGTGACAAACTCGTCGCCGCGAAACCACGCCATCGCCTTCACATACACCAGCACGGTCATCAGCGCGCGCACTGACAGGCCGTTACGCGTTTGCAAGCCGAGGTCTTTTACCTTGTCCTTGCCGGTGTCGAGCGCATCAAGCTGGTGAAACTCCACCCCTGACAACTTGACCGTGTCCTTGGTTTTGTATTCGAGCTGCGCGGCGGCGTATTCATAAAACTCAAACTGACTGGCGAAGTGCTCAATGCGGCGGCGCAGCGGGTCGGGTAATTTGATGGCCAAAATGTCCGCATTGGCCTGATCGATCTCGGCTTCGTTAAAAATAATGGCGCGCGGCACCAACGTCTCCGGTTTGATCCCCGCCTCAATGCGCGACAGCAGATCACCCAGAAAACGCGGGTTAAAGTGCAGCGCCTTCACCACCACGTCGATACGGTCGCGCAACGCCTCGATCACCTGATAGGTGCCGCCACCCGCATCATCGTTGGCGGTGAGATACCACGCTGCTTCCGGGCACTCGTAAATCTGATCAAGCAGCTCCGCGTAGTTGTCCGCCATGACAGTGAGCAACGCCGACTGCGTACGCGTGGGAATACGATTGTATTCGTCGATGATCTTCACGCGCATCGCCAGCCACTTGCGCCAGGCGATGCGGATGTTGTCCATGCTCTCGGCCTTCACCAGGTCGCCGGGCAACGGGTTGCCCAACAGATCGGTGATCGTCATCTGCGGCTGGCCATGCTGAATGGCGCGCTTCACGTCCTTCAACGGATAACCCGCGAGTATGCCCATCAGTATGGCGCTCGCCGTCTTGCCACGCCCCGGCCCGCCCACCAGCAGGCAGCGCTTGCGCACCACCAGGTTCAGCAGCGGTAGCAGCACAAAGCTCGAATAACTTTGCCCCGATGGCAAACGCAGCACGCTTTTCTGGTCGCCAAAGGTGTACTGCGGCGATGGCCCGTCCTGATACTCGATGTCGTAGAACGGGTTGATGATGGCCTGATTGACGATCCAGAAATACGCCTGGCGCAGCTTTTCATCGAGCGCGACAGCACTCGCGCCCGCTTGTGATTGCGGTTGCGCGAGCAGGCCGTCGTAGAGATCAGCGACATCGAAAGTCTTCGATGGTTTTGCCTTCGAGGGTCTTGTCGGCGACTCGGAAACTTTTTGGAACATGTCCAGCAAACCCATAAATAACCCTCGCTGTTTTTTAACCGCAGATAAACGCAGATGAACGCAGATAAAATCCGTTAAAAATAATCACTTACAATGCGCCCGTCTTCATCTGCGTTCATCTGCGTTTATCTGCGGTTAATTCGATCTGTAGTATCACTCCCGATGCCCTGCGTACTTGTGCACAAACTCCTCCTGCACCGCCGTTTCCACCGCGCGCGGTGAACGTTTCTCGCGCACCAATGTTATTGCTGCATCGGCGCGCATGCCTGAACGTGTAAGGTAACTCGCCGCCACCATGCCGGAGCGGCCGAGGCCCGCCATGCAATGCACCGCGACTCGTGCGCCGCTGTTGAGCGCTTCGTCCAGCCATTGCGCGATGTTATCCATCTGCTCCAGCGTGGCAGCGCGTTGATCGAGCAGTGCGTCCTGACGGTGTTTTAATCCCGCTGTCTGCACTGCGCTGGCGAGTGACTCGACGCCGCGCGCGGCGAGTTCATCATCCGTGATCAACGACAGCACATGGGTGACGCCTGCGGCCTTGAGGCTCGCGATATCAGTGGCAAGATCGCGTCCATAGTCGCGCCGCCCCGGCAAAATGGTAATGCCCAGATTGGGTTTGATCCAATCCACCCGCAGCGGGCCGGTGCGCGTTAATCGATGCTCGATGATGGCAGCCGCGCGCCCCGCCGTGTGCAAAGCCCACAAGCGTTGCCAGTGGTTGCACTCCTCAAAGCCCATGGTGTGCAGGGCATAACGCAACTGCGCGATCAAGAGTTGCAGCGGGTCACGGTCGCTTTGCAGCAGCGCCGGGTAATACGAGCGCAGTTTGCGCACGGTGTCCCATGCGCGCACGAACACCGGCGTGGTGATGTTCCCCTCAGCCGCATGCGGCAATTCGCCCGCGAGATCCCGCACTTCGAGCAAGGCCCCGGTGACGCGCACCGCTTCCGCCAGTTCCGCCGCGCTGGTGTCCGGCGTCCAGATGTACAGCACATCATTTTCCAGCTTGGCCAAGTCTTTGATGATATGGCCGCGATGCGTGTGGAAAAAATCAATGAGCCACACATTCTGGTGCGCATCCAGAATAATATTGGCGCCATTCAAATCGCCATGTACATGCGCAAACCACCACGAGCGCGCGCGCTGGCGCGGCAACTTGTCGAGCACATGCTCGTAGAAGCGGCAGACGTTAGGCGTCGTCATTCCGCCTGGCAGTGCCAACGTTTCACCATTCGCCGGAGCACCCAGCAATTCCTCAACACGCTGGCGCACATGCGGCGCCCATTTCGCGCTAAACGCGTAGTACTCAAACAAATCCGCACGCTCGCGCTCCGGCGCGCTGTAAAGCCGCGCGAGCTGCTCGCCAAACACGGTGTCGAGGATATGCTCGACCTCCGATTGCGGCAGGCCATCCATATAGAGCCGCTGAAAGGTATTGGTCACGCCCTCGCCCATCGCGGCATAACGATATTTAATCGCGCCACGCTCGCCCCAGTCGGCAAAATCGGTGATGCGTGGTGCGGAGTTGCCCAGCACCTGTTCGATCTGCTCAAACGCGGCGCGCTCGCGGCCTGTGGGCTCGCGTGTGCCGATCTTCACCACGTGTGGCGTCTGGCGGCGGCGTTCACGATCAACGCTCTCGCACGCCAGCACCAGGTTGCCGGAGAAACCGCCAGTCAACCCTCGCGCGCGCACGCTGCTGCAATCGCGGAACAGATACGCCAGCAACTCACGATCGGTGTCGGTGGGCGCCATACGCGTGTCAAAGCTCACCTCGGGCCGGTACGCCGCAACAGCCTGCAAGGGCGCTTCATCCAGCGTGCCGCCAAGAAAATCCACAAAGCCGCCGACTGAATCGATGATACGCACGCCGAGCAGTTTTTGCAGTTGCTCCAGCGCGAGAAAATGCCCGCTGCGGCTGGCGCTCGCGGTCAGCGCCGAGCACACGGCAATCTCGGCATCGGGGTAACGCGTGCGCAGTTCGTACGCAAGAAAATCACCTTGGCTTCCGTCCATACGCCCATCACGCCGATGCGTTGCGGCGTTGCCAGTTCGTTGGCAAGCGGCGTGCCCAGAAAATCATTCAGCCCCGGTGAATCGATCAGGGTGACGCGCTTGTCAGCCGTCTCCGGCACCGCAAACGCAAACGCCGCGCCCGGCGTGCCCTTGATGCAATGTGCGCCAAACTGTGCCAGATGACGCGCCTGCTCCGCATCACGGTCATCGTGCCAGTCGCGGATATGCACCAGTTTCAATTGCGCGTCGGGCTGTTGATAAGCCCAGCGCATCACACGCGCGACCGGCCCCTCGGTGGGTGTGTCGCCCATCAAGCGCCGTGCCTCTTCAAAACCGATGTGCAGCAGATGAGGCAGCCGGTCGTAACGCCCGACGGGTGCTACGAAATCGTGTTGCAGACACTGGGTGATGAGGACGGCGTTGTTCATATCAGTTGGCGGTAATGCCCAATTCCTTAATGATGCGGCCCCACTTGGCCACCTCGGCCTTGATGTAGGCGCCAAAAACCTCGGGCGTGGAAGTATAGGGCTCCAGACCCACTTTGATCAGCACCTCGCCCGACTCAGGACGGTTGATGGTTTGCCCGATCTCACAACTCAAACGCGTGATAACGGTAGGCGGGGTTTTCGCCACCACCACAAAACCGTAGCAACTGCTTGCCTCGAAACCCGGCACGCCGGACTCGGCGATGGTGGGCGTATGCGGCATCAGTTTGGAACGTTGCGCCGTGGTCACCGCCAGCGCGCGAATGCGCCCCGCGTTGACGTTGGTCACCGAGGTGGGCGTGGACGCAAACGACAACTGCACCTGGCCCGCCAGCAAATCCACCATGGCGGGCGCGCCGCCCTTGTAAGGCACATGCAACAGCGAGATTCGGGTCATCGACTGAAACAGCGCGCCGGCCAGATGGCCCGCGCCGCCCACACCCGATGAGCCATGCGCCAGCGCTCCGGGCTTGGCACGCGCCAGCGCGATCACATCCTTGACCGTCTTCACCGGCAGCGAAGGATGCGCCACCAGTACGCTGCCACTGGTAATGGCCTGCGTGACCGGCGCCAGATCGTTGGCGGGGTCGTAGTTCATCTGCTTGATAAAAAACTGGTTCACGCCGAGATTACCCGCCGCGCCCAGCATCAGCGTGTAGCCATCGGGCGGTGATTTTGCAACCAGTTCGGCAGCCAGCGATCCGTTGGCGCCGGCACGGTTGTCGACAATGACTTGCTGACCGAACGTTTCGGTCAGTCGCCCCGCTACCAGTCGCGCCACTGCATCGACGCCACCGCCCGCTGATTGCGAGGCAATGATGCGCACGGGTTTGGTGGGGTAGGCAGGCATTGATATTTGTGCGTGCGCGAGCGCACTCAGCACAACGCCCGCGAATGCCGCACCACAGACGGTTAGTGTCGTCATGGTTCCACTCTCATTCGACACTTACTCCTCGTACGGGTGGAAAGGTGACTTACAACCGCGCTTCGTCGACTTCCAGTCCCACGCAATGTTGGCCCACAATTTCGTAATGCTGAAAGCGCGCCTGGCCGTGCTGCGTGATCACGTGCATATCGTGAAACAGGCGCTGAATCAAGTGGCCGTCGAACACCACTGTGGCGCCGCACAGTGGATGAAGACCATCGACCACTTCTGCAGCCAGCCGTATGGCGTGCGTCGACGCGAGCCGCAGGTTGATGCGCGACGCCAAACTCGCAGCAGGTCCGTCAGTTGACAGGGCCGACTGCCAGATTTCTTCTGCTGCAGACAACAGATACGCCCGGCCGGAGCGTAGCGCCGCTTCGGCTTTACCGACGGCAAACTGGGTAATCGACTGCTCACGCAGCAAACCCTTCATGTTGCGCGGTGCCTTCGAGCCCGCGACCTCGAAAAATGCCTCCAGACAGTTGCGTGCAAGCCCGAGCGCGGCCATGCCGTCGCCCGCACCATAGGCGAGCGTGATGGGGATCTTATAGCGCGCACCTCGATTGACGAGCGGCGCATCGTTCGGAAACACAGTGCGCTCCTCGGGGACGAAAACGTCTTTCACCTCGAAGGAATGGGTGCCCGTGCCGCGCATCCCCTTGGTATGCCACGCGTCGATAAGCTCGACTTGCGCCTTGGGCACCAGGCAATAACGGGCCTCGGGTTTGCCGTTGCGTTGCCGCACCGCACCGTTTTCGATGACCTGCGCGTGGGCCGCGACCCACGACGCATGATTAATGCCGGTGCTGAACGGCTGCCGGCCCGTGATGCGAAAGCCGCCGGGCACGACCACCGCCTTCGCCGTTGGCGCCGGGGTATTTGATACCACGCTGCGTGGGGTGTCTGTCCAGATTTCGCGCGCCGCAGGGGGCGACATACGCGCCGAGTAGGTCGCCCAATTCGCCCCCTGACTGACTGTCCACGCGGTGCTGGCATCGCCTTTGCCCAGCTCCTCAATGACTTGCAAATAAGTCGGGAAATCGACTTCCGGGCCGCCAATCGCACGCGGCACGCACATGCGATAAAAGCCGGCGTCAGCGAGTGCATGGAACAGCGGCTTTGGCAGCTCGCGATCCGCATCAATCTGATCGGCGTAGCTTCTGATCAGCGGTACGAGATCGCGGGCGGCATCAACCAGCGACGAATGAGGATTGGCAGCGGCAGCAGGTGCATTGGAGGACATATCGCAAAATCCGCTTCAGTTATTGAAAGGAAATGCACAAAGTGTGCTGCGATATGCCTTGTTTGTCTAGCCGGAACCGAAGGCTTGGGGACAGGCATGCGATGTAGCAACCCCTTTTCCGAGTCTCTGCAATTCTTTCACGAATGCGCCGTCGCCCTCATGCGCGCGTTCAAGATCATCGTTGTGGTCATACTCAAACCCGCAAAACCCGCTTATGTCTTCAACGCCTTATAGCGTACACGTTTGGGCCGCGCACCTTCTTCGCCCAGACGTTTTTTCTTGTCGGCTTCGTATTCCTGGTAGTTGCCGTTGAAGAACACCAGTTGCGAATCGCCCTCGAAGGCGAGAATGTGTGTGGCGATACGATCAAGAAACCAGCGATCATGTGAAATCACCAGCACACAGCCGGCGAATTCCAACAACGCGTCTTCCA
>SXGR01205620.1_pt1 | contig 16357 bp, 10 predicted proteins | sample 3174711 | NCBI WGS metagenome assembly SXGR01 (sample SAMN11356860, study PRJNA531348) | freshwater metagenome | isolation source: freshwater sample F1-60 | place: China: Fuxian Lake, Yuxi | collected 2017-12-25
CTCACCTCGAAGCAGTCGGAGTACCTCGGCATCCCGGTCGACGGCCCGTACAAGCGCGACGACTACCGCTACTGAGATGCTCGCGGGCGCGTCCCGATGGTGGCTGTCCTTCCGCCGCCCCATCGAGTAAGACGCCTGCCATGAACAAGGCAGGCAAGCTCGGGTCGTTTCTCGTGGCGGGCGCGGTCGCTCTCGGAACGAGCGGTTGCATCAAGAAGGTGCTCCTCGATGGACAGATCAAGTCGACGCGGACGGCGTCGGCGGCGGTCAACACCATCAGCGACTACGAGGTGGCGAAGGCCGCCGCGATGGCGGGCCTCGCGCAGTTCGAGGGCATGCATTTCCTCGGGCCCGACAACGAGGACGCGCTCTTTCTCCTGACGCGCAGCTGGAGCGCCACGGGCTTCGGCTTCATCGAGGACGAGCTCGAGCAGGCGGAAGATCTGTACGGCGAGGACAGCGAGCTTGCCGAGTACCACAAGGCGCGCGCCGTCGCGGCGTACAACCGCGCCATCTTCTACGGCACGAAGGTCCTCGAGAAGCGGCACGCCGGGTTCGAAGACGCGAAGAAGAACCAGGACACGATGAAGGCGTGGGTCGCGCAGTTCACGAGCGCCGAGGACGACGCGCCGTTCCTGTTCTGGACCGCGCAGGCGTGGCTCTCGAAGGTGAACCTCTTGAAGGACGACAGCGCAGTCGTCGGCGAGCTCCACGTCGGCGTGAAGATGATCGAGCGCGCCGTCGAGCTCGACGAGACGTACAACAAGGGCTCGGGGCACGTCGTGCTCGGCTCGTACCACGCGCGCACCTCGATGGCGGAGCTCGACGACGCCAAGAAACATTTCGAGCGCGCCATCGAGCTGACGAAGGGCTCGAACCTGCTCGCCAAGTACAACTACGCCTCGAAGTACTTCTGCAACAAGAGCCACGACGGCACCGAGGCCGCCGACAAGGAAGGCTACGTGAAGCTCCTCGACGAGGTCGTCGCGGCGGGCGATCTCGACCCCGAGCAGCGCCTCCCCAACACCATCGCCAAGCGTCGCGCGCGCCGCTTCCTCAGCCCCGAGCGCATGAAGCAGTGCGGCTTCAAGATCGAGGCCCCCGCCGCCGCGACGGCTCCCGCAGCAGCCGGCGACGACGACGACAAGGACGAGGACGACAAGGACGGCGAGGACTGAGCTCGGCGAGCTCGGCGCGCGACGAAGGCCGGAAAGCGCGCGCTCATCAGGCTGCGCCAAGGAGCGCCGCGCTCGCCGAGGAGCGCCGCGCCTACGAGACGGGTGTCGAACGCGCCTGTTTTACGCCCTCCACCCGCGAAGCGGGGGAGGGAGCCAGGTCCGCGCGCCGAGCAACACCAGGCTCCTAGAGATCCTCGTCGTCGTCGTCGTCCTCTTCCTCGTCCGGCTCTTCCGGGGCGGCCGCGGCGGAGCTCGCCGGCTTCGTGTCGCCGGTGGGCTTCTCGTCGTCCTCTTCGTCGAAGTCGGACGCATCGTCCTCGTCCTCGTCGTCGTCGTCCTCGCCGGCCTCAGCGCCAGCGACGGCGAGGCCCTTGCCGTCCTTGCCGAATTTCGCGATGTCGTCGGGCCGGCACGGCAAGACGTTGTTGCGATCTTCTTGGATGCACTCGAGCACCCAAGCCTCGGTCGGGGGGACTCCGATCCGCTCGGCTTCCGCGCGGATCTTCGCGATCTCGTCCTTGACGGTGAAGGTCGAGAGCGGCTCCCAGAGACAGATGAGGACGAAGCCCGCGACGAGCAGCCCGAAGAAGGGCATGACGACCTTGTAGACCTCGACCACGGGCTTCTTGAACCGGAAGCTCGAGATGAAGAGGTTCAGGCCGATCGGCGGCGTGACGTAGGCGATCTCGAGGTGAAGGAGGAACATCGCCGCGAGGTAGAAGGGGTGCAGGCCGAAGGACGCCGCGAGCGGCACGAGCAGCGGCAGGCCCACGAGCAGCACGCTGAAGGCGTCCATCAGCGCGCCCATGATGAACAAGAAGACGTTCATCACGATGAGGAAGTGCCAAGTGTCGGTCATGCCCTTGGCGACGCACCACTCGAGCACGGCGCGCGGGATCCCGGCGTGGATGATGTAGTTCGTGAGCGCGGCGGCCATCGCCAGGATGACGATGAGCGCACCGGCGAGCGAGGCCGCGTCTTTCACGACGCGCAGCACCTTCTTCCAGCTCAGGTCCTTATGGATGTAGACCTCGACGATGAGCGTGTAGAGCGCCGCGCCCGCCGCGCTCTCGTGCAGCTCCATCAGCCCGGAGCCGAGGCCGACGAGCACGAGGACGGGCGCGAACGCCTCCCACTTCACGTCCCACATCGACGCGGCCGCCTCTTTCGGATCGAAGGGCTGCGTCGGGACCTTGTTCTTGATGCTCGTGTAGACGGAGTAGATAGCGAGGATGGCGACCAGCGCGAGGCCAGGCCACAAGGTCGCCTTGTAGGCGCGGCCGACGTCGACGCCGGTGACGTAGCAGTAGATGAGGACGAGCGGGCTCGGCGGCAGGAGCAGACCCACGGCACCCGAGGTCGTCACGAGCCCGAGCGAGAAGCCCGCCGGGTAACCGCGCTGCACGAGCACCGGGTAGAGCAGACCGCCGATCGCGACGATGGTGACGCCGCTGCCGCCCGTGAGCATCGTGAAGATGGACGTCGCCACGATGCACACGACCGCGAGGCCGCCCGGCATCCAGCCGAGCGTCGCAGAGGCCGCGCGCACGATGCGCTTCGGGGTGTTCGACTCGGCCATCAGGTAGCCGACGAGCACGAAGAGCGGGATGGTCGCGAGGATGCTGGAGTCCGCGAACTTGTCCTCGAGCACGTTGGCGGCGACGTGCCGCATGAAGCGGTGCTTCGGATCTTCGCTCGAGAGCCAGCTGAGGATGGACACGGCGCCGAGCACCGCGAAGAGCGGCATGCCGATGACGGCCAGCACCGCGAGGAGCCCACCGAGGAGCTTGAACATCAGGCGACCTCCTTCGCGAGCGAGTCGTTCGTGGGTGGGCCGCCCGGCTCTGGGCCGCCCGAACCGGCGTGCGGCGCCCCGTCGTGCGGCTCGGTGGCGTGCGGGTCGTGCGACATGCATCCGCCTTGCACGAGGAGCGCGCGCAGGAGAAATCGCAGCCCGATCATGAGGAAGCCGACGGTGAAGATGAGATCGAGCGTGTGGATGAGCGCGCCCGCCGCGCTGCCACCGGGCAGAACCACGAACGGGCGGCGCGGAGCGTCGAGCTCGGCGTCCGTGGCGCGCACGTCGGCGACGTTCGCCGCGCCGTAGCGTTCAGCGAAGCCGCCCTCGTCGAGAAAGCGGTTCCACTCCCGGCCGTTCATGCGCGAGTCGTGGTTCCACTTCTCGCCCTTGATGACGTAGGGCAGCGCGCCGAGGTCGAGGCCGAGCTGCTTTCGCAGCAAGAAGGCGTGATCGCCGACGTGGTGGGCGACGTGCGCGACCTTCTCGCCGGCGGACGCATCGGGCGAGGCCTTGAAGCCGGAGACCGCGGTGAAGTCGAAGAAGCCCCACGACGAGATGAGGCACACGAGCGCGGCGCCGAGGTTGCCGACGATGTGGGCGTGCTTGGCGAAGCCCTTGGGGATGAGGCGCACGGCGAGGTCGACGTTGATGTGCGTACCGGCGCTGCACGCGAGCGAGGCGCCGATGAGCGAGACGAGCATCGTGAGCCGCGTGCTGAGCCCCTTGAGGCCGCCGAAGAGACAGATCGACGAGCCCTGCTGCAGCCAGTCGAGGACGCCGGTGAAGTACTCGATGCCGACGGAGCGCCAGAGTTTCGCGCCGAGCGCGCCGGCGACGACCGCAGCGATGGTCACGAGCGCGCGCTTGGATTCCTCGAGGCCGAGCCTCTTCGTGACGAAGCGTGCGAGCCCGCCGAGCGCGAGCATGCCGAAGAGCGCTCGCCACACGGTGCCGGTCACCGACTGCGCCGAGACGGGATCCTTCATGCCGCGCACGCCGAACCAGAAGCACAGGGTGGCGATGAGGCAGCCGAGCGTCACCATGAGCATGCGCGTCTCGAGCCAGGTCCACAGCCGCTCGAAGCGCGCCAAGGGCAGCGCCCAAGGCTCACCGCGAAGCGGGGGCTCGGGCGGATCGTCGGCGAGCTTTGCGGCTACGTCGTCGAGCGGCTCGGCTGCGCTGCGGTCGTCGGACGCACTGGCGTCGCGGCTCACCGCATCGTCGCTGCCCGGCGCCTCGCTCGCGTCGTCGCGCTTGGTGATGGACTTCTTCTGGCCGTTGCCACGCTTGCCCATAGGGGCCGGACCCTAACATGGCGGTGCTGCAGGGAGCGCGCCGTTCGCTCGCGAATGACGCGCAAGAGCGCGAGGCTCGAGGGCGCTAGAGCGCGATGGTCTTCCACTCGCCGCGCCGGAACTTCCAGCACATGACCGCGGCCAACGCGAGCGCATAGCAGCCGGCCGCGATCCAGATCCCGGAGAGGCCGAGCCCGAAGACGACGCCGAGCACGTAGGCGAACGGCACGAGCACACCGAAATGCAGGGAAAACTGGGCGATCATGACGAAGCGCGTGTTGCCGGCGCCGAAGAGGGCCTCGACCATGATCATGCCGACGGCGATGATCGGCGTCGCGATGCCCATGATCCTGAGCGGGGTGAGCGCGGCCGCTTGAACGAGCGGGCTGTGGGTCACGAACGCGAGGATTTGCGGGGCGAACGCGAGCTCGACGAGCCCGACCACGCCGAAGATGAGCAGCCCGAGCTTGGCCGAGGTCCAGCCGAAGGCCTCGGCCTTGGCGGCGTCCTTCTCGCCGAGGCTCTGGCCGACGAGCGTCGCGGTCGACGTGCCGAAGGCGAGCCCCGCGCTGAAGGTGAGCTTCAAGAGGCCGATGATCACCGTCGTCGCCGCGCCGTTCACCGGCTCCGCCTTGCCGCCGGGGCAGAGGGCCGACACGGCGCCGATGGGAGCGAGCTCATCGAGCTTGAGCGCGATGGCGACGAACATCATGACGCCGGTCATGATGACCACCGTGGCGACGCCCGACGGAGTCGACAGCTTCACGAGATCCCACGAGAGCGCGCGACTCAGCGACGGCGCGCGGAAGGGTTGGTAGCGCGCGCGGCAGCCCGGGCGCAGCGCGAACGCGACCATGACCGCGAGGCCCACCCAGGTGGAGACGAAGCCCGCGATCCCCGCGCCCGCGATGCCGAGCTTCGGGACGCCGAGCCCCGGCGAGCCGAAGATCAGCACGACGCAAAGGATCACGTTGAGCACGTTCATCACCACGCTGGCGACCAGGTGCACGTGCGTCTTGCCGATGCCGTCGAAGAACGCCTTGAGCGCGAAGGTCGCCGCCATCGACGTGATGCCGAGGAGGCGCCACTCGAGGTATGACCTGGCCGCCTCGCGCACGGCCGCGGTCGGCGCCGCGAGCGCGATGACGCTGTCCATCGCGAGGTAGGCGAGCAGCGTGAAGACGACGCCCGCGCCGAGGGCGAGCGCGAGCGCGTTCGTGAGGACCGAGCCGGCATCGACGTGGCGCCCCTCGGCGTCGCGCCGCGCCGTGAAGGCCTGCGTGCCGACCGAGATGGCGCTGAGCGAGCCGCCGAACGCCCACAGCATCACGAGCGACGGCAAGAGCGCGGCTTGGGTGTTCGACGACTCGGGGCACGGTAAGCGCCCCAGAAAAACGATGTCGACCTCGTTGACGATGCTCTGCGCGAGCATGGCCCCCACCGTCGGCAGCGCGAGGCGCAGCACCGCCCGCTGACGTGGACCGGCCGTGACTACGTTGCTGCCGACGTGCGGTTCTCGAGACGGGAGCTCCAAGACTCGCGCCGTCTACCAGCGATGGGATGGGGGACCAAGCGCGCCCGTCGTGCGTGCCGTCGCGCGCTCAGCGGACGACGCGTCGCGAAGCTTCGGTGCTTGGTGTGCGAGCTCGAAGACTCACTACACGGCGCGTCACTCCTCGAGCTCGGCGAGGGTCGTCGTGGGCAACACGATCGTGGTCGTCGCCGCGTGCTTGTCGACCTGCGGCCCCTCGGCCGCACGGCGTCCGTCGGTCGGCGCGGGCACGTGGCTCTTCGGCGCGACGCTCGGGGAGGCGCGCTCGGGCGTACGCTCGGGCGTAGCCGGCGGCAGCGCGCCGCTCGACTCGCGCAGCCATGGCAGGTGGCGCGGCAGGTCGATGAGGAGCGGGCTCGCCTCCGCCGCGAGCAGCACGAAGCCGAAGCCCATCACGGCGGCGAACACGCTCGCGCCCACGGTGCGGCGGCGTGCACGCTCGCGGGTCGGAGCGTCGAGGCACTCGCCGAGCGCCGAGCAGAGCTCGCTCGAGGTCGCGTGACGGCGGCTCGGGTGGCGCGCGATGAGCTTCGTGACGAGCGCATCGACCGCCCGCGGGATCCCGCGAACCGGCGCGCGGGACCGCACGCCCTCGGGGCTGCCCTTCAGCTTCTTGTCGAGGACGACGACGCTCGCTGCGTCGGAGAACGGCGGGCTCCCGGTCAGCATTTCGTAGAGCACGCAGCCGAGCGAATAAAGATCGGAGCGCGCATCGACGCTCCCGCCTACGACCTGCTCGGGCGCCACGTACTCGGGCGTGCCGAAGAGGGTCATCGCGTCGCTCGCGCTGTTTCCCCCGACGCGCTCGTCGCCGTCGGTCGCGTCGCCCTCGGCCGCTTCGCCTTCGAGCTTCGCGAGCCCGAAATCGAGGATCTTGAGCTGCCCATTCGTCGTCACGAACAGGTTCTCGGGCTTGATGTCACGGTGCACGATGCCGGCCCCGTGAGCCGCAACGAGCGCGGACGCGGCGTCCAGCGCGAGTCGCACCGAGCGTCGCCACGCCGCCGGCTCGCCGCGATCGAGCAAGGCGCGCAGGCCCTCGCCCTCGAGCAGCTCCATCGCGCAGAAGAGCCTGCCGTCGCTCGCCTGTCCGAAGTCGTAGACGCGGACGAGCCCCGGGTGGACGAGGCGCGACAGCGTGCGGGCCTCGCGGCGAAATCGCGCGGCGAAGGCCTTCGAGTGGGTGTGCTCGGCGTCGAGCACCTTCACGGCGACGCGCCGACCGAGCTCGAGGTGCTCGGCCTCGTAGACGACGCTGCTGGCGCCGCGCCCGAGCTCGCGACGCAGCCGGTAGCGCGTCCCGGCGAGGAGCTCGCCATCGCCCTCGAGGCTCCCGCGCGGCTCGGGCTCGAGCTGCTCGATGGGGCTCACCCACTCATCGGGGCACTTCGCGCGCGCCTCGCCGACGAGCTTCGCGAACTCGCGCCGCGAACGTCCCGGCTGGTTCGGATAGAGCGCGTACATGAGCTGCATGACGCGCGCCCGCACGCCGCGCTCACCGTTCGCGAGCGGGGTGCTCTCGCGCAGGATGGCGGCGAGCTCGACAGCGGCCTCGTGCGTGCTCGCGTGGCGATCTTCGAGGCGATGCGCCGTCATCTTCGCGAGGACGTGATCGAGGCCCGAAGGCGCGCCGATGAGGTCGGCGATCGGCGGCAGGTCGCGCGCGCCCGCGGCGACGGCGGCCATGTGCTCGGGCGCCTCGCCCTGGAGGAAGCGGCGCCCCGCGCAGAGCTCCCAGATCATCACGCCCGCGGCGTAGAGATCGACGCGCGAGTCGCCCGAGTCGCCGTTCGCCACCTCGGGCGCGACGTAGCCGGGCTTGGCGAATACGACGCCGGCCACGGTGTGGCAGCGGCGGTTTTGGCCGCGCGCGGTGCCGAAATCGATGATTTTCACCTCGCCCGCGTAGCCGACCATCACGTTGTGCGGCGACAGATCGCGGTGCACGATGCGCAGCGGGCGGCCCGCCGGATCGGTGCGCTCGTGGATGTGCGCGAGCCCCTCGCAGATGAGGTTGCCGAGCGCGACCGCGTCGGCCCACGCGAGGCGGTAGCCGACGTCGGTGATGCGGCGGCGCACGTTGCCGAGGCTGCGCCCCTCGACGTACTCGAGCGCGACGTAGGGATCGCCGGTCGGCTCGTGGATCGCGGCCTCGAGGATCTGCGCGACCCCCGAGTGCTGCAGCTGCGACTGCACCCGCGCCTCGTCGAGGAACCGCGCGAGAAAATTCGGATCGCGCGCGTGCTCGCGACGAATGACCTTGATGATGACCGGGCGCTCGGCCCCCTCGACGCCAACCGTGGAGGCGAGAAACACCTGGCCCATGCCGCCGCGCGCGAGCAACCGCAAGAGATGGTAGCGACCGAAGCGTCGCGGGAGCCCCTCTTGTGCGAAGCAATCCGGCTGTTCGTCCCGCGGCTCGATCGACTGGGTGCGGTCAGTCTGCATCGAGGCCCATGGTGCCGATGAAGGTGGATGTGGGACAACTTCCGGCGGACGGTTTTTTCGGGGCTCGGCGGACGGTTGCTTCGACCCGCGTTGGCGACTAGCTTCCCGCCGCTCATGTTGCGCCCGCGCCGAGCTGCGTCGACTTTCGCCCCCGTGCGGGCGACGCTCGTCGCATTTGCGATCGTGGTCGCGAGCCTGCTCGGCTCGTCCCTCGCGCACGCGGGCACCTCCTCGGGCGTCTACGACGCGGGCACCTCCTCGGGCGTCAGCGACGCGGGCACCTCCGCGGGCGTCTACGACGCGGGCACCTCCTCGGGCGTCTACGACGCGGGCACCTCCGCGGGCGTCTACGACGCGGGCACCTCCGCGGGCGTCTACGACGCGGGCACCTCCGCGGGCGTCAGCGACGCGGGCATCCCCGCGGTCGTCAGCGACGCGGGCATCCCCGCGGTCGTGGTGCCGCGCGATCTCGACGCCGCGCTGTGCTCGACCGACGGCGCCTCGGAGATCGCGCCGCGCCCCGTTTATCCGGTGAGCGGAGCGCGCATCGAGGCGATGGGCGGATGCCACGTTTTTTCTAGGGCCTTTTTCGGGTACGCCCAGGGCTCACCCGATGGGTCGCACTTCTCGCATGTCGCGAGCGACTCGCGCGGCGAAACGCTCGAGCTCCCGGCGGCGACCCTCGAGGCGATCGCCGGCGAGCCGATGCCGCTCGTCGCGCCCCGCACGCCGCGAAGGCTCGATGAGCCACGCTACCTTCGACGCAGCCGCGACGCGCGCAAGGGCCGCGTCGAGCGCCCGCCACGCGCCTGAGCCCCCCGAGACGCGGGGGCCATCCAGCAACAAGCGCTACGTCGAAATGTTTGGGTGCGCGTCGCCGACCCACGCCATCGAGCCGCTGCCATCTCGGCCTCGTCTCGCGCGCGTGCGGCACGCCTGGATCACCACGCGGCGAGACGGCTCACCGCTTCAGTAAGGACAGAAATGAGTAAGGGTTCAGCAATTCTTGGTTTCATTCTCAGCTTCATCGGCGGCATCGCGCTGATGTGGGGGCTCGACAAATACGTCCCGGCGGGCAGCGCCGAGGCGACGAAGGAGGGCGCCGCGGCCGGGGCCGCATGGAGCGCGCTCGACGCGAAAGTGCCGATTTCTTCGGCCGATCCGCACTGGGGCTCCGGCGACGCGCCGGTCACCATCGTCCTCTTCAGCGACTACCAGTGCCCGTACTGCACGAAGGTCGAGCCCACGGTCAAGGCGATGAAAGAGAAGTACGGCCCGGAAAAGCTCCGCGTCGTGTGGAAGCACTTCCCGCTTCCGATGCATGCCCAGGCCGTGCCGGCGCACATCGCGACGCAGACCGCCTTCGAGGTCTCGGGCTCCGAGGCCTTCTGGAAGATGCATGAGCTCGTGTTCCAGAACCAGCGCGCGCTGACGCCGGAGAACTTCGACGCCTGGGCCGCGCAGGCCGGCGTCGACATGGCGAAGTTCAAGCCCGCCCTCGCGGCAAACACGGCCAAGGCCAAGGTCGACGCCGACATCGCCGCGGGCAAGGCCGCGGGCGTGCAAGGGACGCCGGCCTCGTTCGTCAACGGCGTCTTCCTCAGCGGCGCGCAGCCGCCGGAGAAGTTCGCGGCCGAGATCGACAAGCAGCTCGCCGAAGCGCAGGCGCTCATCGCGGCCGGCACGCCGAAGGACAAGGTCTACACGACGCTCACGAACAAAAACCACACGGCGAAGGCAGCTCCTGCGGCTGATCAGAAGCCGCAAGAGCGCCCCGATCCGGCCGCCGACAAGACCATCTGGAAGGTGCCGGTGAGCAAGGCCGATCCGAAGAAGGGCGCCAAGAACGCGCTCATCACCATCGTCGAGTTCAGCGACTACGAGTGCCCCTTCTGCTCGCGCGTCGAGCCGACCATCAAGGAGCTACTCGAGGCCTACAAGGGCAAGCTCCGCGTCGTGTGGAAGGACAACCCGCTGCCGTTCCACAAGCGCGCGATCCCCGCGGCCAACCTCGCGCGGGAAGCGCACGCGCAGAAGGGCGACGAGGGCTTCTGGAAGGCGCACGAGATGTTGTTCGCGAACCAGAAGGCGCTCGATGACGCGGCGCTCGAGGGCTACGCGAAGGAGCTCGGCCTCGACGTCGCCAAGGCGAAGAAGGCGATGGCGGACAACAAGTACGCCGACATCCTCGAAGACTGCCAGGGCGTGGCGAGCGATTTCCAGGCCGGCGGCACCCCGCACTTCTTCATCAACGGCCGCCGCATCTCGGGCGCGCAGCCGGCCGATGCCTTCAAGAAGATCATCGACGAAGAGCTGAAGCGCGCCGAGGAGCTCGTCGCGAAGGGCACGAAGCTCGAGGACGTCTACGCGAAGGCGACCGAAGAGGGCAAGGGTCCGGGCGATCTCGAGAAGAAGGATCCGGGCCCCGCGCCGAAGGACGCCCCCTTCAAGGGCGGCAAGGCGGCGAAGGTCGTTATTTACGAGTTCTCGGACTTCGAGTGCCCGTTCTGCGGGCGCGTCAACGACACCCTGAAGGAGGTCGAGAAGCGCTACGGCGACAAGGTCAAGATCGTGTGGCGGCACCGCCCGCTGCCGTTCCACCAGAACGCGCCGCTCGCGCACCAGGCCACCATCGAGGCCTTCAAGCAGAAGGGCAGCGAGGGCTTCTGGAAGATGCACGACAAGCTCTTTCAAGGTCAGAAGGATCCGGGCATCAAGCGGGAGCAGCTCGACAAGTACGCGGGCGAGCTCGGCCTCGACCTGGCGAAATTCAAGAAGGCCCTCGACGAAGGCACGCACAAGGCGGCCGTCGACGAGGACATCAAGGCCGCGGAAAAGATCGGCATCGGCGGCACGCCGGCCTTCCTCGTCAACGGCTACTTCATCGAGGGCGCGCAGCCCTTCTCGGCCTTCCGTCGCGCGATCGACAAGGCGCTCAAGGAAGCCAAGTAGCCGCCCCCAAGGACGGTAGGAGAATCACCATGAACCGAGGATCTGCCATCGTCGGGATGATCTTGTGCCTGCTCGCAGGCATGGGGCTCGCCCGAGGCGTTCTGAGAAGCCACGACCACGGGGGCCTCCACGCCACCGCCGACTCGTCCAAGGGGCCCGTCCCCGCGAGCCACGCGACAGCGAAGGTGCCCGTCGACGCCACGGACCCGAGCTGGGGCTCACCGGACGCGCCCGTCACCGTCGTCCTCTACAGCGACTACCAGTGCCCGTACTGCAGCAAGGTCGAGCCGACGTTGGCCGGCCTCGAGGCGAAGTACGGGCCCGACAAACTGCGGATCGTGTGGAAGCACTTCCCGCTGCCGATGCATCAGCAGGCGGTGCCCGCGCACGTCGCGACGCAGACGGCGTTCGACCTCGGCGGCAACGACGCGTTCTGGAAGATGCACGCGCTCGTGTTCCAGAATCAGCGAGCGCTGACGCCCGATAATTTCGTGGCGTGGGCGACGCAGGCAGGCCTCGACGGCGCGAAGTTCAAGGCGGCGTTCGAGTCGAACAAGGCCAAGGCCAAGGTCGACGCGGACATCGCCTCGGGCAGCAAGGCCGGCGTTCGCGGCACGCCGGCGTCGTTCATCAACGGCATCTTCGTCAGCGGCGCGCGCCCGCAGGACGCCTTCGAGGCGGAGATCGACAAGCAGCTCGCCGCGGCGAACGCGCTCGTCGCGGCCGGCACGCCGAAGGGCGAAGTCTACCCGAAGCTCGTCGAAAAGAACCACAGCCAGAAGCCGGAGGAGAAAGGCGCGGAGAAGCCGAAAGAGGACACGACGACCGTGTGGAAGGTCCCGGTGCTCGAGACCGATCCGCACAAGGGCGCGAAGGACGCGCTCGTCACCATCGTCGAGTTCAGCGACTACGAGTGCCCATTCTGCGGGCGCGTCGAGCCGACCATCAAGGAGCTGCTCGAGAAGTACCAGGGCAAGCTCCGCGTCGTGTGGAAGGACAACCCCCTGCCCTTCCACAAGCGGGCGGCACCGGCGGCGACGCTGGCGCGCGAGGCGTTGGCGCAGAAGGGCATGGATGCCTTCTGGAAGGCGCACGAGATCTTGTTCGCCAACAACAAGGCGCTCTCGGACGAGGACCTCGCGGGCTACGCCGAGAAGCTCGGCCTCGACGTCGCCAAGGTGAAGGAGGCGCTCGCGACGCAGAGGTACCGTGACCTCATCGAAGAGTGCCAGGCGATCGCGAGCGATTTCCAGGCCGGCGGCACGCCGCACTTCTTCATCAATGGGCGGCGCCTCTCGGGCGCGCAGCCCACGGCGGCCTTCGCGACGCTCATCGACGAGGAGCTCAAGAAGGCCGAGGCGCTCCTGGCGAAGGGCATCAAGCCCGGCGACATCTACGCCGAGGTGACGAAGGACGGGAAGGCGCCGCCGCCGCCCGAGAAGAAGGACGTCGGCCCCGCGCCGGAGGACAGCCCATGGAAGGGCGCCAAGGACGCGAAGGTCGTCATCCAGGAGTTCTCGGACTTCGAGTGCCCGTTCTGCGGGCGCGTCAACGACACGATCAAGCAGATCCTCGAGCGCTACGGCAAGGACGTGAAGATCGTCTGGCGGCACAAGCCGCTGCCGTTCCACCAGAACGCACCGCTCGCGCACCAGCTCACCCTCGAAGCGTTCGCGCAGAAGGGCAACGAAGGCTTCTGGAAGATGCACGACAAGCTCTTCGCAAGCCAGCGTGAGCCGGGCCTCAAGCGCGAGCAGCTCGACAAATACGCCGAAGAGCTCGGCCTCGACGTCGCCAAGGTGAAGGCGGCGCTCGACGCGGGCAAGCACAAGGCACGCATCGACGCCGACGTCGCGGCGGCAGACAAGGTGCAGATCGGCGGGACCCCCGCGTTCGCGATCAACGGTTATTTCATCAGCGGGGCGCAGGGCTATCCGGCGTTCCGCAAGGTGATCGAGCTCGCGCTCAAGGAAGCGAAGAAGTAGCGCGCGCGACGAGTGGGCCGATTGACCCCTGAGCCATTGCGCGAGGCGCAGGCGAGGTCAGTCGGCCCGCGCGGCACCTCGAGCAGCGACGAAGAGAGGGCCGATTGACCCGCGAGCCATCGCGTATGGCCCCGGAGTCAGTCGGCCTTCGTATTTTTGCGCGTCGCGAGGAGGCGCGCCAAGGCATCGCTCGCCGCGCGCGTCACGTCGCCGACGCTCTTCACGGCCGCGTCGTCGATCGCCGCGCCTTCGTCGTCGCCATAGACGAGCGCCACGACGCGCGCGCCGATGGCGAGCGGAATGACCGCCGCCGGCAACGACGCGTGGCTCGCAGCCAACGCCAGGAGCGAGTCGTCGCCGCCGTGCTCTTCGAGCGGGCCGACGACGGTACGGCGCTCCGCCACCGCGCGCGCGAGCACGCCATCGCCATCGAGCGCGAGCGTCACCGAGGACGCGAGCGGTAGCCCATACGCACCCCGCACGCGCGCCGTGCCGTGCGCGACGACGAGGACGGCGACCCGCTCGAAATATTGTCGCGCATAGCGAAGGACGAGCTCGAGCACATCGTTGACGTCGTGCGCCGCCTCGAGCGCTGCGAGGGCGCGCTCACGCACGAGCGGGCCCTTGTGGCGGACGCTGGGCTTCGGCCGCTGCTCGGCCGGCCCGAGCGACAGCGCGAGATCTTCGCCGCGGATCGAGCCGGGCATGCCCTCGCCTTCGGGCGTTGCGGCTTGGCTCGATGACCCGTCGGCCGCAGCGTCGAGGACCCGCGCGTTATCGAACGCATCCGATGGCGGGACCGTCGTCGCGTCACTCGGCGCGGGGGGCGCCGACTGCCGTGGCATGCCCGCGTCCCCGCGCCACCGCGCTTCGCGCGAGAGGGAGCAGGGAGCCTCGGGCGGGAGCGACGTGCCCGGAGGAAGCGTGGCCCCGAGCGCGTCGGTCGGCGAGTTAAGGCGCTCGCTCGGTCGCAGCGTCGCCGGCAGGGGCGCATCGCCCCCTCTCGGCCGCACGCTGACGGGCGGGACCGTGGGTCGGCGCGGCTGCCGCCTCGATGGGCGCACGCCCCTGGGGTGCTCGGAAATGCGGCGGTACGATGCCGGAGCGTCGTCGTGCGCGGCGCCCGCTCGCTCGTGCGAGCCGCAGGACGATGGCGACACTGCCCCTTCTCCAAGGCGCTCGAGCAACGCGCGCACGGCCTCGGTGAGCGGGACCCCGGCGTACCGATGGAGCGCCTCGGCGAGCCGATGCGGCGTGACGAGTTCGACCTTGAGCTGCAGGCCGAGCAAATTGCGAAGCTCGCGCTCGACGTCCCCCTCGAGCGGCCCCGAGGTCGCAACGTGCGCGGTCCTGCGGGTCACGCGGTACGGGAACGCGCGAAAACGTCGGACGAGCGCGGGCGGCACGAGCGCCGCGAGCTCCGGCTCGAGCCCCGGGAGCCTTCCGCTCGGCCCGCGGGGCAGCTCGTAGTGCTCTGCCAAGAGCTCGTGGAGCGCGCCTTCCTCGAGCACGCCGTCGTAGAGGAGGAGTGTTCCGAGATCGAGGCCGAGCGAGAGCTGCCGCTCGCTCGCGCGATCGAGCGCGACCGGCGACACGAGAGCGCGCTCCAGCAAGAGGTCCGCGACGCTCATGCTCTTCCCGTGCTCGCGCTGAAGAGGGGCTCGCTCATGCCGAACCCCCGATGCGCTCGAGCCAGCGCAACAAGATCGCGCGCCCAAGGACGAGCCCATCGAGGCTCGTCCACTCGTTCCGTTGGTGAGCCTGCGCGTTGACGCCCGGTCCCCAGTTGACAGCCTTGATCCCGTGCGCCGCGAAGCGCGCCACGTCGGTCCATGCCTGCTTCGGCTCGACCCCGGCGACGCCCGACTCCCGCAGCGCAACGACGAGCGGATGGTGCGCGTGCGGCGGGGCCGCGGGGCTCAAGTCGCGCCACTCGATCTCGGCGCGCCCGCCGACGAGCGCCTCGATGTCCGCCTGCGCGCGCGCGAGCGTGGTGTCCGGCGCGAAGCGATGGTTGAGGTTCAGCGTGAACGCGTCGGGCACCACGTTGCGACCGCGGCCGCCCTCGGCGAGCGTGGCGCTCGTCACGGTGCGGTAGACAAGATCGTCGATCGTCGACTCGCGCGGACCACGCTCAGAGAGCTCGACGAGCAACGAGCCCGCCTTGTGGATCGCATTCTCACCTTGCCACGGTCGTGCGCTGTGCGCCGTGCGCCCCGAAAACCGCACTTCCGCGTGGATCGAGCCCGAGGCGCCGAGGCTCATGCGGTTGTCGCTCGGCTCGAGGCACACCGCGAGCTCGACGTCGCGCAGCTCAAGGTCCCCCTCGAGCACCGGTCCGAGCTCGTTCTCGAGGTAGGGCCCCTCTTCGCGCGCGTAGAACACGAGCGTGAGATCGACTCCGTCGCATGCGCCGCGGTCGTTTTCGAGCGCATCGAGCATCAGCGCGAGCCCGCTCTTCATGTCGCTCGCGCCAGGGCCGTAGAGCCGGTCGCCCTCGATGCGCACCGGCCCGTCGTGAAGGGTGCGCACGACGTCCGTGTGCCCGACGAGCGCCACGCGCGGCCCGCCGGTGTTGCGGCTCACCGGCACGACCAGCGAGTGCCCGAAGCGGCGCAACGGCCCGGCGAGCTCGCTGCGGCCGAGGCGCTCGCACAAGGCGTCGGCGATGGGCCCCTCTTCGCCGGTGAACGAGGGGATCGCGCACAGCCACGAGAGCGTACTGGCGAGACGCTCGCGCGGGTCGCTCGTCACACCGAGACGCTCGCGCGGGTCGCTCGTCACACCGAGACTCCGTGATCACGCAGCGCCTGATTGAGCGACACCTTGCGATCGGTCGACTCCGTTCGCTGCCCGATGATGAGCGCGCACGGCACGCCGTACTCACCGGCCGGGAAGCGCTTCGGCCGTGTGCCCGGGATGACGACGCTGCGCGCTGGCACGCGACCGCGATGCTCGACCGGCTCGGCACCCGTCACGTCGAGGATCGCCGTCGAGCTCGTGAGCACCACGCCCGCGCCGAGCACGCACTCGCGCTCGACCACGACGCCCTCGACGCCGATCGCGCGCGAGCCGACGACGCAGCCGTCCTCGCTGATGACCGGACGCGCCCCGGGCGGCTCGAGCACGCCGCCGATCCCGACGCC
>SXGR01594797.1_pt1 | contig 16347 bp, 18 predicted proteins | sample 3174711 | NCBI WGS metagenome assembly SXGR01 (sample SAMN11356860, study PRJNA531348) | freshwater metagenome | isolation source: freshwater sample F1-60 | place: China: Fuxian Lake, Yuxi | collected 2017-12-25
ACTCTTCGGAAATTGGCAGGCACTGGCGTTGGACGGCCAAGCCAGAAAACCTCATCGCATATCCCATCCCAGGGGATATGGTGATTTACTTCGGCTATCCACTGAGCAAGCGCCTTCAAGTTAACTACTTCTATGGGCGAGGTTCGATCCCGGCAGGTATTCCCAGCCCGGAAATTGGTAATCTGATCGGGAGATCAGTGGACGATTTCGGCGCGTTTGCTGAGGCCTGCTGGCGTGTCGGCTACGAGGGTTGGAAAACGCTCGTGATTGATAAGGCACAGAGTTGAGGCCCGCAGACCCTAAACCTCGAAGCGAGGGTTGTTGGGGTTAGTGTTGTTTGGTCTAATAGCGCTATGCCTGTGCGGCGGGGTAGTGGTTGCCGTCGTGTACTCATCACCACGGCTTCGGCCCCGATTCCGTGTGGGTTTGCGGTGGTGCTAATTTGCGAGGTCGCTTTAGGATTGGCTTCGGATGGGCGTCCAATCGAGTTGGGATAGTGCACGTCCAAATTGCGCTATCGCACACGCGCTGCGGCTACTTTCCACGGCCGCTCTTTCTGTTTCCCTACGGCACCCTCATATTCCAGAGGTAATACTACTGTGAAGATCATTGATGTCACCCTCACTCCCGTTCACTCCAGGCGCGAAACCGGCCTGATCACACCGCACGTCATCGTCGAGCTTGAGACCGATGAGGGGCTGGTTGGTGTGGGCGAGATGTCAGATTTCGGCCATCAACCGCCTTACTTCGCGCCTCACCTGGAAGGTTTGTGTGCCGCGCTCAAAGAATTCCTGGTCGGGCGCGACCCCTTTGATCTCGCCCGGATCATCGGCGCTTTGTCTCAACGGCATTCGGGCGGATTTAGCTCACTTATCATCTGTGGGGTTGACCTGGCCTTGCACGACCTCCAGGGCAAAGCGCTTGGGCGCCCGGTTTACGATCTGCTCGGCGGACAAGTGCGCGATCGGCTTCGAGTCTGTTATCCAATTTTTCCAATGCGTCAGCCGGAGGATGTTGAGCAGAATCTAAAACGCGTAGCCAACCGACTGGCCGAAGGGCAGGACATGTTCAGGCTGTACTTCGGGGTGGACCTGGACCTCGACGAAGCGTTTCTGGATGGCTTCCGGCAACGTTTTGGTAAACGGGTGGTGCTTAAGTCAATTGACGCCAGCGGCCGCTTCCGCGACTCGCGAACCGCAGTCCAAGCCATCCGGCGATTGCGCCAATACGACTTCATGCTTGTGGAGTCGCCGTGCTGGCGGGGTAACTTAGCGGGCATGGCCGAGGTTCGCCGCCAGGTGGACGTGCCGATTAGTGAGCATGTTGGGTCATTGGCCGATGCGCTCCAACTGGCTCAGGCTGGCGCCGTGGACATCTTCAACGTCGCACTTTGTGCCCTCGGTGGCATTTATCAAGCGCGCAAAGTCTATGCGCTGGCCGAGGCAACCGGACTGGCTTGCCTCATCGGCACCACCCAGGAGCTTTCGATTGGCACGGCGGGGCAGGCGCACCTGGGTGCGGCCATGCCTAATCTGCATTTCCCGGCTGACCCGACCGGGCCACTGCTGTATCTTGACGACGTGGTTCGCAACCGGGTGCGTTACGAGCAAGGGTATCTGATCGTGCCCAGCGGTTCTGGCCTAGGGATGGAACTCGACCACGACCAACTGGGTGAGTTTCGCCACGAGTTGCACAGCGCCCCACTCCGGGTCGACTAACCGCCTAAGTCTGCCGATGCCGCCCCCTCTTCGATTGAACGTGCCACGCTATGATCTTGATCTCGAGACCGAGTTGCTGTCTGATCTGGCGCCAAACACGGTGGCCGCGTTACTGGCCGCCTTGCCCGTGCCAGGCTTGGTCACCACCGAAAGTCATTATGGCAGCAATATCTGCCTGCGCCTGCCCAGTTGGCCTGATCCGGTTCTGCCTGAAAATGCCTCCATCTTTCCCGCGCCAGGTGATGTGTTTGTCTTCCAAGGCCAGCCCGATTAGGAATGCGCTCATGCCTGAGGTGACATCACAATCATCATTGCCCCGGCGACGGCTGGGCCGCACCAATCTACAATTGACCGTGCTAGGTGTCGGCGGTTGGCTCGGGTTGCTGGACAAGCCTGCAGTCCAACGCACAGAGTTTACGGTGCCATCCGCGCTGTGGGATACCATTTCAACGGATCGAGCTGCCAAGGAGGTGGCCGCCGTTGAAGCGGTGCGACGCGCCGTGGAATTGGGCATCAATTATTTCGATACGGCGCCGATGTATGGAAATGGCGAAGCCGAACGCCACCTGGGGTTGGGGTTGAAGGCACTGTCGCCAGAGGAGCGGGCACGGGTGCATGTGTCCACCAAGGTTGGTGCGCATCCCGAGCGCTCACACCGCTATGAGGCTGACTCCGTCCGCTGGTCGCTGGAACAAAGCCTGCGCGTCTTATTCACCGATTATGTGGATATTGTGCACATTCACTATCCACTCAACAACGAGCACATGGACAAGATTCTAGGGCCGGGAGGCGCGGTCGAAGCTCTAGAAGACTTGAAGCGCCAGGGGGTGATCGGCGCGATCAGCTTGGGTTCGCGCCCTCATCGCTTTATGCGCCGCGCGATTGAAAGCGGGCGGTTCGATGCCGTCATGACGACCTATGATTACAATCTGGTACGCGCTTCAGCGAGGCCCGTCATCGAGTTGGCCGCCCAATATGACGTCGGGATGATCAACGCGTCGCCTTACAATGCGGGCTTGTTAGCCGGTATCGACCCAGATATGGCTGCCGCCCGCCGCCCGCCGGACCTTGTTGGCGATCTGGATCGGGCACGGGCGCTGTGGCGCTGGAGTCAGGACCGCCACGTTGACCTGGGTGCCGTGGCGATGCAATACAGTCTGCGTGACGAGCGCCTGGCCGTCACGTTGACCGGACCACGCGATGCGGCGGAAGTGGAAGCCAACGTTCGGCATGCCACGACAGTGTTGCCGCCTGATATCTGGGACGAGCTCGACACATTCTTGAAGACACTTGGCCCGTGGACTCCAGGCGGCGAAGCGGATGTGCTGGCCTAAAGATATGATTGCCCATCGGCCGGTTAGGCCAATTTCACAGTGAGACGTTCAGTTGGACTTTACCCACTAACGAAAATGCCAATCCGCGAATTTCCTGAGAAAATGGCCTTGTCACACTTGCCCAGCCTACTTTTTCAGATCTGCAGTGGAGGAGCGATTTCTGCTAACGGGTTCGTGCATGCGAAAAGCCTTGGAAACAAACGATTTTTGCCAGCGGAAATAGATAGTTGAAATGGATAAAGTCTAGAGGAGTAGGTAAACCATGCAAGCTCATAATCTTAAAGAAACGCTTTGTACGGTTGTTGCCATTCCGGTCACGCCCTTCGAAACCGACGGCTGGATTGATTTTATTGCATATCGTCGGTTGATTGGCCGCCTCGTTGAGGGCGACATTACTGTCGTGACACCCAACGGCAACACGGGCGAGTTCTATTCCCTGTCGCCGGACGAATGTCGCGGGGCGGTTGAGGCGGCGGTCGAGGCCGTCGCCGGCCGGGCGCTGGTGGTGGCCGGTGTCGGATTTGATATAGCCACCGCCGTTGAAATGGCTCGCTTCGCTCGGCAGGCAGGCGCTGGTGCACTCATGGTGCATCAGATTATTCATCCCTATCGAACCCATCGCGGGTGGGTCGCCTATCATCAAGCGATTGCGGAAGCGGTCCCGGACCTGGGCATCGTGCCTTACGTGCGGGATAACCTGGTGACTCCGGTCATGATGAAGAACCTCCTGGAGGCTTGCCCGAACATCGTCGGAGTCAAATACGCCGTGCCGGATCCGTTGCTATTCGCGAGCATGGTGCGCGAGGTCGGCTCCGAACGGTTGGCCTGGATATGTGGCATTGCCGAATCCTGGGCACCTTTCTTTTGGGTGGGTGGGGCCCGTGGCTTCACCTCTGGGTTGGTCAATGTGCAGCCGAGCCTATCCCTCGCCATGCTGAAGTGCTTGCGGGCAGGGGATTATCCCGGGGCCATGCAAATTTGGTCACGGCTCAAGCCGTTTGAGGATCTTCGCGCCCGGCTGAGCAATGGAAATAATGTATCCGTGATAAAGGAAGCGATGGCCCAGATTGGCCTCAGTGGACGCACCGTCCGGCCGCCGATCTCCGAATTGCCTGGCACCGAGCGGGCCGAAGTGGCAGCCATCCTATCGGCATGGGAGATACACATGCCCGCGAAGTCGTAAGACGAGATTCGTCCGGGCGACGGTGGGCGTGGTGCGGCCAGGTCTCACGCCGTAGATAATGAATATAGACCATAAGGAAGACGATTATGAGAATACAGCGCCTCCAACTCTATCCTATCACCACACCACGCGAGACCGGCATAACGAACGAACATGTCATTGTTCGGCTGGAGACAGACGCGGGCCTGGTCGGATGGGGCGAGATAAGCGACCTTTCACATCTGCCGATGCATCAGTTCGACCTGCCCAAGTTGGAGCGAGTGTTGAATGGCTTGCTGGGCGGCAAAGACCCGCGCAATCTGCTCAAGATTGAGGATGATCTGAAGCGCGCCTACCCGGAGGAAAGCTATAAGTACAGCCGCTCGGGCTCGGTGCGGCAAGGGGTTGAATTGGCGCTGCTCGATCTCGTTGGCCGTGCTCAGGATGTGCCCGTTTATGAGTTGCTCGGCGGTAAGCTATGCGACCGGATCAGAGTCTGTTATCCGATCTTCAGTATGCGTTCGGTCGAGCAGGTTGGCCATAACTTGGACCGGGTGCAAGCGAAGTATGACGACGGTTTTGACCTGATTCGGGTTTACGTTGGCGCCAATCTCGAGGCGGACGAGCTCTTCCTGCGCCAATTTGCCGAGCGCTTCGCGGGTCGAGTAGCCATCAAGTCGTTGGACTTTTCCAATGCGCTGGACTGGCGGCGGGCCTGGCAGGCGACCGAGCGATTTGCCGACATCGTGACTTTCACGCTGGTCGAGAGTGTCGTGCCCTATCACGATTTCGATGGCTTGCTCGAGTATCGGCGGCGGAGTCATTGGCCGATTTCCGAGCATGTGTATCACTTGTACCACGGCTGGCAACTGCTGTCGCGTGGCTGTGTCGATATTCTAAATGTCTCACCGTACTTGCTGGGAGGCTTGCGCGCCAGCCTGCGGCTGGTCACGTTGGCCGAGGCCGCGCGTGCGAGCGTCCTTATCGGCACTACGCAAGAATTGAGTCTGGGCACAGCGGCCATTGCGCACTTAGGTGCCGCCGCGCGGGTGCTTGACTATCCCTCCGATAGCACAGGACCACAGTTGTATACCCGAGACGTGGTGAAGAAACCTGTAAACTTTGAAGCTGGGTTTCTGGTGGTGCCCGACGGGCCCGGGTTGGGTGTGGAGGTGGACGAAGCGTTGCTAGAGGAACTCACAGGCGAAACGCAGTGGACGTTCGGAACCAACGTAACGGCGGCTATAGATCGGACGCCACTCAAGTAGGGCGAGCGGCGTGCACTACTCGTAAACAGTGAGGTAACAGTCTATGACAATCGGACATACTTTCCCGTTGGTCGAGGTATCGGGCAACGCCTATGAACTGGGTTATCAACATGGGGTGCAGGCCGCTGGCCTGATCCAGCGTTACCTGATATTGATAGAAAGACTCACACGGATGTCGCGAGAGACACTTTTACGGAATGCGATGGCTTTCCTGCCTTTGATCGAGCAACTCAGCCCCGCCTACATGGAGGAAGTTCGTGGCCTGGCCGCTGGGGCGGGCCTCCGCTTTGAGGAAGCCATGTTGTGCCAGGCCCGCACCGAGGCCGCCTACATGAATGACGAGGGATGTTCAGCGTTTGCTATTACAGGTGAGGCCACCCTCGACCACTCTCCGCTCGCCGGCCAAAACCAGGACTTGCCACCGGAGTACAGCGACGTGGCGATCTTACTGCACGTTAAGCCCACGGATGGGCGCCCGCGGGCCTTAATGTTCACCTTTGCCGGACAGTTAGGTTATGTGGGAGTGAATCAAACCGGCCTGGCACTCTTCGCTAACGGTTTGTACGACTATCAGTGGCATCTTGGGTTGCCCAAGTATCCTATGAAGCGCGTGCTCCTTGAACAACGAACGGTCGCTGAGGGAGTCCGTCTCCTGGCGCAGTATCGGTCGTGCTCGGCCAACAACTTTGTGCTGGCGGACGGGCAGGGGGACATCGCCGATGTCGAAGTTCGGCCGGAAGGTATAGCGATCTTCGAGGACGCGCACCCGCATCGGCGTGTGCATACCAACCATCACGTGTGCCGTGAGTTCACAGCTTTCGAAACCAACTCCCTACCTGACTCCTGTCCGCGGCTTGATCGCATGAATGCCCTCATCCAGGATCACTGGGGCCAGATTACGGTCGAGACCATGAAACTGATCCTGGCCGACCACCAGGATGACCCCGGTGGCATTTGTCGGCATGGCGCACACGGCTTTCATTCCATTTCCGGCTATGTCGCTGAACCGGCCAAAGGAGTCTTGCACGTCCGGCGGGGTCACGGTTGTCTCGGAACTTGGCAAGCCTACTCGGTGTAACCTGGCTCATCAAGAAGAGGCTCATGATTGACGCAAAGGTCCAAGCAGTATTGCCGCGCAAACGACTGGGGCGCAGTGGGTATCATGTTTCCGTCGTGAGCGTCGGCGGGTGGCTGGGGATGTTGTACGATCCGACGAATTCCGGATCGTTGATCAGGGCTGGGGTGACGGAAGATCGCGCCGCCCGTGATGCGGCCGCCATTGCAGCGGTGCGCCACGCGATCAGTTTGGGCATCAACTACTTCGATACGGCGCCGATGTACGGCGGCGGCGAGGCCGAACGCCTGTTGGGCGTAGGGCTGCAAGCACTATCCCCGGCTGAGAGGCAGGGGATATTCATCTCGAGCAAGGTCGGCGCGCATCCTGAGCGCCCTAAGGGCTACGATGCCGATACAATCCGCTGGTCACTGGATCGTAGCCTGCAAAAGCTTCACAGTGATCATCTGGATGTTGTCTTCATTCATGATCCGGAGTCTGATGCCCACATGGATCAAATGCTTGGGCGAGGCGGCGCGGTGGAGGCGCTGGAAGAACTGAAGGCACAGGGCGCAGTCGGGGCGATTGGGTTGGGCGTGCGCATCCATCGTTTCCTGCGCCGAGCCGTCGAAAGCGGCCGGTTTGATGTTATACTACCTTCCTATGACCACACCCCGATCCGAAATTCGGCTGCCCCGGTGATTGAGTTGGCCGGCAAACATGATGTCGGCGTGGTGAGTGGTTCGCCATACTTGGCCGGATTGTTGGCCGGCATTGATCCAGACCTCGCGGCGGCCAAGCGTCCAGCAGACATCACCGCCGATCTGGAACGGGCGCGCGCCTTGTGGCGGTGGGCGCAGGAACATGAGGTCGACCTTGGGGCGGTAGCGATGCAGTATAGCCTGCGCAACCAACACATTACGACGGTGCTGGCCGGGCCGCGTGATGAGGCAGAGATAAACGCTAACGTTCGGCATGCGACCATCCCTGTACCTGCTCGAATCTGGGATGACCTCGAGGCCTTTCTTGGGACGCTCGGCCCGCAACCGCCGGGCGGCGACGCGCAGTGATCTCAACCTAAATGACTATTGGCTGCCTGGCGTTCGCTTATTGCACTGACGTCGAAGGGCCAGCCGCGCAAGTGGGTGCGTGGCTGGCGACCTCTAGCCTTATTCTGGCAGACGGTCAACGCGTGAATTGGCCCGTTCGGCGGCGCTTTGAAATGGCTGCGTGGCAGCTGGCACCGGGGACTCAGGGCTATGCCACAGTCTCCCATGCCGAGCCGCATTCCGTGCGAGTGGCTGGGCCTGAGGCTGAAGGACTCTCCAGCATGAGTGAAAACCGCCACCCTATCATGGGGCACCTCTTTTTGCTGAGCTTAACCCAACCCGTTCTGCCGCTCTCCAACGACGGGCCGACCGAGGACGAGCTTGGAGGTTGGGAGGAAGTTACGCTTCCCGGCTGGTGTGAGGCTTGCCGGGTGCAAGGCGGTTTGAGTGCTACCCGGTTTATGCCCACGCCCCACGCCGAAGTCGTCGCCGACATTATCCTGCGCTAGATTGACGCGACCGAGGTGCGATGGTTTCATTATGTGCTGCATGTTCCGCCCGGTGGCCATTGGGGCGAGACGCCCGTTGCTTTTCCGGGTGTGGTCCAGTGGCATCGTTATCTGAATTGCGGCTTTCGCCTGCCGGCTGGGGGCGGCACCAAAAAAAGTGTCGAACACAACAGCCGTGGGCGCGCTACGCATTTACGCGCGGCTGGATCAACCGTTCAATTATGACGCCTGGAGCCAGGCGATCCGTGCTGGCCGGACTTTTCACCAGCACCGGAGACGAGATTCACATGCCCGGGCGCGGCGGAACGCCAAACATCGTCGCCAGTGCAACGTCGGCACAACCGGTCGAGCTTATCGAAATCATTCAGAACGGCCATGTCGTTGCGAGCGAAACGGTCGAGGCGGCCGGCCGCTCTGCTACACTAACGGTCGCTTTGCGCATCGTGGAAAGCTCCTGGATCGCAGCACCCAGCTACCTATTTACTATATTGGAGGGCGGATTAGCTTATCTGGGTACTTTAGCTGCGTGGCGGGATGAAGTCCAACGTCAGCACCACCGCGCGGTTTTCCTATCCGGGCGCGCAGCCCGCTTACATCATCATCCGCACGCCCAGCCCCGCTGGCACACTCACGGAGGATAACAGCCATGCCTGACTTAGCCAAAACACTGGTGGTGGATACCCATCTGCACTTCTGGGATATGGCCACTTATCAGGAGCATTCCGACTGGATGAAGCAGACCCCGGCGATTTACCGGAGTTTTCTCCCCGAGGATTTAAAACCGCATTTCGATGCCTGCGGTGTAGACCGTGGGGTCATCATCGAAGCCGCGCGCACGTCTCACTCCCTCAATCTGTGGTGGCTGCAACTCGCGGCGCGATACGATTACATTGGCGCCGTCGTCGCCGGATGTTTCCTCGAGCAAGAGGATTTATCCGCTCGGTTCGATGAATACGCCCAAAGTCCTTACTTCGTCGGCATCCGCACTTCCCCGGCAGGCCCGCCCGAGAATTGGGCGCGTAATGAAGCGACCGAGCGCGGCTTGCGCGAATTGGCGCGCCGCAATCTCAGCCTGGACCTACTAATTACATACGAAGCCTTCGCTGTGGCAGGACAACTGGCGGCTAAACATCCTAGCCTCCGCCTGATCCTTGACCACTGTGGCGGGCCCCCGATCCGCGAGGGACAACTGGATACTTGGCGCGCGCAGCTGGCGCCCCTGGCTGCTTACCCCAATATCCATATCAAATACTCGTCACTCCTGTATTATGCGCACCCGGACACGTCGGTAGACCGCCTCCGGCCGATTGCGGAATTTTTGGTGAAGAATTTCGGCGTTGATCGGCTCATTTGGGGTAGCAACTGGCCGGTCGAGCTGCTCGGCGGTTCTTATGAACAGTCTTTCAATACCGTGCGCGCCAGCCTGGAACCGCTGACGACTGAAGCCGAGCGCATGGCCATTTTTGGGGGTAACGCTGCGGAATTTTATCGCGTGCGTTGATGGCCAGCGGCATCGCAGCAAACACCTTGTCCGTCATGTTACGGAGGCAAACAGACACATGACGGTACGGGCACTCTCCGGCTCGGGTGACCTGCTCGGTCACCCGCTAAAACAGTCTGCCGACGCCGAAAGTGCCCGCCACTTTCGGCGTCAACTTTGCGATAGCGGCTTTAGCTCTGTGTCTCTCATTGCTAATCGTGATACGTGTCGTGGAACCCGCGCGACCGCGTCGTCGCTCCCGCTGTTTGGTCGACAATACTTGCACCGGGTGATCGCTATCCTGAAGCATGACCGTAACTTTCGCGCTCACCTATTCAGCCGATGGCTGCTGGGCCTGAGGGCATGGCCTCTGGTTTTGTGGCCATCTCTGCCCTTGGTCGTCTGCGGCTACCTGACTCAGAGGCAGCTGTTTTCACCGGTATTCTCTGTGGTGTCACAATGTTAGGCGATCTGGCCTAGGCCTTCATCGGTGATCGGTGGGGCTCTAAGCACACTCTACAATTCTCGGCAACTGTGACTGCGAGTGCATTGTTGGTCGCCCTTTGGGCGGCGATGGTGTGGGGCATCTATCTGGTTTTTGGATTAGGGGGCTTCAGTAGCGTTGGGGCCGACTCGTCCGAGTTGAACCCTCCCAGTGTATGCCTTGACGAAGCGATGGATTACGCTCAACGGACAAGACAACTCGGATACTATTCGGACTAAAGGTGTAAACCGCAAAGGAGCTGAAAGATGGAACGCTATGGACAAGTCATTGGCCTCAAGCCGGAATACATTGACCGCTACAAGCAAATGCACGCGGAGGCTTGGCCGGAAGTGACGGCGGCAAACCGTGCCAGCAACATCCGCAACTATTCGATCTTCCGATATGGCAACCTGTTGTTTGCGTATTTTGAATATATCGGCGATGACTTTGCAGCGGATATGGCAAAACTGGCCGCCAATCCAAAAGTCCAGGAATGGTGGACGCATATGTATCCAATGCAAGTACCTGTTCCCACTCGCCGGCCGGGCGAGCATTGGGCCGTCATTGAAGAACTGTATCATCAGGATTAAACCGAGCCAGGCGTGAGGTAAGTACATTGCCAGTCAAACAAAAAATTAAGCGAGTTGTCTTCCAGCCCGCAGCCCGTCGCGGTATTCAGCGTGGTATTAACCAGCTTGCAGAAGCCGTCCGCCCGACGCTTGGCCCGCGACCTCGCATCGTCGCCGTGGATCGCGGCTTGGGCGATAAAGCGCCGGAACTGCTGGACAGTGGTGGGCTAATTGCCCGGCGGATCGTGGCGTTGCCTAACCGTGACGACGATATGGGGGCCATGCTCCTCCGTAGCCTGCTCTGGCGGTTGCACGAGCAGGTTGGAGATGGAACCACGACGGCTGCTGTTTTGTTCCAATCCATCTACAATCAGGGTGTTCGCCACATCGCCGCGGGAGGCAATCCTATGCGACTCCGACGCTATCTTGAAAGAGGTCGGGAGGCAATTCTCACTCGCCTAGCCGATATGGTGATGCCCGTTCACGGTCAAACGCAATTAACCCAAATCGCAGCGTCGCTTTGTTATGATACGCCGCTAGCCAAAATGCTGGGCGAGGTTTTTGACACAATCGGCGAATACGGCCAACTGGAGATCCGTGAGGGACCGGGCCGGGAGTTGGAGCGTGAGTATGCCGAGGGTAATTATTGGAAAGGAGGGGTTCTTTCACGCCAGATGATTGCTGATCGGAAAGCCCTTAAAACCAATATCGAGAATGCGGCCCTACTCATTAGTGATCTAACTATCGAAAATCCGGAGGAGCTGCAAACCGTGATAGGGCTTGCGGTGGGGACCGGAGCCCAAGCCTTGTTAATTGTTGCCGGACAGTTCTCAGATGTGGTCTTGACCACACTGGCGGCCCGACGTGACCCTGAAAAATTCAAAGTCATTGCCGTGAAAACGCCTGGTATGACCATTGACGAGCAGGTCGGCGCACTGGATGATTTATCCATTCTGACAGGAGGGCGCCCCGTCCTGAGAGTTACCGGTCAGTCTTTTAACTCTGTCTGTCTGGCCGACATAGGCCGAGCCCGCCGGGCCTGGGCGGACCGTTTCTACTTTGGCATCGTAGGGGGGCAGGGAAATCCGCGTGTATTGCGTCAGCACATCGCTCAACTCCGGGCCGCCTTCAAGCATACACAGGATCATTCCACGCGGGCAATCTTGCAACAGCGCATTGGAAAATTAATGGGCGGCTCGGCGACGTTGTCCATCGGGGCCGCCACCGCCACCGAGAGCAAGACCCATAAGGAACTGGCCGAACGGACTGCCTCGGCGCTGCGGGGAGCGGTCCTCGAAGGCGTGTTGCCGGGCGGCGGGGCCGCGTTGATTGCTAGCCAGCCTATGTTGCAGAAAATGCGGCAACAGAGCGCCGATTTAGACGAGAGAGCCGCTTACCAGATTTTGATCCGAGCCGTGGAAGAGCCGTTGCGGACGATCATCCACAATGCCGGGGGCGACCCGGCTCGGATCATGGCGAAGATCAAGCTGGCCGGTCCGGGTTACGGTTTCGACGTGGTCTCAGGGCACGTGGTCAATATCGCCGAGGCCGGCATCTTGGATGTAGCCACCGTGCTGAAAGCCGCCGTCCAAGGTGCCATCACCAGCGCAGCACTCGCGCTCACCGTCGAAGTCCTCATCCATCACAAGCAGCCCACAACTGTCTTGACACCGCGCTAAGGAGTCCGCCATCATATGAGCAGAGATATGATAACGCCTGAAACTCAATCCGAGGATATCGTCTATGCTCTGGCGGCCTCGCCGGACTTCCGTCAGGATGGCATTTGCTATGCGGCCCGCCCATCTGGTTTATACCGCTCGGACGATGGCGGCTTTAGTTGGCGGTCGATGTATGGTTCTTTGAACCCGGTGTCACCTTTATCGACCGTGGCGGTAGCCCTATCGCCCAATTTTAGATCCGATCAGACTCTATTTGCAGGCGTTCAAGGCGGCGTGCTTTGCTCGGCCAATGCCGGCGAAACCTGGCAGGCGGCTCCGTTGCCTTCCCCGCCGCCTAATGTCTCGACCATAGTCGTATCTCCTAATTTTGTGCAAGATGGGACGGTGCTGGCCGGTACTATGGAGGATGGTATTTTTCGTTCAACTAACCGGGGACGCCAATGGCCTTCGTCCAATTTTGGCCTACTGGATCTGAGTGTGCTCTGTATGGCGATCTCGCCCGATTTTGCGAACGATGAAACGATTCTGGCCGGGACCGAAAGTGGCATTTTCATAAGCACGAACGGTGGACGGTCTTGGCGGGAAGTTGACTTTGCCGCTGGACTGGCGCCGGTGTTGAGCCTGGCGCTATCCCCGAACTTCGTCCGTGACGGCTTCGTGCTGGCCGGGACCGAGGCCTGCGGTTTAGTTTGCTCAAAGGACAAAGGCACCACTTGGACGCGCCTAGGGCAGGAACTGAGGTCGAGGGCGATCAACGGAATCGTAATTTCGTTGGGACATTCTCACAAGCCCGAAATTCTTGTTTTGCTATCTGAACGGCTCCTTGTTTCACATGACAGCGGACGACGTTGGTCAAACTGGAAAAGGAATTTGCGCTTTCGTCAAAGTTTGACTTCTGTGGTGGCTCCGAGCGGGTTGCATCCTGGAGCGCCGCTACTGGTTGGGCTGGCGGACGGGGGCACGTTTTGGATTGATTGATGATCGGACGATGTAAATTCGCTTTAGTGAAAAGGAGCCTGAAATCTCATGTCTCGCACTTACCTGAACTATATTGATGGTCAATGGATGCCAGCATTGGATGGCGCGACAACCACAGACAAGAACCCTGCGAATACTGAAGGGGTAGTGGGTGTTTTTGCGTTAGCCGGGCGCGCCGACGCTGCCCGCGCGATTGAGGCGACCGCGAAAGCTTTTCCGGTGTGGGCTAAAATGCCGATGCTCAAACGCGGCGAAGTCCTGCATCGAGCAGCGGCGCTCTTTGAGGCGCGGGCCGATGAGATTGCCGAAGCGCTGACCCGTGAAGAAGGCAAGACCCTCGCAGAAAGCAAAGGTGAAGCCCTGCGCGGCGCCATGATTTTGCGCTTCTTCGCCGGTGAAACCATGCAACCAACCGGCGAAGTTTATCCTTCGGCCTCGGCTGGCACATTCTTGTATGCGGAGCGTGTACCCCTCGGCGTCGTCGCGCTCATCACACCGTGGAATTTCCCGGTGGCCATTCCGACCTAGAAGGTCGCACCCGCTCTCGCCACGGCAACACGGCCGTTTTCAAGCCGGCCGAATTGACGCCGCTGACGGCCTGGCATCTCGTGGAGGTGTTGGAGAAAGCCGAGTTGCGGCCCGGCGTACTCAACCTCCTGGTGGGGCGCGGATCGCAAGCCGGACAAGAATTCGTCGAGAATCCACTCGTCAAGGCTATCAGCTTTACCGGTTCGAACGTGGTCGGGGCGCGCATCGCCGCGCAGGCGACGGCGCGGGGAGCCAAAGTGCAATTGGAGATGGGCGGCAAGAACCCGGTCGTCGTGCTGGCGGATGCAGACTTGAAACAGTCGGTTGAGTTGACGATTGCCGGGGCGATGCTCTCGACCGGACAAAGATGCACGGCGACCAGTCGAGTCATCGTGCAGCGCGAAATTCTGGATGAATTCCGTGACCGGCTGACGGCTCGGGCCGCGACGCTCAAAGTGGGCAATAGAATGCACCCCGACACTTACATGGGGCCGCTGGTTAGCTCAGACGCCGAGCAGGGCGTGCTCAATTACATTGAGATCGGCAAGGCCGAGGGCGCGCGGCTACTGACGGGCAGGGTCAAGCTGCGCGGGGATGAGTATGATCGGGGATACTTCGTCGCGCCGACGGTGTTCGATCGAGTGACAGCCGAGATGAAGATCGCGCAGGAGGAAATCTTTGGGCCGGTTCTGGCGGTGATGGAAGCGCGGGACTTCGGTGAGGCGGTGCGCCTCGCCAACCAAGCCCAATTTGGGCTAAGCGCTTCGGTCATGACACGCGACTTGGGTCTGACCAAGCGCTTCGTGCGTGAGATCCAAGCGGGGATCGTGCACGTCAACTCGCAGACTGCTGGGGCTGAACCCCACGTGCCCTTTGGCGGTTTCAACAGCAGCAGCAGTGGCGGTCGAGAGCAAGGCAAAGTTGCGCGCGAGTTCTTCACTCAAATCAAGACCGTCTATATAGATCCGTCAGGGGCATAACACAATTCACTCCATTAACGAGCAGAGGAGACATTTATGCTTACCATGCTGCCATGGCATCAAATTGACGGGACACGAAAACGCGCTTCTTCCTACGACGTTTCAGGCGGGAACATGGATTGTTGGACGTTTGCACCAGGAGAGACCAGGACCCTACTAGAACACGGGGGATCACCTGGAGCGTTGTTGCATATCTGGTTCACACTGAATTCCGAAGATCCTTTATACCTGCGGAATACGGCGGTGTCCATTCAATTTGATGGCGAAGTGACCGTCGCCGAAGTCCCCGTTGGAATCTTTACGGGCACCGGTCCATGGGCCGTAAACGATCTAGTTTCCCAACCCGTAAGTATTATGCGGTCGAGGAGATTGAACAAAGACCAACAAGGAGTCGGTTTTGGCAGCGTCAATCTGACCTGGTATATGCCTTTCAGCTCGAACTGCATCGTTCAAATCCACAACCGCTCGGAGAAGGAATTGATGATGCATTTTTATGTGGACTACCTCGCCGAATGTGCACCGCCCAGTGCGCGCCCCCTTCTCTTTCGCGCAAATCACAACCTGTGTGAGCGCCCGGTGCCCCAGCTACGGCACGCCGCCGAGACTGACATGAAGAACGATCTGATTGAATATGACAGCCGGAACCTCTCGAACGAACACAACTACGTTTGGGCGGATATCGACGGGTTTGAGGGGAATTATGTCGGAACGGTTCTTGCCGTAGGATCTCACCCTGACCGACACGGGAAATGGTATGAAGGCGACGACATGTTTTTTATTGATGGAAAGTCCTGGCTGCCAGCGCTTCACGGGACGGGGACGGAAGATTATTTTGGGATGGCGTGGGGCGTTCATCGCAGATACCAAGGATGGAATCTGGGTGTGACTCATTACGAGCGCGGTATCACCGACCATGACCGGTTCTATGACGGTCGATTTGTGGTTTACCGTTGGCATCTGGCACACCCGATTCCGTTTCGGAGGAGTCTGCATGCGTCCATTGAAGCCGGACATGCGAATGACTGCGAGCAATCTTATGGGAGCGTTGCATTTTGGTACGGAAGGCGCATCGAACCGACAAACCTACCCTAGTTGAGGCAACGGTGGGAGGGCAAGATGCCAACAGTATCAACTTTTGCATACACACTGTACGCCTCCAGACTTGACTCTTAGTTCCGAAATCTAAACTCACGCCAGACGGTCTTAAGGATTCCTCGCGGCAGGTCTATAGGGTACGGATCAGAAAGAATGTACTCGTCCCTGGCGATCAACTGCGGCTGGGTGAACGGATGCTTGCATTTCTTGCGCCGGTACTTGGGATGGCTCGTTGGGGCGGCGCGATACGCCAATTCGGCAAACCTGATAAAATGATTATGTGCCTTCTGCTTGGTTATGCCGCTCGTTTGACCACCTCATGATCGCAACAGAGCCGCAGAAAGAGTTTATGGAACCCACAATTGCATTGGTAGGCGGTTTTCTGGGCGCCGGCAAAACGACCGCCATGTTACGGGCTGCGCACCAACTGGCCGCCCAAGGATGCCGGGTCGGGATTGTG
>SXGR01195629.1_pt1 | contig 16336 bp, 10 predicted proteins | sample 3174711 | NCBI WGS metagenome assembly SXGR01 (sample SAMN11356860, study PRJNA531348) | freshwater metagenome | isolation source: freshwater sample F1-60 | place: China: Fuxian Lake, Yuxi | collected 2017-12-25
GACCTCGAATCATTCTCCAACCCCGCTCACTTCCTCGCCGCCGTCACCACCTACCAACACTTCTTCAACTTCGCCCGCAAAAACCGCTCGCGCGGCAACCACACACCCGCCGACCTTCTCGCCCAACGCGCGCCTCACCTCAGCCCCAAAATCCTCCTCCTTCCACCCATCCTCCTTGACGCCCTGGTGGGTCAGGATCTGTCCGGACCTCCCGGGAGAAGCGTAAGAAACCGGTCGTGGCCTGACAGGGCGGCGAGGCAGGCAAGAGCCCGCTTTACATCCGCGGGGGACTTGTTTGCGGGAGACCGAAAGAGTGAAAATGATTTTGGGAAGAATTGAACACAATGTGCAGGAACGCGTCTTTCTCAGTGGTAGTTCACAGTGCAGGTTAGGTTAGGTCAGGGAAGGCCGTCCAAGGGGTTGGGCGGCCTTCTTTTTTCATGACGTCCCCCGGACGCAGCAAACGTCAGTGCCGCCGTGGTGGGTTTCACGGCGGTTGGAACCGGAGGAAATCAGTGGGATGTGGAGTCGGTGCCCGTCGTCCAACGAATCCGTAGCGAATGCCGACTCCGGTCGTGATTTGCCGATGGTGGGCCCCACTCTGTTTGGCGCTTCGACCAAACACCCCCGTCACGGTCGGTGGTTATTTTCCAGCGGTCGGCCCCTCCGCCGAACGCAACGCCAAGGCCAACCCCACGACGCCAACCCAACCCCAGCCAACTCGTTCCCGATGAAGCGCATTTTCGGCTTCCGTTTTTCTTCCGGCACCCTACTCCTTTCCTTTCTTCAACGGAGAGGTGGCAGAGTGGTCTATCGCACCTGACTCGAAATCAGGAGTGGGGCAACCCACCGTAGGTTCAAATCCTATCCTCTCCGCCAGTTTTCCACCCCGAGTTGCGGCGTATGTCTGACTCACTGTGGCGCACGGAAACCCTCACCGTGGGCAGCACCCGGATGCCGTAAAGCGGCGGGGGCAGGCAGCGCGGACCTTGCCCTCAAATTGCCCGGCGCGCTCGGTCACCTGCGCGCTGGCGGGCCGCCCGAGGGACTGCCTCAGAGGGGGGCGGCGGCGATCGGACACTGCTGAACGCTTGGAATGCGCGCTCGAAAATACGCCAGAATTCCGCACAGTCGCGACTCGTTGACCATCTTCCCTCCCATCATTTTTCTGGTCGCTGCGGTCATTTTGACTCTGCGCGCAAAAGCCGCGGGGGAAAATCTTGCGGCGCGGGTGGTGCTCCTGGCCAACAGCGAGGACCCTGACTCGTTGCGCGTCGCGCGGCACTACGCCGAGGTCCGGGGCGTGCCGCTGGAAAATATTATCGCGCTAAAGCTCCCGCTCGCTGAGTCGATCACGTGGCGGGAGTTTGTCGTCACGCTGTGGGAGCCGCTGCTTGATGAGTTGCTGCGGGCCAAGTGGGTCGACGCGATTTCGATGGCGCTGACCGACCCGGTGGGGCGGCGGAAACTGGCGGTTCAAGGTCATCGTATCCGGGCGCTCGTGACGTGCCGCGGGGTGCCGCTCAAGATTGAGCATGATCCGGCACTTTATCTGGGGTCGCCCTTCACGCAGCGGGCGGATTTTTGGACCAATGCAGGGGCGGTTGATTCCGAACTCAGTCTCCTGGCGCAGCCGAATTATCCGATCAATGCGTTTGTGCCCAACCCGCTCTTTCAGAAAGAAAATCCGCACGCGCTGGATCGGTTGCAGGTCATCAGGGTCTCCCGCCTCGATGGGCCGAGCGTGGAGGACGCGCTCGGGCTGGTCGATCGCGCTGTCGCGGCCGAGCGCACGGGCTTGCTTGGGCGGGCCTACGTGGACATGGGGGGCATCCACGCGGCGGGGGACCGCTGGCTGGAGGCTTTGGCGATCCAGCTCGAAAGTCTCGGTTGGGCCCCAGCGGTGGATCGCGATCCGGCCACGCTGTCTGCGACCGTGCGGTGCGATGCACCGGTGCTGTATTTTGGATGGTATGCCAGCAATCTGAACGGCCCCTTCGCATTGCCCGGGTTTCGCTTTCCGCCCGGCGCGATCGCCCTTCACATCCACAGCTATTCGGCTGGCACGCTCCGTTCGACGACGGCGGGCTGGACGGGGCCGTTGGTCGCGCGCGGCGTCACAGCCACGGTCGGCAACGTCTTTGAGCCGTATCTGGAGCAAACCCACCGCCCGGATCTTTTTTTTCGCGCGCTGGCCCGCGGCGCAATGCTCGTGGATGCCGCGTATTTTTCTCTGCCTGCGTTTAGTTGGCAGGCGATTCTCATCGGCGATCCGCTCTACCGGCCGTTTGCCGTTTCGTTGGAAACGCAACTCCAGACGCTCGCCACGGTTCCGCCGCGTCTGACGAGCTATGCGGTGCTTCGGCACGTGAACGCTTGGGTGGCGTCGGGTCGCCGCGACGAAGCCCTCGCCCTCGCGCGCTCGACGCAGCGCACCGTGCCCAGCCTCGCGTTGGGTCTTGTGCTCTCACGTTTGCTCAGTGAGGCGGGCGACGATGAAAGCGCGGCGAATGCGCTCGGTTTTGTAGGTTTGCTGAAAGCACTCCCGGCGGACGAGTGGGCGCTGGCGCGCGAGGCCGCCTTGCAACTGGAACGTCTTGGGCACCCAGTGCGCGCACTGGAGTTGTGGCGCAGAATACTTGCGACGGAGAGTCTTCCTCGTGAACTGCGGGTGGCGTGGCTGCCCGAGGCAAGGCGCGCGGCCAATGCCGCGGTCGACTTGGCGCAGTCGATTGAATGGGAAAGGGCCCTCGCCGATTTGGCCGGGCCCTCAAAGGACAAAAAATAAAGCGGCGCGGGGAATCCCTCCCCGGGCGGTGGTCACGCGGCGCAACCGGCGGGATTAGACGGCGTCCACGATGCGATCAGCGAGGCCGTAGGCGATGGCCTCTTGGGCATTCAGGTAGAAATCACGATCAGTGTCCTGATTGATCCGATCAAGCGGCTGGCCCGAGGCGATCGCGAGAATTTGATTCAGCTCGGCGCGGAGCTTTTCCATTTCCTTCGCTTGAATGTTGATGTCCGTGGCGGGACCGATGAAGCGACCGGAGATGAGCGGTTGGTGGATGAGGACGCGGGAATGCGGGTAGAGTAGCCGGCGGCCTTTCTTCGCACCGGACAGCAAAATCGAGCCCATCGAGGCGGCCATACCGGTGACGATCACAGTGATCGGCGACGTCACAAGTTGCATCGTATCATAGACGGCCATACCGGCGGTCACGGAGCCACCGGGTGAATTGAGATAGAAAAAGATTTCCTTACCCGGAGCGACGGCTTCGAGGTAAAGCAGCTTTTCGGTCAGGTCCTTCGCGCTTTCGTCGGTGACCGCGCCCCAGAGAAAGATTTTCCGCTGCTCAAGGAATTTTTTCTGAATCAACATTGCGACCGGCGCGGCGTTCTTCTTGGCCTGTTTGTTCTCCTGTTCGTCCTCATCATCATCATCGTCGTCGTCGGAGCGGACGGGAGTCGGGTTGGTGTAGGTGGGCGTCAGGTTGTCGTAATGCATGATGGGAGAAAACGGTGTAAGGCGGGGGCGGTTTGGCGAGTCGATTGTGTTTTTTCAGCGGCGCTGGCGGCGCGTGGCGGCATCGTCAATAACGCACTTTATCGGCCTTGGCGGCCCACTCCTTAAACGAGACCAGCGACTCATCGCGAAGGCAGGGTTTCATCGCGATGGTGCGTTGGTCCGGAGCAAGCGGGATCTGCTGGTAAATAAAATCGTCGTCGAAGCCGATGGCGGCAGCGTCACCGCGCGTGTTGCCATAAAGCACGAGGGGAATGTGGGCCCAGTAGATCGCCGAGAGGCACATCGGGCAGGGCTCGCAGCTGGTGTAGAGCGTACAGTCGTCGAGGTGAAACCTCTTCAAGGCAGTGCAGGCCTCGCGGATCGCGGTGACCTCGGCATGGGCCGTCGGGTCGTTGGTGGACGTGACGCGATTGTTGCCGCGCGCGACGACCTCGCCCTGGCGCACGATGACGCAGCCAAACGGGCCGCCGCGCCCGCTGCGCATGCCCTCGTCGGCGAGTTTAATGGCTGCGCGCATGAACGTTTCCGGTGTCTTTGGCATGAAAAGGGCGGACGTTGCCGCGCGTGCTGACACGCGGCAACGCCATAACCATGCGGCCCGTGTCCGCAGCGAATGGCCGGCGGGATTTTAGTTTCTACCGGCGCGCGGGGCGGACTAGCTTCGCGGCATGCTCATCGACGCCACGACGCTCCGCCAAAATCTCTCCCGCTCCGACTGCGTCGTGTTTGATTGTCGCCATGACTTGGCCGACTGCCGACGCGGGGCGAAGGTCTATCGCGAGGGGCATCTGCCGGGCGCGTATTTCGCCTCGGTTGAGATGGAACTTTCGGGAGTGAAAACCGGCGCAAACGGCCGCCACCCGCTGCCGGACGCGGCCGCTTTCACCGCGTTTCTCAACGCGCATGGCGTCACGGCGGAAACGCAGATTGTGGCCTACGACGATGTCGGCGGACAATACGCGGCGCGGTTGTGGTGGTTGGTGCGTTGGCTCGGTTTGACGCGGGTGGCGGTGCTCGACGGGGGTTTGCCCAAGTGGATCGCGGAAGGAAATCCCCTTTCGATTGAAATGCCAACACCGCGCCCAACAGGGTGCGTGATCGCGCGACCGGACGCGACTAGGGTCAGGAGCGCGGCGGACGTGCTCGCGGGGACGGTGAACGGGAGTCGTTGCGTCGTGGATGCACGGGCGCCCGAGCGTTTTCGTGGCGAGGTGGAACCGATCGACCCCGTCGCCGGGCACATTCCGACGGCGCTCAATCGTTTTTTTAAGTCGAATTTGCAGGCGGACCTGACGATGCGGGCACCCGCGGAGCTGCGCCGAGAATTCGAGGCGATGCTGGGTGGGTGGCGTCCGGACCAAGTCGTCCATCAATGCGGTTCGGGTGTGACCGCGTGCGTGAATATGCTCGCGATGGAGCACGCCGGCCTTGGAGGTTCGGCGCTCTACGTGGGGTCGTGGAGCGAGTGGATCGCCGATCCCGCCCGGCCGATTGCGCGCGGGTAAACGCCGTCCGCTCGTGGGTGCGGCGGCGACGGAAGTGTGCCGACTGCGCGCTGCCTGGTGCTGACTGATCGATTCCATGCAGCCGCCGCACGTTCGATGATCAAACAGGCGAACGCCCCTAGCTGTCGGGCTGGTGCTGGTCGCCCGGCCGAATGTTTCAGCGATGGACGGCGCGACGGCCAGCGACGGCCCTGCACGCGACCGCATGGTTACGGCTTATATCAACGTCTCGTGATATCTGGACGATCGTCGAAACACCCCTCGCTCACGCTCGCGGCTACCGAAAAGTCCAGAGCTCAAAGGACGTTGGTATGACGTGGGGAATAGGACGTTGATCAGTTGTTTCATGGTCCGCGCATTGATTGACGAGTAAAGGAAAAGGATCGGTGATGGGTGAAATGGCGCAAAAAAGCCGGCGGAGCTTTCGCTCGCGCCGGCGGCAGAGGATTTCGCGGTGGCGCCCTACTTGCCGAGGCTCGCGCGGAGGTCGGTGAGTTGATTGGCACTGCCGAGGAGGACGTTGCGGCTCGCGATGAACTTCGCGTATTCCTCGATGAAGATCTTGCCCGGCGGGCGGAAATCGAAATCGCCTGGCTTGTCGCGGAAGAACTCGCGGTGGACGCGGGTCCAGACGAGCCGGCCGTCGGTATCGATGTTGACCTTGGTCACGCCCCGGGTGGCGGCGGGGAGGTATTCGTTGACGTCGACGCCCATGGAGCCGGCTATCTTGCCGCCGGCGGCGTTGATGCGGGCGACTTCATCTTGCGGAACCGACGAGGACCCGTGCATGACCAGCGGGAAGCCGGGGAGGCGGGCCTTGATTTTCTCGAGGACGTCGAAATGGAGGGACTGTTTGCCTTTGAATTTGAAGGCGCCGTGGCTGGTGCCGATGGCGCAGGCGAGGGAGTCGCAGCCGGTCTGCTTGACGAAGTCTTCGGCCTCGGAGGGATCCGTGAGGCACGCGTTGCCTTCCTCGACATTGATGTCTTCTTCGACGCCGCCGAGCATGCCGAGTTCGGCCTCGACGGAAATGCCTTTGGCGTGCGCGCGGTCGACGACGCGCTTGGTGATTGCGACGTTCTGGTCGAACGGGTCGTGCGACGCGTCGATCATGACGGAGCTGAAGAAACCGGAATCGATGCACTCGTAGCAGGTCTGCTCGTCGCCGTGGTCGAGGTGGACGGCGTAGATCGCGTCAGGGAAGATCACGCCGGCGGCGCGGATGATGGCCTCGAGCATGCGCTTGTCGGTGTAGCTGCGCGCGCCCTTGGAGATTTGGATGATAAACGGCGCTTGCGACTGGATAGCACCCTTGAAGAGGCCCATCGCCTGCTCGGCGTTATTGATGTTGTAGGCGCCGATGGCGTATTTGCCGTAGGCGTGTTTGAAGAGCTGAGCGGTGGTGACGATCATGGGAATAAAGTGGACAGAAGACTGAAGTTTCCGTGTGCGCCAATTGGCGGGCAAGGGTTTTCTCTGGGCATTGGGGATTCGGCCCAAAATAAATCCCTGGTTTGGCCTAAAATGCGCGGCGGTTCCGGTGACGAAACGGTCGCGGACGCCCGGGCGCCCAGCCAAGACGGCGGACGGATTCAGCTCCCCGGGCGCTTCTCTTTGGTCGGAGGTGGCGTTCCGCCGCTCTTGGTGGTGTTCGCGTTGGCAGCGGCGTTCTGGGAGCCAAGGGTTTCGGCAACAATCTTAGCGAGTTGCTGCTGGTTTTGCTGCTGTTGCTGGAGTTGCTGGAGTGCGGCCACCTGCGGGGCGGCGAGCACCGCTTGGGACTGGTTGAGGGCGGTTGCCGTGATCGGGGCCGTGGCATTGCCCCCGCCCCGCGCTGCGTCGCCACCAAACAGAGCAAGCATGCCGGCCCCCGTTCCACCGGGGAGGCCGCCGCCAGAGAGGGCACCACCGATCACCGCGCCGAGAGCACCGAGGTCCGGCATGCGCCCGCCGCCGCTGCCGGCAGTGGCGGCGTCAATATTGAGGCGGACGACCGGGCGATCGACCACCGGTTGCGTGGCAGCGCCCGTAGCGTCGGCGGGACGGCGTTGGGGGGGCGCCGGGGTGTTGGCGGCGAGGATTTGGACGAGCTGATCGGCTTGGATCGAAGTGAGCGGCGTATCGGTAGAGCTGAGGCGCTGCTGAAGCTGGTTCACGATGTTGCGCTGGGGGATCGTCTTTTCGTAGGCCTCCAGCTGATTGAAGCCGCTCTCGCCGACCACGGATTTGATGCTACTATTGATGTCGTTGCGGGCGACCTCCATGAGCTTTTGGACGGCGTTACGATCCGTGCGGGGGTCGATGCCTTGGTCGCGAGCGGCGGACATGACGTCCTGCATGGTCGTCTGGCGATCGGCCAAGATGATCTTGAGTTTTTCGGCCTGCTCCGGAGCGAGATTAAGGCTCTTAAAAAGTGCGGCGTAACGGGCTTGGACGGCGTCTTTTTGCTGGCTGCTCATGATCGCCTGAACCTCGGGTCTAGCCATGAGCTCGCGGATGGCTTCGGCCTGTTGCAGGGGATTGTTGGCGGCGACTGGGCCGCCGCGGGCCCCGCTCTTGCTATTGGGATCGCGGCGGTCTCGGCCGCCCTCGCCCGCGGCGATCGTGCCGTCTTCGCCGCTTGGACGTGGGGCCGCCAGTTGGTCGCGCAGCTGTTTGTTGAGGCGCTCGAGGTCCCACGCGCGTTTTTGCAGGTCGGCGCGTTCGTCTTTGTTCATGGCGGCGGCACGCAACTCGACGAGTTCGCCGTATTGCTGCCAGGCGAGAATGGAACCGCCGACGGTGGTGAGGGCGAGAAACGCGATCAGGAAGGTTTTGGGGTACTTCATAGCGGGGTTGACGTGGCCTTTGGGCTAAAGTTTTCGAAAAGACAGCGCGACGGCATGCCGGCAAGCGGCAGCCTGACAAAGTCCGCAGGGGCGTGGGGCTACCGTGGCGGGAATTCGAAGTCCGCCTTCGCCCCGGTCGGCGAGAGCACTAGGTAGGCTCCAAAGGGTAGGCCACGTTTCGACATGAATCCCTGAATGAGCTCGGTGCGGCCGGTTGCGAAGAGACGCAGGGCCTCGTCGGCGGGGATTTCCTTCGCGCAGAGGTGCTTCTTCAACGTGAAGACGATGCGGTTGTTTTGGTCGGGCTTGCGGACGTAAAAAGCTTCGGGCGTCTCCACGATTTCCGCATCCTTGTGCATTTTGCTCTTACCGAGCACGACCGCCTGCGAGAGGTCGGGCGGGGCCCTGGTCTTCCGGGCGACCGGCTTGCCGCCCTTGTCGAGCTTCGGAGCGCGGGGCGGGAATTCCCATGAAAACTTCGGGCCTACGCGCTTGAGCATCGCGCTGAACGGCCGGCCTTTTTTCGAGATGAAATTTTCGATGATCGACGTCTTGCCCTCGGACACGAGTTGAATGGCCATCTCGCGGGTAATCGTTTTTTGGCACATGAGGCGGCCGATGCGGAAGGTCTGCTTCCAGCCCTCGCCGTCGCGCTCGCGCAAAATGTGACTGGAGCCAACCTCGCACAGACCGGAGCCGGTTTTTTCGTCGGTCCAGTAAGGCTCGACGGTGCCGAGATCGACCTTGTCGCCGAAATCATACTCCGCGCGCCATTTTCCTTTTTCGGGATCTTTGGCGAGTTTGAGCAGCGCGGAGAAACGTGCGCGCGTCTTTGCAGAAATGAAACCGTCGAGCGGGCCGACCTTGCCGGCGGAGACGAGTTCAGCGACTTCGGACTCGTCCATTTTGCGGCCGCCAATGACCTTGTAGATCATGAACTCGCCGTCCTGGGACTTGTAGCCGCGGAGGGTTTCGCGGAGCGGTTTGCCGTCGGTGGGCGAGATGATTTCGGTGACGCGTGCGATGGAGTCGTCCTCCTCGAAGCCTTTCACTCGTTCGATGATACCCTTCGTTTGCTCGATGACCTCCTCCATGAATTGCGCGCGGGAGAATTTATTGTGCTCCATCTGGCGGAGCTTGAATTCCCAGTCGCCGGTCATGGCGGGCTGGGTGAGGGCGTCGGCTTTTACGGCGCCGAGAAACTGAATCAACTGCTCGGCTTTCGCGGTGGGGATGAGTTCGCGCAGCGGACGGTCGACATACTTCTGGTTGATGAGACCGTCGATCGTATCGGCGCGCGTGGCAGGAGTGCCGAGACCGCGCTCCTTCATGGCTTCGGCGAGTTCTTCATCGTCGACGAGTTTGCCGGCGCCTTCCATCGCGGAGAGAAGGGTGGCCTCCGTATAGCGTGGTGGCGGCTTGGTGGTTTCGGCGTGAAGAACGGGATCGACCGTTTTCGCCTTGGCGGGGGAGCCGTCCTCGGGGGTGAGAGCGGGGAGTGCCCTCGAGTCAGGTGAATCGTCGTCGACGGTGTTCTTGCCGTAGACGGCGAGCCAACCGGGGAAGGTGAGGACCTTGCCCTCAGTTTTGAATTCGTGCTGGGGAGCGACGGTGCTCATGCGCGTGGTGATGTCGAATTCCGCCGAAGGGAAAAACGCGGCGACGAAGCGGCGGGCGATCATGTCGAAGACCTTGGCCTCCATGTCATCAAGGTTCTTTGCCTCGTGCGCGGTTGGGATGATGGCGAAGTGATCCGAGATTTGCGCGTTGTTAAAGATGCGCTTGTTGGGGCGGAGCCAACCGGCTGCGAGCACTTGGCGGGCGTGGGTGCCCAAGGAACCGGTGAGATTGTTGAGCGTCTCGCGACAGGTGGGAATGTAATCCTCCGGCAACGCGCGCGAATCGGTGCGGGGGTAGGTGATCATCTTGTGGCGTTCGTAGAGGGCCTGCGCGATCTGCAGGGTGCGGCGCGCGGGCAGACCGTAGCGGTTGTTCGCCTCGCGTTGGAGCGTGGTGAGATCGTAGAGGCGCGGTGCGGTCTGACTGCTGCCTTTTTTCTCTTCGGTGACGGTCACGGCAGGCGCGCCCGCTCGCTGGCTGCTTAAGCACGCGGCGAGGACGGCTTCGCCGAGGGCTTTTTCCCAGATGCGGTCGATGCGATCATGATCGTCGCCCTCGCTTTTCTTGAAATGAGCGCGTTGGTAAACGCCTTCGTAACTGCCCTTCGCAACTTCGAATGTCGCGGTGACGCGCCAGTAGTCGCGGGGCTTGAAATTTCGGATTTCCAACTCGCGGACGTAGAGGATGGCGAGGGTGGGTGTCTGGACACGCCCGACGGAGGCGACGTTGCCGGCGCGGGAGCCGAACATGCGCTTGGTGAGTGCGCGGGTGCCGTTGATGCCGATGAGCCAGTCGCTCTCGCTGCGGCAACGCGCGGCGTCGGCGAGGCCGGCCATTTGCTCGCCATCGCGGAGTTTTTTGAAGGCTTCGTGGATACCGCCGGTGGTCATCGTCTGCATCCACGCGCGTTTCACGGGAAGCTTCGATTTCGTGAGTTGGTAGAGATAGGCGAAGATCAACTCGCCCTCGCGTCCGGCGTCGCAGGCATTGATGACGGTGCTGATGTCTTTGCGGGCGAGGAGTTTTTTCAGCGCGTTGAAGCGATCTTTGGAATCCTCGATGGGCTTAAGGCCAAATTTTTCGGGAATGATGGGCAGCGTCTCCAGCCGCCAGAAGCCGTATTTCTTCTTGTCGATGTCCTCCGGCATTTCGAGTTCCACGAGGTGGCCGAGTGCGTAAGAGACGACAAATTCGTCGTTTTCGTAATGGTCGCCTGTCTTGGGAATTTTCCCGAGGGAGCGCGCGAGGTCGGCCGCAACGGACGGTTTCTCGGCGATGATAAGTGACTTCATGTGGTGCGAGCCGTTACGGGGGGCGCGCGGCGATTTCAAGGTTTAGTTTTTGAGAGCGGCTGTGTAAGAGGCACTCTTTCACTCTCAGGGCGCAGCGAAACGGGAGGCGACGGATTGTGTGGCGAAACTGCGGAAGCACGGCGCTCATCCAGGGTGTTTCTCCGCTGACGAGAATCCCAGCGAACGTGATTGCGGCCGTCGCGGCGCGAGGGCCGGCCAACAAAAAAGCCACGAGTGCAAACCGACGCGCACTCGTGGCCGGAAACGTGACGAACGGATTACGCTGCCGCCTTGGGCGTCTCCGCCAGCGCGGCGTCGAGTGACGCGAGCATTGCGGCGATGGTCTCGTCGGTTTCGTCGCCCATATTGGAGATGCGGAAGGTCTTGCCTTTGAGTTTTCCGTAACCGCCATCAATCACGAGGTGGTGCTTCGATTTCAGAATCTTGTTTAAGACGGCGAGATCAATGTTCTGCGTATTGGCGAAGCAGTTCAAGGTGACGGAGCCGTGGCCCTCCTTTGGGAAGAGTTTGAAGCCTTTGCTGAAGACGAACTCGCGCACGGTTTTGTTCAGACGGACGTGGCGGGCGTAGCGGACCTCAAGTCCCTCGGCCGCGATGTCGTCGAGTTTTGAGCGCAGCGCGTAGAAGAGTGAGATGACGGGCGTGCTCGGGGTCATGCCGGCTTCGTGGTTTTTTTGGAATTCCACGAAATCGAAATAATAGCCGCGGTCGGTCATCGTGGCGGCGCGGTCGAGGGCTTTCTTGGAAACCGAGAGGAACGCGAGGCCGGGCGGCATTGCCAAGGCCTTCTGGGAACCGGCGACGAGCACGTCGATGCCGAGTTCGTCTTTCTTGATGGGCATCGCGCTGAGCGAGCTGACGGTGTCGACGATGGCGATGACGTCGGGGAACTGGCGGACGACCGCCATGATCGCGGGCAGGTCGCTCATGCACCCGCACGAGGTCTCGTTATGAATGAGGGTGAGCGCGTCGTAAGCGCCCGTGGCGAGTTCGCGGCGGACGGCTTCGGGATCGACGGGCTGGCCCCATTCGAACTTGAGGGCGGTGGCTTGCTTGCCGCAGCGGATCGCGACGTCGTACCATTTGTCGGAGAACGCGCCGTTCATGCAGACGAGCACCTTCTTTTTGACAACGTTGCGGAGGGCACCTTCCATGACGCCCCATGCGCTGCTGGTGGCCAGATAAACGGGATCCTGCGTGTAGCAAAGCGCCTGAAGCTGAGGCTGCATGGAATTGTAGAGCGCGACGAACTCGGTACTGCGGTGCCCGATCATGGGCTGCGCCATGGCGCGAAGCGTTTTGTCCGAGACGGCGATGGGGCCGGGAATGAAGAGTTTGTAGCTCATAGGTTTTTGCTGCGAAAAGAGCCTGTGTTGGCTTTTGGCGCAGGATTAAAGTTCAAATTCATAGCTGGGAGAATCCACGATTATTGCGAAAACAGTTTACGCAACCCTGCGGGTCAATCTTAGGATTTTGCGCAGCAAGAACCTCATGCACTGGCTGAAGAAAAAATTCAACGCACTCGAACTCTACACGATCGATGTGATTTTGGGGCGTCGCGCGGACACGGGGGCGGCGATCTACGGTGCGTGCTTACAGACGCTGTCATGGGTGTTTAACGGCATCGTGCAGGCGCGTTGGTGGCTCTATCGACACCGGATATTTCACGACCAACCCTTGGGTTGCTTGGTGGTAGTCGTTGGGAATCTAACCGTCGGCGGCACCGGCAAGACGCCCATCGTGGAAAAATTTGCCAAGGCGCTGCGCGACCGCGGACGCAAAGTCGCGATTTTGAGCCGCGGCTACAAAAGCAAGTCCGCGCCCCTCTGGCAGAAATGGTGGTGGGCGTTGACGCATGCCGAGGAGCCGCCGCCGCGTATCGTCAGCGACGGGACGACCGTGCTGCTCAACAGCGAGGATGCGGGCGACGAGCCCTACATGTTGGCGAGGAATCTCCCCGGAGTGGTCGTGCTTGTGGACAAGAACCGGGTGAAGGCCGGTGCGTATGCGATTAAGAAATTTGGCTGCGACACCCTCGTGCTGGACGATGGGTTTCAATATTTGCCGCTAAAAGGGAGCCTCAATTTGTTGCTGGTGGACAAGACCAATCCCTTCGGGAACGGCAACCTGCTCCCGCGCGGCATCCTCCGCGAGCCGATCAAGCACCTGAAGCGCGCGAGCTACATTTTCCTGACCAAGTCCAACGGGCAGCGTGATCCGGAACTCGAGGCCCTCATCAAAGAACACAATCCCGACGTAGATTTAATCGAGTGCGCGCACCGGCCGCAATATCTGCAGCGCTTTGGCGTCGCCCCGGATGCGCCGGGCGCGCGGGAGCCGCTGACCTTTTTGAAAGGAAAACGGGTGCTGGCGTTCAGCGGAATCGCGACGCCCGAGAGTTTTGAGAAATTTCTGCGGGACCTCGGGGCGTTGCTCATGGGACGCGAGCGTTACCTCGATCACTATCGCTATGAGGAGAGCGATCTGGCCGAGCTGTTTGATATGGCTCGGCGCGAGGGCGCGGAATGTCTCGTCACGACGGAGAAGGACGCCGTGCGGATTGCGGAGACGCGGTCTTGCGCGCTGCCGTTGTACTACCTGCGGTTGGAAATCGACATCATCCGGGGCGCGGCGGACTTCAATGAAGCCGTCGGACGGATTTGTTTTCCACAGAGCGGGGCGCAGAGCGCGGCGGGGAGATGAGGCGACGTGCGCCGCCCGGGATCATTCCGCGCATTGCCGCGAGCGCCGACTACAAGGGTCAGGGGCTGATCCCGTTGGCGCTGGCGCGCTCGCATGAATTTCGACCCTTGTGAATAAAATCGCGATAAAATCTGTATGCTTATTCCGTTGAATCAGGTAGTGGGCATTTTTCGCTCCCGTCTCGGCTTTCGCACGCCTGAGGGCCGTGGTCGGCATCAAATCAGCCGCGTTTGGCGACAGAAATCCAGTAACTTGAGTCAACGGGATATCTGGGATGAATTGCGGGAAAAAGAGTTGCCCAAGCGCGTCTTCGCTTCCCTGAACGGCGTCACCGTTTAGTTGGAAGCGGGACTACCCAAGATGGCCGCAAATCACGAAGCGATGCGCAGTTTGATTGCGCGGCCCTGGATTATTAGTCTTAACTTAGATGTTACTCAGAATTAGCACCGCGAAAAAAAATGCCATGGGTCACTCCATACCGCCTGCACGTTTCGCTTGCCATCAACCAATTAAGCCCCATCAAGGGATTCATCGCTGGGGCGACTTCGGCGGCAGGCTTTACGTTTCTGTCCTTGGCGTCGGCCAATCCATCAAAAAACGCCTTTGTCTCCCATAACTAAGTTTCTTCTATCTGCTGTCTGACTCTCGTAGTCGATCTCGCTTCCCTCACTCATGAACTTTAGAAAATCAGTCTTGTTCCTACTTTTGTTCGCTACCGTTCTTGTCACGGTCCAAGCCGAGGAGCACACTATTCGCACTGGTGCGGGCCAGGCCACGGTGTATGTTGTCGCTGAAGATGAGTTGCACAACCTCTCACGCGACCGTGCCGAGGCGGTGATCGGTGCAACCTCGCGGATTCGGGCGCAGGTGATCGGCGACACCGATATCCGAGAACTGGTGTTGTATCCCAAGGGCAAGGCACGGACCGAATCAAACCGCCGCGTGCTTACGCGCGAGGTGCTTGTGCGGTTGGCCGCTGGGACGGATGTAGCCCGGCTGGCAAGAGAGGTCGGCGCAGATGCAGGGCTGGAGATTCCCTACGCGCCGCGTCATTACATCCTTCGCGTCACCCAGCCGGGCGCTGCATTAAAAGTGGCCGCAGCATTGGCTACCATGGCCGGTGTCGAGCATGTCGAACCGGTTCTGAAGCGGAAGCTGGCTAAACGGTCCGTCCCAAACGACCCGCTCTTCAACCAGCAATGGACCCTTCGTAACACCGGCCAGAACGGTGCGACTGCGGGTGCAGACATTAACGTGGTCGGCGTGTGGGCGACGTACAAGGGCACTGGCATCACCGTCGGCGTAATCGACGACGGACTACAATACTCCCACCCAGACTTGGCTGCCAACGCGAACACTGCGATAGACTACGACTTCCGCGATAGTGACGATGACCCGAAACCCGAGGGCGGCTCCGGCAAAAATGCGAAGGACGAGCCCAACGCCGACTCTCACGGCACCGCCACCGCCGGCGTCATCGCCGCGCGCGGGAATAACAGTATTGGCGCGGTGGGCGTGGCCTACGAGGCAACGCTCGTAGGCCTGCGGCTTATCGGCGGTACGGCTGGCGACACGCAGGAAGGCGCAGCGCTCTCGCATAGAAACTCCGACATCCACATTTACAATAACAGTTGGGGCCCTAACGATGACGGCACCGTGAAGGGCGGGGCCGGCACGCTCGCACTGGCCGCCTTAAAAAACGGTGTGACCTCTGGACGGGGTGGCCGAGGCGGCATCTACGTCTGGGCGGCCGGCAACGGTGGCGCGAAGTTGGACAACGCTGGCTATGACTCCTATAACGGCTCCATTTACACCATCTCCGTCGCCGCGCTAAACGACCTCGGCCAGCGCGCCGACTACAGTGAACGCGGTGCCTGTCTCGTTGTGACCGCCCCCTCTGGCAATGACGCCACGCGCTCCCAAGGCACCACCACCACTGACTTGGTCGGCGATTTTGGCTATAATCGTACCGACGTGACCGCCGGCCCGGTCGGTCCTGACGATCTCGCTGACCGCGACTATACGCAGAACTACAACGGCACTTCCTCGGCTGCGCCGGTGGTTTCCGGCGTCGTCGCCCTGATGCTCCAAGCTAATCCCAATCTCGGCTGGCGCGACGTGCAGGAAGTGCTGATTCGTTCAGCCACGCAGACTGATCCGCAGAATGCCGAATGGCGCACAAACAAGGCTGGTTTCAAGTTCAACCCCAACTTTGGTGCCGGCCGCGTCAACGCCGGGGCCGCCGTCACACTCGCCACCACTTGGGTCAATCTCCCAACGATGACTTCCACTTCCTCCGAGCAAACGAACCTGAATGTGGCCATCCCTGACAATAACAGCGCAGGCATAACCCAGTCTTTCGACCTAGGCACCTCAAACCTGCGCGTCGAGCAGACCGTCGTATCGGTGGACATCACGCACGCGCAACGCGGCGACCTCGTCATCAACCTCGTCTCGCCCTCCGGCACCATCAGCCCTCTCGCCGAGCTGCACGGCGATACCAGTGCGGACTACACCGCCATGACTTTCCGCTCCACCTTCAACTGGGGCGAGGATTCCAGGGGCACCTGGCAGGTGCAAGTTTCCGACCGCCGCGCAGGCAACGCAGGCACGCTCACCCGCGCCAAACTCGAAGTCTTTGGAAGTGTGCGGGCCACCGAGCCTGCAGCGATCGCGACCTTTACTCCGCAGCCGGTGGCCTCGGGTGGAGAGGTGACGTTGACGGGTACGTTCCCGACGGGAAGCGTGCCGGTGATCACGTTGGAGAATGGCGGCACGACGGTGGCGACGCTGACGGCGGGGTCGAACAACGGCAGCCAGATCAAGGCGACAGTGCCGACC
>SXGR01634039.1_pt1 | contig 16335 bp, 8 predicted proteins | sample 3174711 | NCBI WGS metagenome assembly SXGR01 (sample SAMN11356860, study PRJNA531348) | freshwater metagenome | isolation source: freshwater sample F1-60 | place: China: Fuxian Lake, Yuxi | collected 2017-12-25
GGCAGGGCTAGGAGCACGAAGAGTAGACTCGACGGGATGCGGAGGCTGAACGTGACCATACAGAACCTCCCGGTTAGAGGTGCACGGTACGTACCGTCAGGCTAGCACAGACTGGTCGCGTTGTCACGTCACGAAGGCCCCACGGCACCTGACCCCGAACGAGTTTGTTGCGCAACGTCAGGTTGAACAGACTGCCGAAGAAGCCGTCGGCTCTAGTTAAGAACCGTCTCAGAACGGGGCCAACGTCAGCTCTCAGCTTTCTGCTTCTTGAATTGCTTCACTAAACGGGAAGGGCAGGTCAGACACCGCCTTCCCCTCTCTTGACTTTACACATCATCAGCCGAAACAGCCACGGTGAACGGTACACCCAATGTCTCGAAGTGACGTTGACCGCAACGGACCTTGTCTGCCTCGCTGGTACGAAGTTTTAGAAAGTCTTTGGTGCCCTTGGTTTCCTTAACGAGGTAGATCGTTTGGTCGTCGTGTTTAACAATAGCCCAGTCAGGATTGTACATGCCAACTGGGGTCTCAACCTTAAACCAGCCTGGCAGCTTCACGAAGAGCTTAATGTCCTCACGCTCGTCCAACCGCTTGGCAAATTCTCGCTCCACCTCCGAATCATAGACCACATACTCGTAGACCGACTTCTTAACCTGCAGCGCGGTCAGGTAGTTAATGACTTCCTCGTTCTTGAAGAGCAGCATCTCCCACTCGGCTTCCGACCCTGAACCGTCAATTCGCTCGTACTTGATGCCATCCACCAGTAGGCGGTGTAGCTCATACTTGAGGATCGCAGCGACGGCATCCATGAACCTTTGCGGGTTATTGAAGAACTCGCCCAGCCGCCCTGACTCCTTGAGAATACGCACCAGGGTGGACCGTGTAAGCTCAGTCTCGTTCTGTAGGTAGGCCAGTAGATCAGGAATGGTACGACTCCCATGCTCAACCTGTTCTTCCGCCACGCTCATGGCAGTGGTGGTGACTCCGCCTTTTTCGATTCCGAGCTTTCCAGCACCCACACGTATTCGTGGCTTCTCGATCTTCTCCATCCGTTTCACGGCATCCACTGCTTTCTGAACAAGCTTGTCGGTCTCAAACTCGACCCGGTAGGTAGTCTTCGGCTTGATCCGATCCCACAGAGCGATGAATTCTAGACTTAACGTTACCTCTTTCTTAAGTCGGTTCGGCCCATCGTCCCGCTCACGCCGGATATGCCGCTCGATCTGGTAAGCCGATAGCAGGTCGATGACGGCCGGCGCCAGCTCTCGTTGCGCTTCGGGCAGTTCCAGCTTGAAGTCTTTCCGCTTGGGGTCAAACGCCGGCTGGATGCGTCCTTCAGTATCCAGCATCTCCTGCTCGACGAGCGAAGCACGGATTGTCTCGGCGGTCTCGCGCCCAATGGGTTGTTCTGTGCCATCTACTACCCGGATTATCTTGGCCAGTGCAGTCAGTGGTACCTTGCCAAAAGTGACGCCGCACTCCTCCTCATACTCGGTCTGCAACGCCTTGGCGAAGTCCTCGTAGCTCTCGTTCGCCATCACGTAGAGCTTGTTCACAGAGTCATCGAACACCCGCTGGCCGTTCTGATCAACCGGCAGGCGTAAGCCGCGGCCGATCTCTTGTCGCTTTTTGACGGCACTCTTGGTCTCATTGAGCGTACAGATCTGAAAGACGTTGGGGTTGTCCCAACCCTCGCGCAGGGCCGAATGGCTAAAGATGAAACGCAGCGGCTCATCCAGGGAAAGGAGACGTTCTTTCTCCTTCATGATCAGGTTGTACACTTCGTCGTCGGCCTGCGTGTCTCCACGTGTATCCTTGAGCACGCCCTTCTTGTCTTGGGCAAAGTAGCCGTTGTGCAGCTTGTCCATCGGCTGCGTAAGCCAAGTCAGTTCCTGGTAGCGCATGTCCTTCGCCAGAGCAGCTAGCTCTATCTCGATTGCCTCGGCAAACTTCCCCTTCACAGGCTGGCCGTTCCCATCGTAATCGCGGTAGTTGGCCACACGGTCGATAAAGAATAGGCTCAGCACCTTGATGCCGCGCTCCCGCAGTTGTAGCTCCTTTTCCAGGTGTCGCTTGATTGTGTGCTTGATCTGGGCACGCCACACATCCTCGCGTATGCTGCCCATTTCCTCGCCTAACCGCAGGGTACGGCCGTTGTTGAAGCGGATAAACTCACTTCCCGGCTCGGCATTGATCTCGGACACCGAGTAGCCCTGGGCGTAGTTAGCCCGTTCATTCGAGAGCGTGAAGAGGTCCGCACCTTGCGTAACGGTGACCGTCTTCTCCTTGGGTCCGTCCGGACCTTGCACATGAATGCGCAACTTGGCCTTGATGCCCTTTTTGTAGTCAATCTTTTCGACGCACACAAAGGCGTCGTTAGCCGGGCCCTCGGCAGCGGCGCTTGCGACCACGATCTGCTTGACCAGCTTCAGCTCGAAGGCGCGGACAGGATCGAGCCGGTAGACGAGGTTGTAGGGATTGCGGTGGGTGGCAGAGTAGCGCAGGGTACAGAGTGGGTTGAGTGCCTTGATCGCCTCTTGCGCCTTATCGGTCGAGTCCACGCTCTGCGGCTCGTCGATGATCACAATGGGTCGTGCCGCCTGCACGAACTCGATGGGCTGGCGCCCGGAGAGCTTGTCGCTTTCCTTATAGATGACGTTGCTTTTCTGCTCGGCCTCGGTGCCGGTGAAGTTCTTGCGGAAGGCGTCTATGTTGATGACCAGGATCTGCAGCGTATTGCTGGTGGCGAACTGGCGTAACCGGTTGACCTTCTTCGCGTCATAGACGAAGTGCTCGAAGGGTAGGTTGTTGTAGAGCGCGCGGAAGTGCTCGGCCGTGATTTCGATGTTCTTGAGTACGCCCTCGCGGATAGCCACGCTGGGCACCACGATGATGAACTTCTGGAAGCCGTAACGCCGCGACAGCTCGAAGATGTTGCGCAGGTAGACGTAGGTCTTGCCCGTGCCAGTCTCCATCTCCACCGAGAAGTGCGGGCAGTGGCGCACCTGGTTGGCTGGGCCGTCGAACAGTTCCCATGCCTCTAGCGCTGCCGTGGGGTCGGCCACCTCAATGTCGTTGCGAGCCTGGATGGCGCGGGTGTTTCTCAGCAGTTTGTCTTCCGCCACCAGCAACTGATTGCCGGCACCCAGTTCAGCTTGCTGTTGGCCAGCAAACAGGCCCGTGCCAGTTCCCATACTGATGACAGCGTACTCTGGCGTGCCTTGTGGCTGGCCATCGAATAGCTCGGTGACGGCAGCCACAGCGTTAAGCTGGAACTGCTGATTGGCGTCAAATTGAAGTCTCATGGATTCGTATCAGTTGCTGTGTAAGCCTGATCAGGCCGGTTTGGCGATTCCGGATACCGGAGTTTTAATAGGCCCTCCGTAACCATCGGGGTCAGATACCGGTTACGAAGATTGGGCGGTGTTCGATTCAACTGAGTGGCAAGTTCTTCTGCGGTCAGAAAACGCCCCTTGCACAGGAGACCGATAACCTTTTGCATTTCATCAGAGGGAACCTTGCCCCGCTGTGCAACTGACTCGGCCAGTTCGCGCAGTTCCTCTTCCTTGAGAGGCAACAGCGATAGTTGCTTCGCCAAATGAGAGGAGTCCCCAGGCAAATGAGAGGAGTCCCCGGGCAAATGAGAGGAGTCCCCGGGCAAATGAGAGGAGTCTTGAGGAGGAGTAGGCATGACAATCCGATACGTCGTCCAACGCCGCCGATTATCGGATACTAAATACCCTTGTTCGCACAGTCGTGATAACATCCGGGTAATTTCGACTGGATGATCCACAAGCAATTCCTGGAGCCGTGCATTCGAGACCGATCCTTCAATGTCTGCGGTAGCGAGCGCTTGCACCTCAGCAGGTGTCAGTGCATTCATGCGCGAACCAAAGCAGTCCCGCAGATGAGCTAAGGTTGCCTCAGGAATGAGACTGACCATAGGGAGCGTGAGCACGACTCGTTCAGGCTGCGGCTGCGTACTGATTAATGGCGCCCGCCAATGTCGACTGCGCCAACCAGACCGGATTTTGTCCACTCCTGAGCCAGCCTGCTCCCCGCCACCGATCATGAGAAACATCTTCTGCAAGGATTTGTTGCGACATTCGCTGACACCACCACGACGGAACTGTTCCAGAGAAACCAACAAAGTACCGGGATTTCCAAAAATGAATCGATCCGGATAACGCTCGACCACCACACCACCTGGCGCCATGTAATCGGCATGAATCAGCGCGTTCACAAAGGCTTCTCGTAAGGCCTCATGCGCGGGCGTGTCGTCGCGGCGCATCCCGCCCTCTAGTTGAAATGGCACAGGCAAACCAGCAGATAGTTTAGGCCATACCCGCAGGTAGAACTGGAACAGATTGGCCTCCCATGTGCCATCAGGATATACACGATCACTCCAGCGTGTGGTAGGATCGAGTTTTTCCCGATAATCAACGAAGTACGACGGCGCGGCCTCAGAGTCTCGAATCGCCTGGTCCTTGCCGAACATCAACAACCCAGCAAGCGTCAGCCCTTCTGTGCCCGCGGCACGATCTCGCCGCCAACCACCTAGCCGCTCCAGCAGCTCCTTGTCGTCTAGTGACAACCACGCATGCTCACCCTTGGCTGCGCGGAAGCGCTGACGAAATTGCGTCAGACTGGCCGAGTGAAGATCGGCAAGCGTAAAACCAGCCAGAATCCGGTGATCAACGGGGATCGGGCCTGCATCCGCCAACATGCGGCGCACTTCGTCGTCAGCGCACCGATAATCGCCTTCGTGATGGCGGCGATAGGTAGTGCCGAATGGGGCCGGACCGACATACACGGGACGGTCTCCACGCGCGGCGCGCGGCACGTGGATAGCCAGGAGATTCGCCTGTTCTATCGTAACGGGCTGAACATCATCATTGGTGAGTAGGTTACGGCTCACCTTGCCGCGATTGTTCAGGCCGTCCCAGAGAATTTTCTGATACTCGCCAAGTTGCGCCGCTGTGAGGCCGTCCAACTGCACACCATGATCGTCCTCACGCGCGCCCAAGATCACGATGCCGCCATCGGTATTGGCGAAGGCGCTATAAGTCTCCCAAAAACTGCCAGGGAACCCGCCTCGCGCAGACTTAAATTCCCAGTCGGTCGTTTCCCCGGCGTGAACCGCTTCAAGAATGCGATCGAGTAGTTCGGCGCTCATGATGATTACACCGTCTTGAAGCTGGTGATGCCCTTGGTTTTGAAGATCTGCACGGCGTTGGCTTTGAGCTGGTCGTTTCCGGCGAATCCTTCGTCGAGACACACCACGCGCTCGGGCTTCTTCTCTGCCATAGCGCGTATAAGTTCCAGTGTCAGTACGCGTTCCAGACAGATGAGGAGCGCACCATTTGCCACGCTGTGAATGGTCTTGCCGGCTAACTGGAATGCCTTAACCGGGGTGGCGAGGGGAAAGCCACTTTTGAGCAGGATTTCATAGAGTAAGTCACCAGCCTCTCGGCCCTCCCGGATGTGATCCACGTGGAGATCGAGCTGCTTCTCCAGTGCGGGTGTGTCGTGCGGTACGTGGGCGTTCCAGGGTTTGAAGTTAGACTCGGCGAGCTTGAACACGCGGAAACCGCAGTCCTGACTAGACTTGCCTTTGAGGTCAAGCTGATCCGCGTCCTTCTTGGTGAGTTTCCTAATGACGTTGCGAGCCCGCTCTTTGGCGATATCCGTAATAGTTTTAAGGGAATATTCTGGTACTGGAAGCGGCTCGGGAAGCTGCACTAGAATAAACTTCCTGTTACCTCCGTCATCTGAATTCTGCGCCATCACCGAGTGTGCCGTTGAACCACTACCTGCAAAAAAGTCCACGATTAAATCCTGGCTATCGGGAGTTGTGGCGACCTGCAGCATTTGCCTTATGAGACGTGTTGGCTTCACTGTATCAAAAACGTTATCTGTGCTTGTGAATTTGACGAATTCGAGCAACTCTTTCTTGGCCTCCTGGGTATGACCAACCTCCTGATATGTCCAGAGAGTTTGCGGCACGATTCCTTGCTTGACCTCGGATAAGAAGCGCTTGAGACGAGGCATGTTGTTGCGATCCCTCCCCCCCCCCCACCATATTCGATGATCACGATCCAACTCTTGGAAGTTTTCATATGAGATGCGCCAGTATGTGCCCATAGGGTTGTGATAGGTCTTGCCGCCTGGCGCTGTTACAACATACGATCCTTCGCCATAGTAGTTTCTTGCACAAAGGTCTCCAGACGTCCACGGACCACGAGGATCATTGTCTGGATTGTCATATCGTGCGGTAGCCTCTTCGCTACGAGGGAGAAGCCTTGGTCGCCACGTCTCCGCACTTCGCGCGTACAGAACCACATAATCATGATCCTCCGAAAAGTGCCGAGCAGAGTTCTTCGGCGAAAACACCTTTTGCCAGATTACCGTGGCAATAAAGTTCTCTTCACCGAATATCTCATTGCAGAGCTTACGAAGATTGTCCACTTCACCATCGTCAATGCTAATGAAAATGGTCCCGTCTTGCCTCAGTAGGTTTTTCGCCAAATACAACCTTGGGTACATCATGTTCAGCCACTTGGAGTGAAAGCGGCCGTCGGTCTCGGCGTTCGTGCTGAACTTCTTCCCCTCGGCATCCACTTGCCCGGTGTATTCCAGATAGGTTTGCAAGGATTCGCTGTAGTTGTCTGGGTAAATGAAGTCGTTGCCTGTGTTATAGGGCGGGTCGATGTAGATCATCTTGACCCTGCCCAAGTAGGACTTCTGCAACAGCTTCAGCACTTCAAGGTTATCGCCCTCGATGATGAGGTTTTCCGTGGTCTCGAAGTTTACGCTCTCTTCCGTACACGGACGTAGGGTGCCGAGGCTAGACATCTGGATGGTCCTAAAGCAATCGGCCTTGCCAGGCCAGTTCATGCCGTAGCGTTCCTTGCCCACGTCCACCGTTTCGCCAAGCGCAAGTTTCAGGCGTTCGATGTCAAGCTTGCCGCCCTCGGTGCGGATTTCCGGAAAGAGGCGCAGCAATTCCTGCCGCTTGTCATCGGTAATGTCGTGGGAGTGAAGATCGAGTTTCTCAGGCTCCACGGTATCCTCTCTTGCAGGCTGCTTACAGATCCCTACGCCAGTTGCCAGTGTACCGTAAACAGCGTGGTCTGTTCGGTCTTTTGCTCTAATCGTCGACTGATCTCGTCAAGTAGGTCGTCCTTTTGCCTTTCGATTTCCCGCGATGCCTCATCGAATGTCTTCCAGGCTTCAGTACGCTTCGTTTCCAGTTGGCGTAACTCCCGCTGACGTTCAAGTTTCTCCGGTAAGTTGGGGGACAGACGCGCCGTCTTTTTGGTTTCCTTGATTCGATCATCAAGTTCGTCGAGTTCGGCCTTCAACGAGACGCAACGATCTTCAGCCCAGTGGTCAAGTTTATCCATCTCGGTCTCAAACCACATTCCGTTCTTTGCCGCCATGGATTCCAACACCTCGTGCACTTGCCGAGAGATTGTGTCATGCAGTGTCGTTTGCACGTTTCCAGGCGAACTGACCCCTCCTTTCTTCTCGCCGGGCAGGTCAAAGAGCCGGCGGCACTGGGCATTATCCAGAACCTCGCCATTATCGGTCACACCTGCAAGAATTAAATGGTCCTCTGTCTCTAGGGCACTCACCGTGACATGCGCACACGTGAACCAGCCGCTCTTACCCGCAAGCGGCTCAAGGATCATGATGTTCTTACCGCTCTGCCGGTAGTGAAAAGTCACGTCACCCGACTCCACAGCCAGTGTTTTAGCTTGCGCCAGCAGACGTTGCGCTAAGGGGTGGCCGACACGGTAGGTATTCGCGTCCTCTACGCTTTTCCCCATGCGATAGGGGCCGGGGTAGATCGTCTCTCCGGGGAAGGGGTTCCGCTCCAACAGGAAGCTGTGCTCCTTTTCATTAAAGCGAGCATAGGGTGTGAGTAGATGCTGCGTGAGCCTCCAAAGCCGCTCCTCAAAGCGGTCTAAATAGTCACGGCTCTGGATACGGACCTTTTCCACCACGTCGTGATCAAAATTATTGAGCAGTTTTTCTCGTGCATCCTGTTGTCCCTCCGCAATCTCAGTTTCCAACTCCCGCTGAAGTGCGTCAAACTCGAATTGAATCTGCTCCGGCGTTCGGCACTTCTGGTAGATGGTCGCAATGTGTTTCTCGAAGTCCACGCCCGATTCCACTGCACCCAACACTTCGTCGCTTGCTCCAAACACTCCGCTAAAAAGACGAAACTTCTCGTCGAGGAGTTGATAGACTCTGAGGTCTGCGGCATTACTCTTGTTGAGGAAATTTACGACTACCACATCGAATTTCTGGCCATAGCGATGGCATCGACCGATGCGCTGCTCGATCCGTTGAGGATTCCAGGGTAGATCGTAGTTCACCACCAGATTGCAGAACTGGAGGTTAATGCCTTCTGCGGCGGCTTCGGTCGCAATCATGATGGCTGCCTCATCGCGGAAATAGTCGACCAGTGCCGCTCGCATGTTTGCGCTGGGGGAGCCACTGATACGGTCGGTGCTCGCATGTCGATCCAACCAGTGGCGATAGATCTCTTTCGATTTGGGATCGTTATTCGCACCATTAAACAGCAATATCTTGCCTGCAAACTCGGTTTGCTCCAGCACCCGGAGGAGATATTCCTGCGTGCGCCTGGATTCCGTAAAAATGAGCGCCTTCTGTTGAATCTTGGTGTCCACCTGACTCTTCTGAGCTTCGGCCGCTGCGGCAAACCCGCGGCGTAGCGCCGTCAAGAGCACTGCACCCTTCGAGTTCCTAATGATGGATTTGGCCAGCGCGTGAAATTCCCGCAGCTTGGCCATCTCTTGCCGAAGTTCAGCCAACTGTTCCAGCGTCAGTCGTACGCGCTCGGCTGGCCTAGTGGCGTCCGCCTCTTTATCCCACTCATCAGCCAGTTCTTCCAGTTCTTCAAAATTTTCAGACAGCTCATCGGACAATGCATCCACCGCCTCACTCGCAGTGACAGCCAGCTCCAGTTTGCTTGCAAGCCCGTCTAATGTGCTGGCAATGGCATACGTGGAGGAAGCCAGGAGCTTTCGCAGGATGAGTGTCATCAGTTGTCGCTGACTGGCTGGCAAGGCATACAGCGTGGGCTGCCGGAGGTACTCGGAGACCAGCTCGTATAGCTGCTGCTCTTCCGGTGTTGGCACGAATTCCTGCACGAGGGCATGGCGGTTAGTGTATTTCACATATTGCAGTACCTGCTTGCGCAGCGTGCGTTTACAGAGCGGCCTGAGCCGTTCTTTTAGCTCTGCGAAATCGGTATCGTTTCCTAGACGAGCAAACCGAGATCGGAAGCTCTTAAAGTCCCCGAAGGCAAAGTCGTCAATGATACTCACCAAGCCGTAGAGTTCCAGAAGCGAATTCTGCAACGGCGTTGCGGTAAGCAACAATTTGCAGAAAGGAGCAACAGCCTGCTTGATGGCATTGGCAATCTTGCTGGAAGACTTATAAACATTGCGCAATCGGTGGGCTTCGTCAATAACGACCAAGTCCCAGTTGGTCTGGCGCACGTAGGGTTCTTTTGATCGGGCGAATTGGTATGAACAGAGAATCACGGCGTCTTTCTGAAATGGATTGAGATTGCCGGCACGAATGGCTTCGGTAAAGCTTCGGTTCTCCAAAATGATTGAGGGAAGGTAAAATTTGTCAGAGAGTTCCTGGCCCCACTGCTTACGCAAGTTTGCCGGCACGATTACGAGCAGTCGGCGTTTGTGCTCCGCCCATTTTTGTGACAGCAGCAACCCAGCTTCAATCGTCTTTCCAAGACCGACTTCATCTGCAAGGATTGCCCCGCGTGAGAAGGGACTACGGAAAGCGAATAAAGCTGCCTCAACCTGATGCGGGTTGAGGTCTACTTGTGCATCCGCGAGGGCGGCGGCGAGCTTCTCGACACTATCCGATGCGCAGCGTCGGGTGAGTTCATAGGCGAAGTACTGGGCATGGTAGTCGGTGAGATTCATTAGAACGTGGGAACACCGCGTTCGAATCCTTCGGAACCCGCGAGCAGGGAAAGTCTAGCGAATTCCCCTAACAAAAGCTATGCGGAATGCGAGGCCGGCTGGGGGCAGGAGTCAAGGACCCGCAGGGCCAGCAGACCAAATGTTAGCGGGTCCCACTCCTCATCACACCTCGATCTCAAACTACTGGGGTTGTAGTCTGAGTCTATCTGTACAATCGTTATCGTATAGCTTACGATTCAGCGAGATAGCGACATGAGAACAAAAGCTTAGCTTATATTGTCGCCAGATGGAGAAGCCGATGAATAAATGTATCCTCAAGGCATGGGACGCCCAACCAATTCACTGCCCATTTTGTGGAAAGGCGCTTCAGTCATATGAGCAGGTATCTTGCAAGCACTTGCTCTACATCATCTCGTCAGGCAACTACGTTTCCAGAACTGATCGTTACGATAAATTGCTGGGGCTAGCGCCGGGCACAGGGGAGGCATACCCGGAGTTTTCTGCTGAAGAAAGAACAAGACTCGGCGATCCCCATAATGCGGCATGTAAGGTGTTGGAGAAACTTCCAGCAGGCCTCGAGTTTGAAATTTATGGTCCAACTGACTCAACATTCATTGGATTTGCGGCACTGGATGATGAGCTATGTGGGTGGGGAGTAGCGCACAAGTCACCCTATGAGCCAGAGTGGTGATTTGGGGGGATTTCTAAGCCAGGTACACATTGGAGGTGCAAATCGACAGCCACAGGGCACTGACCACTCCCAATATCACCCCTCTGATCTTCCGGCAGAAAATACGCTCATGATGCGTCGAAGGGTAGGCCAGCCGTGGGAAGGTGTCAAGGATCGCACGAAGCGTGGGCCTCGCTCCCCGTCGGATTCCATTTCCCCCGCCTCCCGACGAAGCCTGGGTGGTAAGAGCTCAGGTATGGATAAAGGTGAAATGTTGGATCAGGCCCCTCACAATAAAATCCCTTCTTTCATTATGCCCGCCTGCGCAGTTAACCTATGCACATGAGTAATAGAAAGGCACTTACAAGCGCCTCGAGGCCGCTTTCCGATGTGATCAGTGTGTCCTGCGAAGAGGCGCACGGCCCTGGCTTAGAGTGGGTTATTAAAGTCGAGATGCGTCGGCTCAAGCGCGGTTACTCCGTATGGTTTTACGAAGACAATGCCACAACTGACCGTCCAAGATGGAGGAAAGTGGCGTCGAACGCACATCCGCTGACATGGCGGGCCGCTTACTCAACGATCGCTGGTAACGAAAATTTCCGAGTGTTTGGTGAATTTTGGCGCGAAACAGAGATCCTAGGCGTGTCGGGACTGGAAGCTGACGCCATGCGTCTCGCATTTATTGTTGACGAGGAAAGTCCATACAATTACCGGCGCTTGGGAGATTTTTTGCTTGGATTTTCTGACGAAGAGTTGCGAGCACTCGTTCCCGGCGCGGGACTTGACCCTCACGCAAAGCCGTATGCCGATACTGATGATGAGTGCCCATCCGCTTTCCAGAAAATGGATTATTTTGCAGAGAGTGCTTCCAGCACCGGATTGGTCGGTCATTGTCTTGCGGAGATTAGATCAGCGTTGGGCGCCGGTTCGGAAGCAACGCTTGATGACTTGATCAGGATGATCGGAGAAAAAGCGAAGGTCATAAAGAGTGCAGCCAGAGAAAAGCACATTTCGAATTTCATAAGAGCAACAAAAGGACAAACGGTTTCAAATTCGCGCTACCAGGAATGGCATGAGCTATCACAGGAATCCTTGCCGGAAACCATTGCACAGCAGATTGACCTAATTGAATGTTGGCTCTTGGAAAATGAAGGAGGAGACTCTTCAGACTGGGCGATATTGATGTGGCTCTTTCGCGGAGCGGAAGAGCGCCTCGCCGAATTGCACGTGCGCAGGCCCGAACTGGCTGTGCGGCTCGCCAACGAGGTCATGCGCCGCGGGAAAAAGGCGGCTTATTACTTTGAGGGCCCGAATCGCCTTCCTGAATTTCGGGATGTCCGTGGCAAGTATGCTTATCGTGCTCCTGTAGAGTGGGCTCTGAGCTTTCAGACTGCTGCTGACACATTAGGAATTCAGTTTGAAGAATCTTATCGGATAGACCAACTGCCATATTTACACCCGCCCAAGAAGAATTGAACAATTTACGAGAAGATGAAAAAGTATGCCGTCTGCGCCAGTGGCTGTGGACGGATTGGACGGATGTTTCCAGGATGAGCAGAATGGGTATTGGTTAGTACATTGCGAGGAGACGCATACCATTTAGCCTGCTGCAAGTGTAAGCTTCCCCGTCAAGGAGACAGTGTCAGCGGAGAACTTCGGGCCCTATTAGCCCCAGACATCAACAATGATGTCCGCAAGGCGAGCCTGAGGGAAAGCCAAGCGGTCGGGTGTTACGACAAGTCCAGTAGATGTCCGTTAACGATTTCCCCTGGTTCGTTCGTGGTTTCTGCGCTGCACGTTTCAGATGAAATACTAAACATCTTCAATGGTTAGGTGGCATCGCTTAAAAAATCTTTTTTGTCGCCTGAAAATATTGTTGTGGGATACCTGCGAGCCGATACGGGCCCCATGGCTATATTGGAACAACCACCCCCACGTGCGTCACCCCCTCCCAAGGGTGGCACCTGGGCTTGACAGTAGAGAAGGCATACGAGGATTGGTTTCTAGGTAGTTAAACTGGTTGCGCGGGGGTTGCAGAGTTGCGGCCAAATGGCCTGATCTGGCATGCTCCTGTCACCCATTCCTGCTAGGATTTATGCGGCTTCCGCGGGGTTTGGTCATCGTCCTGAGCGGTTCGAAACCCGTCACTCACCCCACACTTCTGAATTCTCTACCTTTGTAATTGGCGGCTTGGTCTTCCGTAAAACCGTACCCATCACGAAGTGAGAGCGAGTCCATCCAGGCGAGGCTCTTCCGGCCATTCATACGACATGGCCTGCTTCTAGCACATTCAGCGCGGCATTGTAGGCGAGACTGGTTTCTGGGGGGGGGGCAGGTCAGAACAGCACGGTTATGGTTTGACGGTGTGCGGTCGCTTTTCTCAGCCCTCTTCCTCAGTTTGTGAGCGATGGTTTACGGAACGGGCGGTTTGGTCAGATCGTTGTTCACCCAGTTATTGCCCGCGTTGACATCGATGCCTCCGGCGGGCGGCGGTTTTTTGAGCTTGTCAAAGTTATATTCGAGGGTGTCGAAGGGCTGGATCGCCTCGTCGGCGGGCAATTGCTTGCGGTTCCAGCCGCCGCCGAGCGCGCGGGTAAGACCCACCGAGGCCCTCAGCAGATCGGCTTTGATCTCCACCGAGGTAATACGCGCCGTCAGCGTTTGGACCTGCGCGTAAATCAGATCCAAGCTGGAAATGAGCCCGCCTTGATAGAGCTCCATGGACAGATCTTGCGTTTTAACATAGGCCCCCACTGCCTCCTCCTGGTGTTCGGCCGCCGCGGTCAGGCGGTTCGTCAGGGTGAGGTTGTCCTCCACTTCGCGGAAGGCATTGAGCACCGTCGAGCGGTATCGGTCTTCCGTCTCGCGATAGGCCGACCAGGACTGTTGCAGTTGAGCCCGACGAAAGCCGCCCTGGAAAGCCGGCAGCGCAATGACGGAGCCGTAGGACCAGAAGCTGTTCGTGGAACTGATGAGGCTGAAGGCCTGATTTTCGTACCCGCCGCCGACCCGGAACCTCACGTCGGGGAAAAAGGCGGCGCGGGCGATGCCGATAGCGCGGTTCGCCTGCGCCATCCGACGCTCCATCGCGGCGATGTCGGGCCGGCGCTCGAGCAAGGTGGACGGGATGGTCTGCGGAATCGTGAACGTCGGCATGCGAAGCTCATCCGCCGGCTTAATGGTGAACCCGGCCGGCGCCGTATTGACGAGAATGGCGATCGCATTTTGCGCCACCTGGCGCGCGCCCTGGACTTGGTTTTGTTTCGTCTGGGTGCTGAACAGCAGCGATTCGACGCGGGCCACGTCGAGGGCTGAGGCGATCCCGCCGGCGAACTGGGTGTTGACGAGGCCCAGCGAGTTTGTGTAGAGGGCGATCGACTGGACATAGATCGCGGCCTGCGCATCGAAGCCGCGCAGCGTGAAATAGTTCGCCGCGATTTCCGCTTGCAGGCTGAGGCGTGCGAGGCCATAGTCGGCGGCCCGTTCTTCGGCCCGGTAGGTCTCCACGCGCGTCGCATTGCGGATCGCCGACCAGAAGTCCGGCTCCCAGGAGGCGAAGGCTCCAGCGGAGACGCTACTGTCGTAGATCGGGCTGTCCGGGGGGCGAAACAAGGTGTCGGCAGATTGTTTGTTGTCCGAGGCGCCAACCCCCAAGCCGACATGGGGAATGCGGCGCGACCGTGCCCGCATCATCATGTCACGGGCCTGGACGAAGCGCTCGGCGGCCGCCTGCAGATCGGGGTTGGCCGCCATGGCCTGCTCTTCCAGCCCGTTCAGGACCGGATCGTTGTACAGCTTCCACCAGTCCTGGCGCAGTTCGCCGTCCGATGGCTTGGCCTCGACGAAGGGGCTTGCCCCATGCCATGAGGCGGGGACGACGAATTGGGCCGGCTGATAATCGGGGGCCAGATCGGCGTGCGGCAACCAGTCGCCGCTGCACGCCGGTACAATCAGCGCCAGCAGGAGGAAACCGGCGCGCCGGGCCCAGGCGGGAAGGATGTGCAGCATGTCCGGCCTCGTTCGCGTGCGCTGACTCATCATGCGTCGGCAACCGTCATTGTGAAGATTTTGAAGCTGGCTCCTTGGCTCCCGTCGCGTCGAGATTATAGCCGGGCGCCGGCGTGACGATGCGCACCGTGTCGCCTTCGAGCAGGGCGGCGCTGGGGTTGTTCACAATGCGGTCGCTGGTGGAAATTCCCTCAGTCACCTCGACCGTGGCGCTGAGGATTTTGCTCACGGTGATCGATTTGAAGTGCAGGCGGTTGTCATCCGCCACCACGGCCACTTGCGTGCCCTTCTCCTGGAACACCAATGCGCTGGACGAAATCGTGAGCACTTTCCTGTCGATCGGCACCGTAAGGCGGACCGTGGCGTAGGAGCCGGGCCAGAGGGCTCGGTCCTCGTTCTCGATCGTGAATTCGGTGATCGCGGTGCGCGTGTCCGGGTCGAACCCACGGGCGACGGTCAGGAATGTGGCGGTGAAATGGCGATTGGGAATTTGCGGCACCGTGACGTCGGCCGTCAGGCCCGGCTGGAGGAAGGACCCGAACGCCTCCGGCACAGAGACAAAGAGGCGCATCCGATGGACGTCGGCCACGGTAAATAGATTGCTGGCCTCCTTGCTGGTGCTGAGCGTGCCCTCCTTGTTGACGTAGTCCCCCACGTTGATGTTGCGCACGGTCACCACGCCGTCATAGGGCGCGACGATCGTTTTGAACCGAATCAGCGCCTCGAAGTTCTTGACTTTTTGCTCCGCGGCATTGACCACCGCCGCCTGGGCTTTCATGTGCTGTTCCTGCACCGTGATGGACTGCTCGGAGACCGCATGCGACTTGCGCATCGCGATCCAGCGCTTCGCGGTCACCACGGCCAGGGCATACTTGGCGCGCTCCGCCTCCAGATCCGCCTTGGCCTGCCGGTATTGGGCGTCCAGCGCCGGCGCGTTGATTTCGGCGAGGACGTCGCCGGCCTTCACCAAGGCTCCGTAATCCTTGTGCCACATTTTCACATAGCCGGAGACCTGCGCGTAGATCGGCGCCAAAAACCAGGCCGTAACATTGCCGGGGAGGGTAATGGTCTCGGTCGGCGCCGACGGCTTGGCAGAGGTCACGGCCACGGTCGGGACGGCGCCGTCGAGCGTCTCCTCGCGCAGCGCGGCGGCGTCGAGTCGGCTCTCATAGATCCGATAGCCAAGGTACAGACCGACCAGTAAGATGGCGGCGAGCGCAAGGCGTCTTCCACGAAGCGTCATGCAGCCAGGTCCTCTTGGCGAGCGGGTCGCCGACTGTAGATGATCGCATACACGCACGGCACGAACAAGAGCGTGAACACGGTTGCGACCGTCAATCCGCCGATGACGGCGCGGCCCAACGGCGCATTCGGGGAATTCCCCATCGACATCGGCAACATGCCGATGATCATGGCCGAGGCCGTCATGAGCACCGGGCGGATGCGGGCTTTGCCGGCTTCGAGCGCGGCCAGCAGCGCGTCGCCGTGGACTTCCAGCCGCTCGCGGGCGTAGGACACGACCAGGATCGAATTGGCGGTCGCGGTGCCCATCGTCATGATGGCGCCCGTGAGCGCCGGCACGGAGATGTTCGTGTGGGTCAGGAACAGAGACCAGGCGATGCCCGCCAGGGCGCCGGGCAGGGCAGTGATGATGATGAAGGGGTCGAGCCAGGA
>SXGR01161348.1_pt1 | contig 16334 bp, 9 predicted proteins | sample 3174711 | NCBI WGS metagenome assembly SXGR01 (sample SAMN11356860, study PRJNA531348) | freshwater metagenome | isolation source: freshwater sample F1-60 | place: China: Fuxian Lake, Yuxi | collected 2017-12-25
ACAACCGCCGCGGTTTCAGGCCCGCTGCCGTCATCGGCGACGATGCACTCGAAGTCACGGCGATCCTGCACGAGCAGTCCTTCGAGTACGCAGCGAAGCGCATCGGGTCGGTTGTAGGTGGTGACGATCACCGATGCGGCAGCTTCCGAAATGCGCCGCCACGATAGTGCCTTCGCGCGGGCAATGTGCCCGACATCACTTTGGCATGAGTGCCAGCAGAGCGCCTGCATCGGCAGGGCGACCCTCGGGTTTCTCGGCGCAACATCTGGCGACGAGCGAATCGAAATCTTCGATCTTCGCTGCGAGCTCGTCTCCTGATCGGCATCGACGGCGCTCGGCGATCTGATCGGCACGCAGGGGATCGGTCAGGGTGAGCGCACGCAGCACCTGCGTGGGCGGCATGGCGTTCCCCGGCCTGCTTCGCCGCGCCGCTGACCGCGACCGCCCAGACTGCGCCGCACTGGCATCACTTCTCGCCTTCATCCACGCGCCATCACGCGGGACAAGGCCGCACAGCAGTTCACCAAGGATCATCCCCAGAGCAAACACATCCGCGCTTTCATCGCACGCCGCAAGCCCAAGATCCCATTGCTCCGGCGCCATATACGCGGGCGTTCCCATCCGATGAGCTGGCGAGATGGGCGTGAGCCGAATGCCGCTGCTGATCACGGAACGCGCCATGCCAAAATCGATCACTCGCGGTTGAAGCACACCGTCCTTGGTCAACTCGGCGAGCGCGTTCCCAGGCTTCAGATCACGGTGCACCACACCAGCAGCGTGCGCTGCCGCTATCGCCGACACCAGCCGACGCGCAAGCACCAGGCGAGACTCCAAATCAAGCGCTGCATCATCGGCAGCCTGTGTGACGGCGGAACCGCGAACGAGCGGCATGGCCAGCCATGGTGAGCCGCTCGCGTGAACACCCGCATCGATCACGGGCACGATCCCTGGATGAGCAAGCGACTCGACGATCCGCCGTTCGCGCGCGAAGCGTTCCAGCATCTCCTCGCTGTCGATTCCTGCGCGCAGCAACTTGACCGCATGAGTTGCACCGCGCCCCGCGCCGCGAACGGCAGAAAACACCTCGGCGACCGCGCCCTCGCCAATCCTCGACAGCAGCGTGAATGGCCCACACTGCAGAGCATCCGCCAGCTGTCCCTCGCGAACCTCCGCACGCAGTGCCAACAGCACATCATCGAGCGTCGGCTTGCAGCGACGCGGGTCAGTCAACGCCTCTTCTCCCGAACCCCCATGCGCTTTGCGAGGCGCTGCCGACCATCTGTCAACTCGCGGTACGCGGTGCGCTCACTGATCCCGAGCAGTTCGGCGACCCGCGGAACGGGCACATCAAGAATCGCATGCAGCGCAAGAATCTCCATCATCCGTGGTTGGGTAGTCGACAGCCGTGCCATGTGTTCCAGAACGGAATCACGCAGTTCCTTGATACTGCAATCGCCCGGTTCGGATTCCGCATCTCTCCGCGGGTTCCGCATGTCCTGCACGACATCTCCTCCGAGCAACCCTGGCCGCACGCCCTTTCCGCGCTTCTGCGCTCGACGGAACTTCGCACGGTCCGACAGTGCCTGCGCCATCAGGATCGTCGCAAGTCCGCACAAATGCCGATCGTTCGTCGGTGGCTTCCGCTGTTTCATCAAGCGAACGACCGACTCAGCCACGAGCGAGCTGGGCGTGATCGTTTTCGCGAGTCCCGATGCGCGGATCTCCCGCGCCGCGATGCGCCGAAGTTCGGGATAGGAGTGGTTGACGAGTTCATGAAGCGCGCGCGAGTCGTGCACGCTTCGGCGCACGGATGGGGTGGCGCTCGCGCGATTCGATCTCGATGCCGAGGAAGCAGCGAGCAACGATTTCCGTCGACCCGCCCTCATGGGGTTGGTCCTCCTGCTTGGACGGGCGCACGGAGAGCTGCTCGAACTCGTTCGCGCGCCCCGTGCAGGTCACGAAGCAGCAGGTCGTTGGTCTGACCGCGCGCGACCGATGCCGCCTGCGCGGCTGCCAGTGCATCATCCACGAGTCCTTCTGCCAGGGGATCGCCGGTGTCGAGGGCCATCGCCTCGGCGAGACTCGCCGTGCAGCGCAGCGTCGCGGGAGCCGTCGCTCCGACTGCTCGCTCGAGCGCGGCCTGGGACTCCTCCAGTTCTGTCCGAGCGAGTGACAGCTTCCCCGATCGCAGGAGGCATTGGGCGTGCGCGACACGATGGTGCAGATAGTTCGCGGACTGCGTTCCCGCCGTGCGGGCGAGCCGAGGCAGTGCATCCTTGTACACCTCGCATGCCTGAGCAACATCGCCGCCTTGCTGAAGTGCGAAGGCAAGCCCGACTTGAGCGCGCACGGTGCCTGGCGCATCCAACCCGATTGTTCGAACACGAATCTCCCACGCCTCGCGCAGCATGGACTGACCCTGTGAGAAGTTGCCGAGATTGGCGAGCGCCGTTCCCAACTCACGAAGCGGACCAGCCGCTTCCGCGGAATCAGCGCCGAACAGCTTTCTCCGCGCGGCGAGTGACATTTCAAGAGGCTCGAGCGCCTCCGCGCTTCTGTCCGCCGCCGCAAGCGCACTGCCGAGTTGCATAGCTGATTCGCTCGTGCGGATGTCGTCCTCGGGCAGGGTGCGTGAACGCCCGCTCCACGCCTCAGAAAGAAGCGCGATCGCTTCATCCATTCGGCCCTGCGACCACGCGATCATGCCGCACAGGTGCGTGGTGTCGAGCGTGTCCTGATGCAGCTGTCCGAGGGTCTCGCGCCTGATGTCACGAGCACGGGAGGCAAGCGCCTGCGCCTGCTCCCACTGCCCGAGTTGCCAGCGGCGATCTGCGACTTCGTGGCGCAGTTGTGCCGCCGCGAGTGGAAGGTCTTCGAGGGCATCGGCTTCCGCCTCGAGCGGGTCGAGCAGACGCCGCGCGATCACGGCCCCACCGAGATCACTCTTGTTCACCTTGAGCACCTCTCGGTACATCGTGGCGAGCAGCTCCTTGCGAATACTTCGGTCAGGCTCATCGCGCACAAGTGCATCGCGGTGGCGATTGAGAAGATCCTGCACGATCTCCGCTCCGAGGAAGTCAGGGCGGAGTCCCGCGATGACCTTTGACTGAACGCTTGCAATGCGGCGAACTTCCTCCGCGCGCCGCTCCACTTCAGCGCGTGCGCGAGACTCATGAACGGCGAACCACGACGAGACGCCAGTCGCACCCACAAGCACCAGACCGATCACGGCAGCAGCCGCGACCTGCATTCGGTGTGTACGCGCATAGGCACGAACGCGGTAGGTCAGCGTGCGCGGTCCAGCTTCAAGGGCGCCGCCGGAACACCACGCGCGGAGATCCGCGGCGAACGCGGCAGGAGACTGGTAACGCTCGCTTGGATCGGGTGCAAGTGCACGGTCGAGGATCCAGCCCAGTTCGCCGCGAGTCGCGTGCAGCAGTTGCACGCGCGAAGCGGATCGCGCGACGAGCAATGCATCGTCGAATCGGCGAAGCAACTCATCTCGCGACACGACGATCCCGCCGCGCAGGTTTGCGATCGCGCGTGCACGCGAGATCGTGGATCCGTGAGGATCCCCCGTTGGCGGAACTCCCAGCAGCAGTTCATGCAGAATCGATCCCAGTCCCCAGACATCGCTGCGCGTATCCGCGTCTCCACCACGCGCCTGTTCGGGACTCATCGATGCAGGCGTGCCGATCATCTCGCCCGCTTCCGTCACCGAAGGGTTCTCGTTGGAAGTCAGTGCTTTCGCGATGCCGAAGTCGATCACCTTCACCTCGAGTGCGCCCTGCTCGCCGCGGCGAGCGAGCACATTGCCGGGCGTGAGATCGCGGTGGAGAACGCCGCGTTGGTGCGCATGCTGCACGGCATCGCATGCGGAGGCAAGCAGCAGAGCACGGGTCTTGAGATCAGCCTGAGCGACATCGCACGCCGTGGTGATCGGCTTGCCCTCGACAAACTCCATCACGAAGTACGGTCGGCCGCGCTGCGTCATGCCTCCATCGATCGCGCGCGCGATCGATGGGTGATCCATGCGTGCAAGGACAGCGCGCTCCTGATCGAATCGCGCAAGAACAGCTTCGGAGTCCATGCCGGCCTTCATCACCTTGAGCGCGACAACCTGATGAAACGGCTCCGCTCGGACGGCACGCCACACCGTTCCGCACCCGCCGCGCCCTGCGATCTCGATCAATCGGTAGGGACCGATCGATTCGCCTGGGGATTCGGAGGTTGAATGCTCGTGGAGGTTGACGCGCCGGTCTGGCATCGCTGCACTCTGAAACGGGAAGAATCATTACAAGACTAGAAGGACTGCTCACCGTCACAATCAACTCTGGATCACGCAGCCCTCCGGCAATTGTGGTGATGGCCAATAACCGTAGAAACTATTTTTTCTGCTTCGTGTCTGAATCACTTATCCGAATTCCCGTTCTACGCTTGCCCCCGACCTTTCCGCTCAAACTTTGGGATTGCCCGACAATGTGCCAACAAGACACCCGTGCTCACTTTCATCTGTTTGTCGCTAGTTGGATCGCAGCTGCCCTTCTGTGTTCGTTTGAGTGTTCGCGGGCAAACGCGCAGGGTCAGGTTGTGGGTATCGGGTATGCGGCTTACGGTGGGGGAACCCCGCCGCCGCAAGTTCTGCTGCCCGCGGTCGGTATCGACGCAAGTGTTCAGTCGGTGGCGATTCTTGCCGATGGCACGGTTGCTGCCTGGGGAGGGAACAACAACGGACAAGCGACGCCTTCGTCGGGACTTCAGTCGGTCATCCAAGTGGCGGCTGGCGAGACGCAAACATACTGTCTCCAAAGAGATGGATCGCTCAAGCGATTTGGAGTTTCTGGAACTGGTTTCTTCAACGAGGCAGCAACGCCGGCAGACCTTGGGCCTGTCGTCGAGGTCTCGTGTGGTCGGTATCACACTGTTGCACGACTTGCGAGTGGACAAGTACGTTGTTGGGGCGCTGGCAGTCCAGGGACATCGGGACAACCGCATTTTGGCCAGTCGACACCGCCAGCCGCACTCCAGGCGAGCAGAGTCGACTGCGGCGAGTACTTCACCCTCGCAGTGACCACTGCAGGTCGTGTGATTGGTTGGGGACAGAACGACTATGGGCAATGCTTGGGATCCGCGGCGGGTGGCGGCGCGATCACCGGCTCGCCCTCGGGACAGGAGTTGCGCATCAACGGGCAGGTATTGACGGGAGTCCTGCAGGCGTCGGGGGGATATGCCCATTCGGCTGGAGTGCTCGCATCGGGCACTGTTGTTGCGTGGGGTAGCAACACTGCGGGGGGGCAGCATCCGCAAGGTGGTGTCACGGTTGTTCCAACCGGATTGACAGGAGTTGTGCAGGTGGGGTGCGGGCGATCCCACACGGTCGCTCTCAAGTCGAATGGGCAGGTTGCGATGTGGGGAAGCAACTATTGGGGACAACTCAACGCGCCAACTCCACCCTTGGAAGGCGTACAGCAGATCGCGGTGGGAATTGATCACGCCGTTGCGCTCCGATCGGACGGTTCGATCGTTTGTTGGGGTGACAATCAGCAGTCGCAGTGCAACTCACCGCAGGCGCCATGGACCGATCTGGTCGAGGTCGCAGGAGGCGGCTTCCATTCCATGGCTCGTCGTTCCAGCGGTCAGGTGGTGTGTTGGGGTGGCAATGGGCAGAAACAATGCGATGTCCCCAGTTCGGTCTCGTCAGCCTTAGACATCTCTGGCGGGACGATTCACAGCATGGCGCTTCTGCCCTCTGGTCAGGTCGTGGCGTGGGGTTACAACCAGCAGGGGCAGTGCCGCGGTACAGACTCCACGGGGGCAAGCATTTCTTCATTCATCGACACTTCAGGTACGCCAGTGGTGATCGGTGGACAAACCTTGACTGGCATCGTGGAAGTTGCAGCGGGGCACTACCACTCGCTCGCGCGACGGCAAAATGGGACGGTGGTGGCATGGGGTGCTGGGCTTTCCAACGGTGTCTCGCCAGATCGAGGTCAGTGCATAGTGCCATCCAGTCTCAGCGGAGTGACAATGATTGACGGTGGCGACGAGCACTCCATGGCACTTCGAAACAACGGTCAGGTGGTGTGCTGGGGCAACAACGATAATGGCCAGTGCCTCGGGCGAAATGCTTCTGGCGGGGCCATCACCGGGTCTGCAACGGGACAGCCCGTGCAGTACCTCGGTCAGATCTTGGCGAACGCCGTGCACATTTCGGCGGGCACTTCCTACTGCTTGGCAGCACGGGCTGACGGCACCATCGCAGCTTGGGGTAACAACCAGTTTGGGCAGAGCACTGTTCTTTCAGGATTGGCGAACGTTGTTCGGGTCTCAGCATCTTCGTCGAGTTCGATGGCGCTGCTTGCAGATGGGACCGTGCGGTGTTGGTCCGGTGACTGCACTGGCGCAACTCTCGTGGCAGGTGCCGTCTCCTTGGAGGCGGGTTGTCAAGCGAGCCATGCAGTTGCGCTTCTGCCGGCGTCTCACAGTCAGTGCACCACAACGGGCGGATCAGGAACCGCATCGCTTGCAGTCAGCGGCAGTAGTTGGAACAACGTAAGCATTTGGCAGTGGTCTTCGGGGGGGATGCGGGTACCTGGAAGCAGTTCCACGGTGAATCTAGGGTCCTACGGATCAGTCGGCAGCACCTGCGACGCGCAGTGCGCAACGCTGACAGCGAACAGTGGGTCAACGATCATCGTGCCAGTCGACCTCACTGTTCCTCAGTCTGCGCAACCCGATCGATCGATCGATGTAAGCGGTACCGCGAATTTGGCGGGTCGAATCTGGTTGGTGGCGAGCGGCGCATCGGTGCTTCCAAACGACCTCAACATCAAGGTGCTGCGGGCTGGCGATCCGCAAGGAGCTTTCGACATCATCCAAACGACCGTCCCCCCCCCAGCAGGGACATTCCTCACGCTCGTGCAGTCTGGATCATCGATTGCGGGGATGACCGAGTTCAGCTTGGTGGTTCGGCCCCTCAACGGAGATGCGGCTTTCGGGGGAAACAACAACGCGACACTTCAGGGTACGGCTGTTGCTGCAGAGACGCTTAATTGGGACAACGTGGGTGGCGACGATCTTCTGATCGCCGTCAGCAACGGCCCATCACAGAACGGATTCCTACAACTGGTTGAAAATGCGGGTCAGGATGGGCTCATCAATCGGATTGTTCCACTCGATGCTGCAGAGCCCATGTGCCTTGCAGTTGGCCCTCTGGACTCGGATGGTCGCACCGATGCAGTGGTGGGAACGAAGTCGCCCAATCGGCTGCGTATCTATTCGAACAATTCATCCAATCCATCGAACGGCGCTTTCCTGCCGAGCACGCAGTTTGTTCCCATTGGGCCAATCTTGAGTGTGACGGTGATTCCGCCATCAAGCGGTTTGGTAGGGCTTGGCGCGGGAACCATCGGTGCGGGGACGGGCAATTCGAACGGAAGCGCAGGCGGCGCCGTTACGCTTCACCAGCCGAGTGGGGCGGTGATTCAAACTGTGTCAGTTCCAGTGACTCCGACCACAACGCTGTCGCGGAGTCGTCGAGTGACGACTGGAGGCGCAAGCAGCACGACGGTTGACGAACAACTCGTAGGCGAGAATGGACGCGTGGTCGTTCTCACCCAAAATGGTGGCGGTGTGTGGGGCCAGGCACAGTCGATCGCAGTTCCAGGCAAGCCGCTGTCCATGGACGAAGCGGACATCGATGGTGACGGTCGGTTTGAACTCATTTCGGCGAACGCGGCGCCCGTGGCACAGGGCAGCGGATCAGCACTTCCCGTTCTGACACTCTTCCGCGGATTGTCGACCGGACTTTCTGCACCAGTTCCCATTGCTCCGGCGGGCGCATCATCGGGGCTGGATGTTGTGCTGCTCGATGTGGATGCGGACGGCGACAAGGACATCGTGAGTGTTCATCGCACACTCGGTTTGGAGTCCAAGGCAGTGCTGATCCGAGTGGATGTTCCGCCATCGCTTCCAGGGCAGGCGCGGCCAATCACTATTGGGCAGCAATCGGAGCAGCCGTCCACGAAACCACTCTTTTGTGCGCGCGGTGATATGGACGGACAGGGTGGCGAGGACTTGTTCCTAGTGGACGCGGGTCTCGTCAGTTTGACGGATAGTTCTTCTGCTCCGCTGGTTCGACTTCGGGTTGCCGAATTGGCCGCGCCGCCATGCGTCGGGGACCTCGATGGAAGTGGCCTTGTTGAGGCGGCAGATCTCGCGATGGTCTTGGCTGCATGGCAATCGGGATCTGGTGCGGCGGATGTAAACGGGGACGGTCTGGTGGAGGGCGCAGATCTCGCTCTTGTGCTTGGCGCATGGGGCCCATGCCCTGGGCAGTAAGTGGATAGCTTTTCGCTGAGGCGAGATGAACGACTCCCCGACAGACGGCGCTTCACCAGCTGACCGAGTGGATCGCAAGCCCAGCGGCGATGGGCACGATGTTGGAAGCGAGGGGCAAACGCTGGCTTCCATTGGGGTGGGAGATGCCGTCAAGTCAGGGACCGGCGGATTGCGAGAGCGTGTCGTACTGGAGAAGCCGGGCGATCAGATTGGTCCGTTTGTATTGGTGCGCACGATTGCTTCGGGCGGATTTGGAACGGTGTGGCTTGCTGAACGCAAGGAGCCGTTTGTGCAGCAGGTCGCATTGAAGCTGATCCACGCTGGAATGGACTCATCGACAGTGCTCGGTCGCTTCGAACAGGAGCGTCAGTCGTTGGCGTTGATGAACCACCCCAACATCGCCAAGGTGGTGGATGGCGGGATCACTGAGCGCGGGCGTCCCTACTTCGCGATGGAGTATGTGCCAGGGAAGCCCTTGAATGAGTATTGCGACGAGCGAAAGTTGGATGTCCGTTCGCGGATACAGCTGATGGCTGAGATCTGCGACGCAGTGCAGCATGCGCACAACAAGGGGATCATCCACCGTGACCTGAAGCCCGGCAATGTGCTGGTGATGACGGGCGATGGCGATCGCCCAATCCCGAAGGTCATCGACTTCGGCATTGCGAAGGCACTTCATGGGCGCATGAATGACCACTCGATTGTCACGGAACTGGGGCAGATGATCGGGACGTTGGAGTACATGAGCCCGGAACAGGCAGAGCCTGATGCGATCGATGTGGACACGCGCACGGATGTGTATTCACTCGGCGTGATGTTGTACGAGGTACTCGTGGGCGCGCTGCCCTTCGAGCCGAAGGAGCTTCGTAGTCGCGCGTATCGAGAGATTCAGCGCATCATCCGTGAGGAGGATCCGCCGTCACCCAGCAAGCGCCTCTCGACGGTATCGACGCGCAATGATGGCGTAGGGATGCGCATCGCTGCCGCGCGACAGAGCGATCTTTCGGCGTTGACGACCGCGCTTCAGAGCGAACTGGAGTGGATACCGATGATGGCGATGCGGAAAGAGCGCGAACAGCGCTACGCAACGCCTCGAGACATGGCGGAGGATCTGCGGAACTACCTAGCAGGTCGTGTGCTTGTCGCCGCGCCCGAGAGCAGGATCTACAGGCTTCGCAAACTTGTGCGTCGCAATCGCGTGTTCGTCGGTTCAGTGGGTGCGGTAGCGGCGGCACTCGCGGTCGGTGCGCTCGTCAGCGTGTGGTACGCGCTCGCCGAATCGCGTGCGCGGAGTCGCGCGGAGTCTGCGGTGATCGCGGAGCGTGCTGCCCGCGAGCAAGCGGAGCAACGCGAACGAGACATCCAGTCGGTCCTCGGACATCAGGTGCGCCTCGCAAGCGAGTTTGGCGGAGGAGACACGGGAACGCGCCTTGCGGCGGAGATCATGAGGCAAGTGTCCGCGCTCGGTGAGCAGAACGGCGGTGCGGCGGCCATGCAACAGCCCGTACGGGAATTGCTCCGCAACATCAATCTGACGGATGTCGCGTCGACACTGGTCACGGACATCATGTTGGAGCGAGCGGTGGCACGAGCGGAGCGTGAGCATGCGAATGATCCCTTCGTTCATGCTGGATTGCTGATGGCCGCTGGGCGCGCCTATGAGCAACTCGGAAAGCGGACCCGAGCCGCTGAACTGTTTCGGCGCTCGCTTGATCTCTACCAATCACGACTGGGGTCAGACGATCGGAGAACGCTCGCCGCTCGCGAGTGGGTGGCGTTGACATCGCCAAACAAGGCAGAGGCTGAACAAACACTGCGCGAAGTGCTGGCAAGGCGTCTGGCACTGTATGGGTCAGCCGATCTTGACACGATTGCTGCGCGCCGCGCCCTCGCCGCGCTCTTGGAAGCAAAGAAGGACTGGAAGGGCGTTCGGGCCGAACTCGAGACCGTACTGACGACACCGAATCTGCCAGCGGATGTGAAGATAGCCGCCGCTTCATCGCTGGGCGATGCGCTTCGGGAACTCGGTCAACTCGATGATGCCGTTCGGGTACTCGAGGAGGCACGACAGGAAGTCGAGGAAATGCAGCCAGTGCCTGACCGTCTGCTTGCCAATGTGCTGACGCATCTCGGTCTTGCCCTTGCAGCGCATCAGCATTCCAACGAGCGGCAGGTACAGGGGATCGCCCTCCTTCGCAGGGCGGCGGAGGTGGATGCGCAGTTCTACGGCGACGCGCATCCGCTGAGTTTCGACAGTCGTGGGAATGTTGCGGCGGTACTCGTGCAGATCGATAACGGCACACTCGGCGAGTCGTTCGATGAGGCGCTTCGCATTCACCAAACGAGCCGCCGAATCGGCGAGAGTCTGGTCACGCCGCCGAACGAGTTTGTCCTGACATTGATGGAGTTGGCTGTGATGACTGCCAAGCGCGCAGCGGGTGACCGTCCGTCGGGCGCGGCGATTGCCGATGCCGTGGCCCTGGCAGATGAGTCTGTTCGCCTCGCAGCCTCTCGGCGATTGCAGGATGCACCGTGGTGGGGGGAGCTTCGCCGTCAGCAGGCGTTCGTATTGGGCGTGGCCCAGCGCTTGCCTGAGGCCGAGCAGATCTTGAGCGAGGTGCGCGCGCGCTTGCTGTTGGCTGGCGATCCAACTGCGGTCGCGGTGTTCAATGTGACGGCGGATCTTGCCGAGAATCTTCAGGCTCAGGGGCGCATCGCGGATGCGGTGGCCCTGTTGCAGTCGATGCAGGACGACAAGCCCCAACGCTCAGACACCAGTGATGCACGGTGGGTGAATGCCGTCATGCTCAGGGATGCGCTGTCGGCTTGGGCGGAGTTGGATCCGCAGGGACCCGCCAAGTTTCGCCTTCCTGCGCAGGAGGCGGAAGTGGAGTTCCTCCGCCGTGCCCGCGAGCCCCGCGTCGGGCGGTAGGTTCCCGCTCCCATCCTTGGGAGGGAGTGCGCGATCGTTCGCATGACCTCGCGTACCCTTCCACGCCCATGACGAACGACGCGCCCATTCCGCTTGCGCCCGATGGTCCGACGCCGGATGTTCCGCCGCTGTGGGGGCGCGTGCAGGTTTCAGCCGATCCGCATGAAGCGGCCGAGGCACTCGGCAGCAACTTGCTCGAGCAGGCGCGCGATTGCGCCGCGAACCTCGGCGACTTTCATCTCGCGCTGTCGGGTGGATCAACGCCGTTTCCGTTCTACCAGTCGTTGATGACCGACCCGATGTATCGGCGGCTGCCATGGGATCGCACGCACCTGTGGATCGTCGACGAGCGGCGCGTTCCATTCGACCACCCCAAGAGCAACTGGCGACAGATTCACGAGATCATCGTCGAACACTCGGGCATTCCGCCCGCGCAGGTGCATCCGATCGAAGCGATGGTTCCCGATGCGGCTGCGCGGTACGAGCGCGCGTTGCGCACCGCGTTCAGTCGCCGTCCCGTGACCGAGCAGCGCCTCGACTTCGTGCTGCTGGGGATGGGCGACAACGGACACACCGCGAGCCTCTTCCCGCAAACGGCGGCACTGCACGAGCGAAAGCTGCTCGTCTGCGACTGCGATGGTCCGACCGTCACGCCGCCGCCTCGCGTGACGATGACGTATCCGCTTCTCAACGCAGCCCGCTTCGTCGCCGTGCTCGCGCTCGGCAGCGAAAAGGCGCCGATGATTCACCGCGTCGCCACGGGCCGCGACGACTTCACCGTGTTGCCGATCAAGAACATCCGACCTGTCGGCACGCTTGTGTGGCATCTCGACCGCGCGTCTGCCGCACCACCCAACGGGTGAACGACTCACCCGCGCTGCGCGAGGAAGTCCTTCAACAGTTCGCACGCGGCGAGCGCGTCTCGGATGCGCTTCTTCTGCGCGTGTGTCCTGCCGCTGCGGTTGAGCGATCCCTCCGCGGCATGGCTCGTGAGGCGTTCATCCTGAAAGTGCACGGGCAGGCGAAAGCGCTCCTCGCATGCCGCCGAGAATTCGCGCGTCAGTTTCGCACGCGGTCCCTCCGAACCATCCATGTTGAGCGGCAGGCCGATCACCAGCGCGTCAGGTTCGTACGAGTCGATCGCGCGTGCGATCGACTGCAACAGCACCTCGCGCGTGGAAGCCTCGATCACTTCGATGGGCGCAGGAATGCGCAGCACATCATCTGCACAGGCAAGCCCCGTTCGTCTATCGCCGAGATCGATGGCGAGGAAGCGCATGGCTGCATCAGCGGCGATCGGACGGGAGCAACGCCACCAGTTCCTTCACCCGCTCGGCATCAGCCGCTCTGCAAACGAGCGTCGCGTCGGCGGTTCGAACCACGATCACTCCCTCGATGCCGATGGTGGCGATCAGGTGCGACGGATCGTCGCTGATGCAGGCAACGTCACGGGATGCCAGATGCACCGCCAACGATGATGCACGGTTGCCAGCCGCATCGCTCGGCAGCAGCTCGGCATAGGCGGGCCAACGACCGACATCGCGCCACGCCACCGGCATCGGCACGGCGCAGATGGACAGTGCGGCATCACGCGATGCAGGTTCCATCAATCCGTAGTCGACGCTGATCTTCGTGAGCGTCGGATAAACCTCATCCACAACCGCATGCGCCCGCGCCGTGGTCCACGCGGCGCCGATCCGGCGAAGACCTGGACCGCACGCGGGCTGGAAGCGATCGATCGCGTCGAGCACGGTCGCCGCACGAAAGACGAACATGCCGCTGTTCCATCCGAAGGTGCCTGCAGTCACGAACTGCGTGGCGCGTTCAAGATCCGGCTTTTCCACGAAGCGCTGCGCAGTGAAGGCACCCGCGAAACCTTCGATCGCATCGCCCTGCTCGACATAGCCGTAGCCCGTGGCGGGATAGGTCGGCGTGATGGAAAAGGTCACGAGTCGGTTTGGATCCGCTTCGACGAGCCGGAAACCAAGATCCAGTTTCTGTGCGAACACATCCTGCGGTTCGATGACATGGTCGCTCGTGAGGACCGCAAGCGTGGCATTCGGATCACGCGCTGCAGCAACCGCCGCAGCGAAGCCGACCGCGTTCAATGTGTCGCGTCCGATCGGTTCGCCGAGGAAACGATCAGGCTGCAGTCCAGGGATTGCCGCAAGAATGTCCGTTGCATAGGAACGCGACGCGCAGACGAACTGGCGATCCGTGGACACCACGCCGCTCAGGCGCGCGGCTGCGATCTCGAGCAGCGTCCCGCCCTGTGGCATCGGCATGAGTTGCTTCGGTCGTGCGGCGCGGCTCATCGGCCACAGGCGTGTGCCGGAGCCGCCCGCCATGATGACCGCATGACGGTGCGTCACCTAGCGACTCCCTTCAGGGCCAGGGCTGCGGCGACGAGCGCATCCGCGCCCCCGATCGTTGGCTCGCGCTCAAGCGCCGAATCGATGAGCGACCGCGCATCGAGGCGGTTCTCGCCAAGTTGCACGAGCACCTGGACTGCATCGAGAACGGCACTCGCGCTGATGGTCGGCGCTCCACTCGGCTGTGCAGTCGAAGTCGACGGTGCCGTGGCTGTCCCTGAACGCACGCCCTTCTTCGCCGCCGTGGCGCGCGGCGATGGGGTCGGCGCGGCCGGCAATGCACCGCCGCTGCGCAAGGCGTGACGTTCGACCTTGTCTCGCAGTTCGAGCACCATGGTTTCAGCGGTCTTGCGCCCGATCTCGGGAAGCGCCACGAGCGTGCCGAGGTCCCTCCGCACGATTGCCTCCGCAACGCGATGGAAGGGGATCGTGAGCGCCCGCAGCGCGCGTCGCACGCCGATGCCCTTGACGCTCGTCACCAGTTCGAAGAACTCGCGGTCCGCTTCGGATTGGAAGCCGATCAGGCGCGGCCAAAAGCTGGCGCCTTGCCCCTGCGACTCCAGGTAATGCAGGGTGTGCAGCAGGACGGCTTCGCCGAGGCGATCCCGCAGTTGCTGCATATCCGCCGCTGGAATGGACACCTCATAGGCCAACGCACCGACTGCGACGAGCGCATGGTCGTCGCCGACCCGCTCGAGCGTCCCTTCGATGCGGCTGATCATGCCTTCGAGGGTATCCGCTTTGACTGGACGGTTCGAATCCACTGCTCTCGATGGGAACGACCGGCCCGATCCGCTATCCTCTCGCCCGTTTGGACTGAGCGCGCCGCGCGAGCGGCACTCGGCACCAACGCGAGTCACCGCATGCCACGCCGAAGCGACATCCACACGATCCTCATCATCGGCTCAGGTCCGATCGTCATCGGGCAGGGCTGCGAGTTCGACTACTCAGGAACGCAAGCGTGCAAGGCGCTGCGCGAAGATGGATACCGCGTGGTGCTGATCAACTCCAATCCGGCGACGATCCTGACGGATCCGGCGTTGAGCGATCGAACCTACATCGAGCCGATCACGCCCGAGGCGGTCGAGCGCGTCATCGTGCGCGAGCGCGAACTCGGGCATCCGATTGATGCGGTGCTGCCGACGCTCGGTGGGCAGACGGCACTCAACTGCGCGTGTGCGCTCCACGACAGCGGTGTGTTCGAGCGTCATGGAATCGAGATGATTGGCGCATCGCGCGAGTCGATCCGACGAGCCGAGGACCGGGAGGCATTCCGCGCAATCGTGCAGTCGCTCGGGCTCTCGCAGCCGCACTCTCGAACGGTCACGAACTTCGAAGACGCCAAGCTGTTCCTCCAAGAGATCGGATTGCCAGCGATCATCCGACCTGCGTTCACGCTCGGCGGAACGGGCGGCGGAATCGCCTACAACCTCGAGGAGTTCGAGGAGATTGTCCGTCGAGGGCTCACCGCGAGCATGATCGGACAAGTCCTGATCGATCAGAGCGCGCTCGGTTGGAAGGAGTACGAGCTCGAAGTCGTTCGCGACCGCAATGACAACTGCATCATCGTCTGTGGCATCGAAAACATCGACGCAATGGGTGTGCACACGGGCGATTCGATCACGGTTGCCCCGATCCAGACTCTGACCGACCGTGAGTATCAGCGCATGCGGGACGCATCGTTCGCGATCATGCGTTCCGTCGGGGTCGATACGGGCGGATCGAATGTGCAGTTTGCGATCAATCCGAAGGATGGACGCATGGTGGTCGTGGAGATGAATCCCCGCGTCTCGCGTTCATCCGCTCTCGCATCGAAGGCGACGGGGTTTCCGATCGCGCGCATCGCCGCAAAGCTCGCCGTTGGCTACACGCTCGACGAACTGCGCAACGACATCACGGGCACCACGAGTGCATGCTTCGAACCATCGATCGATTATGTCGTCGTGAAGATGCCGAGGTGGACCTTCGAGAAGTTCCCCGAAGCCGATGAAACATTGACAACGCAGATGAAAAGCGTGGGGGAGGCGATGTCGATCGGGCGCACCTTCAAGGAGGCGCTGCAGAAGGCGATCCGGTCCATGGAGGTCAAGCGCTTTGGTCTTGGACTCGATGCGAACGACAAGTGGCTGGCGGGGCAGCGCCAATCGGCGAAGGAGCTGGCCGATGGATCTGTGGCGGTGTGGCCAATTCCCGACGAGGTGCTCCGTCGCAAGCTGAGCGTTCCAAGCCAGGGGCGCCTGTTCTTCGTGCGCTATGCGCTGAAGATGGGGTGGAGCATTGCCGATGTGGCGCGCTCGACGGGCTATGACCCATGGTTCCTCGACCAGATCGCGCAGCTCTGCGAGTTCGAGTCGAGGATCTGCGCAGTCCATCGACTCGAGGATCTCCCTGCGGAGACGCTCCGCGAAGCAAAGATGCTCGGCTACAGCGATGCGCAGTTGGCGTTCGTGTACTTCGGCGCGATCACCGCCAAGAACATCCTTGCCGTGCGCGCACACCGCAAGCGCCTCGGCATCGAGCCGGTCTACAAACTCGTCGACACCTGCGCGGCGGAGTTCGAGGCATTGACGCCGTACTACTACTCCACCTATGAGCGGCCAGTACGGATCGCAGGCGAGGCGATCATCGAGGATGAGATCCGTATCTCGCCCCGCCGAAAGATCATCGTGCTCGGCGGCGGGCCCAACCGC